>WNGB01003210.1_pt1 | contig 25911 bp, 24 predicted proteins | sample 5400681 | NCBI WGS metagenome assembly WNGB01 (sample SAMN13153367, study PRJNA577476) | soil metagenome | isolation source: 115 cm soil or saprolite under grassland replicate 2 | place: USA:California | collected 2016-06-15
TCGGGCGGCTGATGAACGAGACCTGGGGAAAGATCCACTGGGCGATCACCTTCGTCACGTTCAACTGCGTCTTCTTCCCGATGCACTTCCTGGGGATGCGCGGGATGCAGCGGCGCATCTACGACTACTCCCAGTACACGCACCTGAAGGGCCTGCAGCCGATGAACCAATTCATGACTGTCTCGCTCTTCGTGCTCGGCACCGCGCAGGTCATCCTGGTGCTGAACTTCTTCCTTTCGATGCGCCGGGGCAAGATCGCCGGGCCGAACCCGTGGCGATCGAATACGCTCGAATGGCAGACCTCATCGCCTCCCCCGCACGAGAACTTCACCGGGCAGGTTCCCACGGTCTATCGCGGCCCCTACGAGTACAGCGCTCCCGAGCGATCCGACGATCACTGGCCGCAGAACGAGCCGCCTCCGGGAGTCACTGCCGCAGCCGGGGCCCATGGCTAGGACCCCTCGCCGCAGCCCGCTCCCGCCGGAAGAGGAAGGAGAAAACGTCGGACTTCATCGCTTCGCGGTCACGACGGCTCTGGCGACCCTCTTCCTGATCTTCGCGGGAGGGCTGGTGACCTCGACGGAGTCGGGTCTTTCGGTCCCGGATTGGCCGCTCTCCTACGGCCGGCTCATGCCGCCGATGGTGGGAGGCGTCTTCTACGAACACGGCCATCGAATGGTGGCAACGACTGTTGGGGTCCTGACCATCCTCCTGGCGATCTGGCTTTCCCGACGGGAGCCGAGGGCGTGGGTCCGCCGCGTCGGCTACGCGGCGCTCGCCGCGGTGGTCGCGCAGGGCGTGCTCGGAGGGCTGACCGTACTCTTTCTCCTTCCCACGGTCGTCTCGGTCGCGCACGCGTGCCTCGCGCAGACCTTCTTCTGCCTGATCGTGACGGTTGCCGTCGTCACTTCCCCGGCGTGGCGCGTCGCGGCGGAACCGAGCCGGAATCCGGTCTTTCGGATAGGCGCCGCGACGGTTGCCATGATCTTCCTGCAGCTTCTGGTAGGCGCGGTCATGCGGCACACGAAGGCGGGGCTCGCGATCCCCGACTTCCCGCTGGCGCTGGGTCGCATTGTGCCGTCGATCGGCTCGTTCCCGGTCGCGGTTGCCTTCGCTCACCGGTTGGGAGCGCTCGCGGTCGCGGGTTGCGTGGCAGGCTGCGTGATCCAGGCGTTTGCCTCCCGCCGGCCGGGAGTGAAGAAGGCCGCACTGCTGCTCGCCGCGCTCGTCGCCCTCCAGATCACGCTGGGAACCTTCACGGTCCTTTCCCGCAAGGCCGTTGCCGTGACGACGGCCCACGTTGCCACGGGCGCTCTGCTCCTGGGCATGGCACTGACGTTCACGCTCGCGTCGCTCACGGAAAAGAAGCCCGCAAAGGCCCGGCCGGAAGGCGCGAATCTCTCGCGAAGGGCCATCGCGTGAGAGCGGACGCGACCGCCATCGCCGCGTTTCCGACCCGTGTCGGCGATTTCCTGGAGCTCACCAAGCCCCGGATCACGACACTCGTCCTGGTCACCGCCGCGGTGGGATACGCCGTCGGGTCCCGCGGGTTCGACTCGGCCGCTTTCCTGGCGCTTCTCTTCGGCACGGCAATGGTCGCGGGAGGAGCCTCGGCCTTGAACCAGCACTCCGAGCGCGAGCTCGATGGCCGAATGGAACGCACACGACAGCGTCCCCTGCCCGCGGGCCGCGTCACTCCCGGCGAAGCGCTGGTCTTCGGCCTCGTGTCGTCGGCAGCGGGGCTCGTCCTGCTCGCCACGATCAACGTCCTGACGCCCGTTCTCGGGGCCGCCGCTCTCGCGAGTTACGTCCTGCTGTACACCCCCTTGAAGCGGCTGACGTCGCTCTGCACTGTTGTGGGCGCCGTGCCGGGGGCGATTCCCCCCATGATGGGATGGGCTGCGGCCCGCGGCACGCTCGACACCGGCGCCTGGTCGCTCTTCGCAATCCTCTTTCTCTGGCAGCTCCCGCACTTCCTGGCGATCGGTTGGATCTACCGGGAGGATTACGCTCGCGCGGGGTTTCCCATGCTGACCGTGCTCGACCGCGACGGCCGCTCGACCGGACGCCAGATGATGCTCTACTCTGCGGCGTTGATTCCCGTCACGCTGTTCGCGGGCGGCCTGGCGTCGGTCGGGGCGGGTTATCTCTGGAGCGCTCTGGCACTCGGGCTCCTGTTCTTCGGTGCATCCTTCCGGTTCGCGTGGACCCGCTCGCTCGGGACCGCGAGAGCCCTTTTCTTGATCTCCGTTCTCTACCTGCCGGTCCTTCTGGGACTCATGGTGTTCGACCGGTGAGGCAGACGATGGCGCGTTGGGAGAACCGGCGGCTGTTGTTGTTGCTCGTCCTGATCATGGCGGGCCTCTTCTTCGGCTCGATCCTGTTCATCCTCTCGCGAGCGCCGCATTAGAGGGCGTCAAGGAAGGCGAGATGACCGAGCATAAGACGCCAAATTACATGGCCATCTTCTGGTGGCTGGCAGCCTTCACGGCGGTCGAGGTCGCGTATTCCTCGATCCTGCCGCACAGCCAGAAGGTGCTGCTCATTCTGGGGCTCGTGGGATTCGCGGCGATCAAGGCCACGCTCGTGGCTCTCTACTTCATGCACTTGAAATTCGAGCGCAGGACGCTGGGCATCATCGTGGGCTCGACGCTCATCCTGGGCGTGATCCTGGTCTCCGTGGGGATGGCGGAGCACTGGTTGCCCAGACCCTAGGACGTAAAACGTAAAGCGTGAAGACGTGAAACGAAGCGCGGAGCCACGTTTGACGTTTTACGTTTGACGTTTTACGGCTCTGGAGGAAGTGATGATGGAAGCGATCGCGATTCCAGCGGGCCACGGGCACGAAGAGGAGTACACGACGACCGGGATTCCCCACGACAAGATGGGGATGTGGGTGTTCCTCTGCTCGGAGGTGATGTTCTTCACCGGCCTGATCGGCTCCTACATCGTGCTGCGATTCGCCACGCCGCTCTGGCCGCCTCCCGCCTCCGTCCTGAACATCCCGCTGACGGCGATGAACACGTTCATCCTGATCTGCTCGTCGGTCACGATGGTTCAGGCCCTCGCCGCTGCGAGCCGGGCAGATACGCGGAAGATGAAGCTCTTCCTGTGTCTGACGCTTCTCTTCGGCGCCACCTTCCTCTCCATCCAGGGAGTCGAATACTGGAAGCTGTTGCACGAGGGGTTCAACCCTCACGTGTCACTCTTCGGCTCCGTGTTCTTCACGACGACGGGGTTCCACGGCTTCCACGTCTTCTGCGGCGTCGTGTGCATGGCCTTCGTGACCGGCAAGGCCTTTCTTGGGAAGTACACACAGGCCCATCATCAGGGGATCGAGACGCTCGGCCTCTACTGGCACTTCGTGGACCTCGTGTGGATCGTCCTCTTCACGATCATCTACCTGATCTGATTTTCCCTGTCATTCTGAGGAGCGAAGCGACGAAGAATCTGCCCCGTTCCACCGGAAGAGCAGATCCTTCGCTGCGCTCAGAGCTTGCCCTGAGCTGGAAGGCACAGCTTGCCAGAAGGCAGATCCTTCGCTGCGCTCAGGATGACAGGGAAAGAAGCGAAGGGATGACAGGCGAAAGAGCGAGGGGATGACAGCGTGTTCCGCTGGAGCGATCTTGCGGGCTTGAACGCTTGTCTGAACGCAGCGAGCGGGCTCCTGCTCGTGCTCGGACACCGGGCGATCCAGCGGTTCGAGATCAACAGGCACCGGCGGCTGATGATCGCGGCGGCCGTGACCTCGGCGGTCTTCCTGGCCTCGTACTTGACCTACCATGCGAAAGTGGGCTCGGTGCACTTCTCGGGGGAGGGAGCGATCCGCGCGATCTATTTCACGATCCTGATTACGCATACGGTTCTGGCGGCGGCCGTCCCGCCACTCGCCCTGCGGACCCTTTACCTGGGCTTGAGACGCCGGGACGAAAAACACCGCAGGATCGCGCGATGGACGTATCCGATCTGGCTCTACGTTTCGGTGACCGGTGTCGTCGTGTACGTCATGCTCTACCGGCTTTACCCTCCGGCCGGCGTCCGGTAAGATCCGGTCGTCATGGGCCTCGCCGCTCGCGTCGCGCTCGTCGTCCTGCTGGTTGCCGTGCTGCTACCGGCTCTCGCTTCGGCGTGCCCGCTCTGCAAGGACGCCAAGTCCGACACGGACTATCCCGGCGGCACGGCCTCTCTTTCTTCGGGGTTCTACTACTCGATCCTGCTGATGGTCGCGGCGCCTTTCCTGGTGGTCGGCGGGCTCATCCTCCGCATCGCTCTCGCGCGCCGGCGGGCGGCTTCTCCTGCGGCGGCAGCACCCGCGGGGCCGGTGCCCGTCTCCCGGCTCGTTGCCGACTCCGGGGGAGCGCAGCCCTGAAGCGCCTCGCGGCCTTCCTTCTCCTCATTCTCACAACAGCTCCACCGCTTCTCGCCGGCTCTCCCGAGCTGGACGGCTTTCTCTCCGACGTCGCGAAGGACGTCGTAGCGGAGTTCGCTTCCAGTGGGCTGACCGAGCAGGGACTCTCGATCTCTCTCGTGGATCTTTCCACTCCGGGATCTCCCCCCGGATCATTTCGGGGCGACGTCGCCTGCTACCCGGCATCGGTTGTCAAGGTCTTCTACCTGGCGTACTACGAGACGCAGAAGCAGGCGGGAAAGCTCAAAGACACGCCGGAGCTCGTGCGCTCCGTCAAGGACATGATCACGGTCTCCTCCAACGACGCGACCGGGTTCGTCGTGGACTCCATCACGGGAACGACGTCCGGGCCGGAGATTTCGGGACGGGACTGGGAGAAATGGAAGGAGCGACGCAATGCCGTCAATCGCTTCTTCGCGGCGCGGGGATACCGCGATCTGAACGCCAACCAGAAGACGTTCTGCGAGGACGCCTACGGGAGGGAGCAGATGTTTCGGGACGGCGGGAAGAACCGCAACCGCATGACGGCGGATTCCGTCGCCCGTCTCTTCAAGGAGATCGTGAGGGGCGAGATCGCGGGTTCGGCAGGAACGCAGGAGATGCTGGAGCTTCTTTCCCGCGACGTGACGCCGGCCAGGCCCTTCGAGGATCTCGAGCTCGAGGACGCGCGCCTCTCCGGGCAGAGGCTCCCACCGGGCACGCGCTTCTGGTCCAAGTCTGGAGACGCCTACGACGTCCATCACCTGGTGGCCCGCGCGGTCCTCCCGGACGGGCGCGACTTCGTGCTCGCGGTCTTCACGAAAGGCGTCAAGACAGTCCCCGGGGTCATTCCTCGGGTCTTCGAGAAGGTAGGCGCCCGCTACGCTTCGGCCCCCGCCGCGGCGCGTTAAACGTCAAACGTAAGACGTTAAACGGAGCAGCACAGATGCGCCTTCCGTTCTTCGTTTTACGTTTTACGTTTTACGTCTTACGGCTTCTATGATTCTCTCGCGTCTCCTGGGCGCCCTGATCGTCCTTCACCGCGCGACGATCAAAGTCGAGCGGCTGCACTTCGAGCATTACCTCGGCCTCAAGGCGCGACGAGTGCCGATCCTCTTCGCGCTGTGGCATGGCAGAATGTTCCTGTCCATCCAGGCGCATCGCGGCGAAGGAATCGCGACGATGGCCTCGCAATCCAAGGACGGCGAGTTGATCGCCCGCTGGCTCGAGAAGAACGGCTATATCGTCGTGCGGGGCTCGACGACCCGCGGAGGCAGCCAGGCCCTGCGCGAAATGGTGCGCCTGGTCCGCTCGGGCCGCCACGCCGCCCTGACCGTGGACGGCCCCAAGGGCCCTCCCCGCGTCGTCCAGCCCGGCGTCGTCCAACTCGCCCGCCTGACCGGCTCCTGGATTCTCCCGATCACGTCGTCCTGCTCGAAGCCGCGTTTCCTCGCCTCCTGGGACCGTTACCTTGTGCCTTACCCTTTCTCGAAGGCCGTCGTCGCCTACGGCGAGCCGTTTCTGATCCCGCAAGACATGACCGACGAAACCGCCCTCGCTCGAATCGCCTCGGCGCTGGACTCCGCTACCGGGCAAGCGGATACCGCCGCCGGGGTCCGGCCTCCCTCTCCTTAGCCCGCATTATTCGTGAACGACTCCGGCCGCCGCTCCGATCTTTTCCGCCGAATGCGGCGTCAGCCCTCCTCTGCGATGGACTCCGGCGGGCGGGGGACCGTTCGGTCCCCCGAACCCCCGGGGATGGTCGCCGTCGTCGCGCTTCCTTGCCTCGGCGAAAAATCTCTGTCGCGGACAAGCATATCTAACGATCATTTCTTCGGACCCTATTCAAGCCCCTTTGCCTCAGTCACGTGCCCACGTCTCGGCCGGGTGTCCACGAATAATCCGGGCTCGCTCCCGGCCGGTGAGTCCTCCCGAGCTGAGTCGAGGAGGGAAGGCCCATGACTCCAGCGGTGCGTCTCGCCCTGGCCGCGGCGGCGCTTGTCGTCGTCGCCGCGGGGATCTTCGTCGTGCGCGAGAGATCGCCGAGGACAATTCTGATCGCCGGCAAAACGGTCGGGCCGAATGGCGCGGCGCTCTCCGACGTCCGGGTGACCCTCGAGGTCTCACCGACCGGCTCGGAGGAGGAGACGGCGATCGAGCGTGTCGAGACGCAATCCGATGCGCGGGGCAATTTTTCGATCAGCTTCCAGGGTCACTGGCGGCGCGCCTCGTACCGCCTCGAGGCTCGGAAGCCGGGATTCGAGAAACTCTCGATCGACGACGCCACATCTCTCAGGAACCCGGTGACACTGCGGTTCCGTCAGAGTCAGTGAGCCGGTTCGCTGAACGGGGAACCATGCACCGAAGGCGCCTGGTCCACGAGGGTCTTGACCCTCGCGTAGTGGCGGGCGGCGGCGAACCAGAACATGGGGACGACGACCCGTTCGTCTCCCTCGGGCCCATAGGCGCGGGGCATTTTGAGCGCGGCGTCCCACTGGATTGAGACCGGTTCTCCGCGGAGCATCGTCTCGACCCGGCCCGCGGCCTCGATCTCGCCGGCGGTGAAGACCAGCGCCTCGTCCTCGTCGCCGACTGCGAAGACTTCCTCCTTCGGCTTGTGGCGCGGATCCGCGCTCTTTTTTCCCGAGATGCCCTGCCAGCGCGAAGCGCCGTAGATGCGCAGGAAGAGAGGCTCGGAGGTGTCCTTGTCGAGGTCCATGGTGAGAGAAGCTGGAAAGACGCGCTGCCAGTCGCCGGCTCGGGTGACCACGGCCGGAATCGGACGCAACCGTTGTCCGGCGAGAGGGCCGTGGAGCGCTCTTCCGGTCGCGGCCGACCAGTAGGTGCCCGTCGAGCGGTCGCGCAGCACGAGTGTGTCCCGCCAGAGCGCTCCGGAGTTCTGGAACTCGAGGACGCGTTTTCCCACACGCCGGTCATACACGGCGGTTATGGCGGTCAAGGCGCAACGGGCAACGACGAAGGAGAGCTGCGGAACGGCATCGTTGACGACCTCGAATCGGTCGAGCAGGCCGATCGGATAGGCCCGAGGGATCGCGCCGACCGTCAGGCCGAGGGTGCGGGAACCGCCGTCGGGGGGATCGCTGTGCTGATCTGGAGCGACGAGGCTCGGCTTCGTGACCGCCGGGAACTCTCCCGGCCGCTTCATCTGGACGATCGGGTCGCCGTCCACGACGGCGACCCGGGGCCTGGAGCGGTACTGGTGCGTGAGGCAGCCGGCAGTCCCGGCAGCGGCCGCGATCAGAAGAAGCGCCGAAACGGCGCCTCGGGCCCAACCGAGCAACGACCCCCGGGCACGGAACACCGGCTCACACAGGCACGCCGACGGGCTCCGCCCTCGGTCCCGCGCGGACGATGCGGCGGTAGGACGCGTCGCGTTCGACGGGTTCGCGTCCCGACTCGCGGATGATCCGCTCGAAGTCCATGCGGGAGAGCCCGGAAGCCGTCGTGGCTCCCGCGGCGTGGGTGATCGTCTCGTCGACCACTGTCCCGACGAGGTCGTCCGCGCCGAAGAAGAGCGCGATCTGCGCAAGCTTCAAACCGATCTGGATCCAGTAGGCCTTGATGTGCGAAAAGTTGTCGAGCAGCAGCCGCGAAACGGCGATGACCCGCAGATCGGTCTGGCCCGAGGAGGCCGGCAGGTGGGCGAGCGGAGTGTTCTCGGGGTGAAAAGCGAGCGGGATCAGACCCGTGAAACCGCCGGTCTCGTCCTGGAGCTCGCGCAGACGCAGGAGGTGGTCCACGCGGTCCTCGATCGTCTCGACGTGGCCGTAGAGCATCGTGGCGTTGGTGGGAATGCCCTGCCGGTGGCACTCGCGCGCGATCGCGAGCCACTCTTCTCCCGAGATCTTGTTCCTGCAGATCACGTCGCGCACGCGCCTCTCGAAGATTTCCGCGCCTCCGCCCGGGCAGGAATCCATCCCCGCCTCGCGCAGCTCGCGGATCGTCTCCGGGATGGTCTTGCCTCCCACGCGCGCGATCCAGTCGATCTCGACCATCGTGAAGGCCTTGAGGTGCACCGAAGGAAACCGTGATTTCAGCGCCTTCAGCAGTCCGGTGTAGTAACCGAAGGGCCAGGTCGGATGGAGGCCCCCCACGATGTGGAACTCCGTGACCGCCTCGCTGTAGCCCTTTCCCGCCTCCTCGACGCATTCCTCGATCGCCATCTCGTAGCCGCCCGGCTCATTGACCTTCTTCGCCCAGGCGCAGAGCGCGCAGTCCACCCAGCAGAGATTGGTGGGATTCAAGTAGCGGTTCACGTTGTAGAAGGCGAGGTTGCCATGCCGGTTCTCGCGGACACGGTTGGCCAGGCGGCCGAGGCCGAGGAAATCCCGCGAGCGGAAGAGCCGTACCCCGTCCTCGAAGGAGAGGCGTTCTCCGGCGAAGATCTTTTCCGCGAGCGGCGTGAGGTCCGAACCGCGGAAGGACTCCGTCCCGCTCACGGGATGGCGGGTTTGGTCACCCGCTGATACGGCTCCCGCGACTCCGGCGCGATGTCGTCGACGAAGGGCTGGACGTAGCGGTAGCACTCCCAGCAGTATTTCTCCTCGGCGTGAAACTGGAAGTCCACCACTCGCCCGACGGCCGGGAAGTCGAGAATCTCCTTGCCGCAGCGGTGGCAGGTGTCTTTCTGGCCTCGGATCAGTCTCCAGACGGGACCCATGGGAAGCCGATCCTATCAGCTTTGGAATTGAAAATTGGTCAATCCTCGATCGTCAACCGACCTGCTTCGACGCGAGCATTCGCCTTCGAAAGAGAAGAAGCGCGGCGGTTGCAGTCACGGAAATGGCCGCGCCGATCAGGAACGCGGTCCGCGGCCCGAAGAGCTTCCACCACAAGCCGAACAGGATCGACGCCGGCAGCGCGGCAAGACCGACGGCGGCGTGAAAGACTCCGAAGGCGCGGCCCCGCATCCTTCCCCCTGCAAGGTCCGCGATGAGCGCGCGTTCGGCCCCCTCGGTCGCCGCGAAGAAGAGGGCATAGAAGCCGAAGAGAGCCCAGGCGTGGACCGGAGCCGACGCGAAGGCGAAGCCCAGATAGGAAAGCGCGTAGATCAGCCAGCCGAGCGCGATCGTCGGGACGCGTCCGACCCGGTCCGAGAGGACGCCGCCGGGGACTCCCACCGCGGCCTTGGCGCCGTTGAAGAATGCCCAGAGGAGCGGAAGCTGCCACACGGGCACGCCGCAGTCGCGGGCCCGCAGCAGGAGAAAGGCGTCGGTCGAATTGGCCAGTGTGAAGAGAGAGAAGATCGCGATGGCGGTCCAGAGAGGGCGCGAAAGACGCGGAGAGGTCTCGATCGGCCCCGCACGCTCGGTGGCGCCCGCTTTTCTCTCGGGGATTCGCGTCACGAGAAGGAGCACCGCGAGAACACCGGGCACGAGGGCGAGGAGAAAGAGAGTTCGTTCCTCCGCGATCCAGAAGCGCAGGAGGAGTGCCGCCAGAATCGGGCCGACGAGGGCGCCGGCGTTGTCCATGGCGCGCTGAAGCCCGAACGCCCTTCCGCGGCTGTGAGGGGGAGCGAGCTCCGCCAGGAGCGCATCGCGTGGAGGCGTCCGCAATCCCTTGCCGAGCCGGTCGGAGAAGCGGATTGCCAGGACCTGGGCCCAGGAGCCCGCAAGGCCGGTCAGCGGTCTCGCCACCGCGGCGATCGAATAACCGAGGACGACGAAGGGTTTTCGCCGCCTGACCCTGTCCGACCACCATCCCGCCCCGACCTTTACCAGAGATGCGGTGGCTTCGGCGAGGCCTTCGATGAGACCCAGGGCGGCCGGGCCTGCCCCGAGAATCTGCGTCACGAAGTCGGGCAACAGCGGGTAGATCATCTCGGACGCGGCGTCGTTCAGGAACGACACCCACCCCAGGGTGACGATCTCCTTGTTCAGGCGTCGTTTAGCCATTTTTTATTAGGTAAGAAATGCCTTTCGCTTTTGTTTCATTCGGAGCTCTCGAGGGTCGGGGAAAACGGAGGTCGAGAGGATGAGGGCCGTATCTCGACTCTGGACAGTCGACATCCCCCGATCATAATCACCCCGTGCGCCACTTCGTCTCGGACGCTTTCATCCTCGGCACCTATCCCCTGCGGGAGAAGGACCGGATCGTGTCTTTTCTCACCCGCGACGCGGGGAAGAAGCGGGGAGTGGCGCGCGGCGCGCGCGGAGCCCGCAGCCAGTTCGCGGGCCTGCTCGAGCCGATGACCGAAGGCCGCGTGACCTATTTCGAAAGGGAGGGACGGGAGCTCGTGTCGATCAATTCCCTCGACGCCATACGTCCTTCCTTTCCCCTTTCGAAAGACCTCGACTGTGCGCTCCTTCTCTCGGCCCTGGCGGAAAGCCTGCAGACCTTCGTCTCGGACTCGGATCCGGCCGAACCCTTCTACCGTCTTGCACGCCACGTTCTGGACGCCCTGTTCGCCGGCGCGGCGCCGTCGCCGGTCCGTTCCTACTTCGACGTCTGGGTCCTGAAGCTCTCGGGCCTTTTTCCGGCGCCCGCGGTGTGCGCCGGATGCGAGCGGCCTCTCGACCCCAGAGGCCCCCTCTTCTTCGACGGCGGCCGGCCGGGCTTCGTCGGACCCGAATGCAGCGGAGCGCAAGTCGTGCGGTTGTCACCGGCCGCCGTGGAGACTCTGCGCGCCTTTCTCTCGGCCCCCTTCGATCCCGCGAAGCCGTACAGGGGAATCCCGGAGGTCTCCGCCGTGGCAGGCCTGGCGCGCCGCCACTTCCTCGGACACGAGCTGAAGTCGCAGAGAGTGCTCGAAGAAGTCCTTGGCAACTGAGAACTGCTAAACTCCATCCTTCCATGCTCACTCTGCAGCGGCTGATCGCGGAGCTTTCGGCCTTCTGGGACGGCGAAGGGTGCTTGATCGAGCAGCCCTACGACATGCCCATGGGGGCGGGCACGATGCATCCGGCGACCTTTCTGAAGGTGCTCGGCCCCGACCCGTGGCGCTGCGGCTACGTGCAGCCCTCCAGGCGCCCCGCCGACGGCCGCTACGGAGAGAATCCTTTTCGCCTGTACAAGCACTTGCAGTACCAGGTCGTGCTGAAGCCCTCCCCCGAAGACGTGCAGAGGACTTACCTGCGCAGCCTGGAGACGCTGGGAATAACGCTCTCCGAGCATGACATCCGTTTCGAGGAAGACAACTGGGAGGCTCCCACACTCGGAGCCTGGGGCGTGGGCTGGCAGGTCGTGATGGATGGCATGGAGATCACGCAGTTCACATACTTCCAGCAGGCGGGAGGGATCGATCTCGCCCCGATCACGGCGGAGATCACGTACGGCCTCGAGAGGATCGCCATGTTCCTCTCGAAGGTGAATTCCGTCTACGACGTGATGTGGAATGAATCGGTCTCCTACGGGCAGGTGCGCCACAGCGACGAAGTAGAGCTGTCGCGGTACTGTTTCGATGTAGCGGATGTGGAGTTCCAGACGCTCGTCTTCGAACGCAACGAGCGGGAGGCGAAACGGGCGCTCGAGGCCGGCCTCGTGCTGCCCGCCTACGAGGCGGCGCTCGCATGCTCGCACGCATTCAACGTCCTCGACTCTCGCGGCGCGGTATCCGCGACCGATCGCGTGGGACTCATCCGTCGCGTGCGCGATCTCGCGTGCTCCTGCGCGCAGGCGTATCTGACCGCCCGCGAGGGACCGGCCCGCACCGTCTCCCAGCCCGAGCCGGCGGCGGTCTGACCGCGTGAGCCGTAAGCCGTAAGCCGTAAGACGCAAGGCAGGGAGATGTGAGATCAGTCGCGATGTCGGTTTCGCTTTCGGAACCTCGGCTCACGGCTCACGGCTCACGGCTCTCGTCCGGCTGATGAACCGTCACAACTTTCTTCTGGAGATCCGGACGGAAGAGATCCCGGCCGCCTCGCTCGCGGGCGCGCGCCAGGATCTCTCGACGCGCGTGACTCAAGGGCTCGCGGAAGAGGGGCTCGTTGCGGAATCTTCCGAATCACTGGCGACGCCGCGGCGTTTGATTCTGCTTCTGCGGGGTCTCCCGGAGCGGCAGGAGGATCGCGTGTCGGAGGTCCTGGGTCCGCCGGCCTCGGTCGCGTTCGACGCCGGCGGAAAGCCGACCCGAGCCGGGCAAGGTTTCGCCCGGGCGCAAAAGGTGGATCCCGCCGACCTCGTCATTGTCGAATCACCGCGCGGACCGACGGCCGCCGCGCGGCGAAAAGCCCCCGGGCGCCCGGCCGCGGAGGTGCTCGGCGAGATCGTGCCCCGGGCCGTTTCCACTCTCCCGTTTCCCAAGACGATGCGCTGGGGCACGGGCGAGCGGGTCTTCGTCCGGCCCGTGCGCGGCCTGCTTGCTCTTCTCGGCGGCAGCGTCGCTCCGGTGGAGATCCTGGGAATCGCCGCGACCGATTCGACCCGCGGCCATCGCATCTTGTCGGAGCGAGAGTTCACGGTGAGTGGGCCTGACGATTATCTGGCGAAGTTGCGCGCGCACGGCGTCGAGCCGGACGGGGAAGCCAGGCGCCGCGCGATCCTGGAATCGGCGCGCCGGCTGGCCCGTCAGGTTGGAGGCTCGATCGAAGCGGATGCCGACCTCGTGGCGACGCTGGCCGATCTGGTGGAATGGCCGGGGACCGTGCGCGGCTCCTTCGCGCCGGAGTTTCTGGATCTGCCCGAAGAGATCACGACGACAGCGATGCGCACCCACCAGAAGTACCTCCCGGTCCGAGGGCCGTCGGGACTCCTGCCCTGGTTCGTCGCGGTGATGGACAACAGCGAAGATCGAAAGGGTCTGATCGCCAAGGGAAACGAGTGGGTCTTGAACGCCCGCCTCGCCGACGCGCGCTTCTTCTACGACGAAGACATCCGCGAGACACTCGAGTCGCGGTTGCCAGAGCTCTCACGGCTCTCCTTCCAGGACCGTCTGGGCGACTACCGGCAAAAGGCGGCGCGTCTGGAGGAGCTCGCGGAAGTGATCGCGCGCGCCGTCGAACGGCCGGATCTGGTCGAGACGGTCCGCGCGGCGGCGCGGCTCTCAAAAGCGGATCTGACGACGCGCATGGTCAAGGAGTTCACGGACCTGCAGGGAGTTGTCGGCGGCATCTATGCCCGGCGCGAGGGATATCCCGAATCGGTCTGGAAGGCGATTTATGACCATTACCGGCCGGCCTCGACCGGCGCCGATCCGCCGCGCGAGGCAGCGGGAGGCATCGTCTCGCTCGCCGACCGGTTCGACACGCTGGCGGGCCTCTTTCAGATCGGTCTGGCTCCCACCGGCTCGAAAGACCCGTACGGGCTGCGGCGAGCGGCCATGGGCGCCGTCTCGATCATTCTCGCGCAGGGCTGGCGGATCGACTGGAAGCCGGTCCTCCTTCACGCTCTTTCGCTCCTTCCGGGCGACGCCGCAGCCTCCGGGGCCGGCGAAACGCTCGCGGCGCTGGAGGCCTTCTTTGCCGAGAGGCTGCGCAACCTTCTCGAGCGGCGCGGGCAGACCTACGACGAGATCTCCGCGGTTGCGGGCCCCGGCGCCTGGAACTTCGCGGAGGTGGCCGACCGCGCGCTCGCCCTTTCGCAGGCGCGAGAGCAGATGGATTTCCGTTCGCTGATCCTGGCCTCCAAACGCATCCGCAACATCCTCGGCGACGAGCACCCCCCCGCCCCTTCTTCCGACCTGTACCGGGAGGACGCCGAACGGCAACTCGCGGCCGATTTCCTCCAGGCGCGGCCGGTCATCGAGGATTTCGCGGCCAGGCGGCGTTACCGGGAGGCGCTGGAGATGATCGCCTCGATCGGCCCTTCCCTCGACCGGTTCTTCGTCGAGGTCCTGGTCAATTGCCCGGAGGAAGATCTGAGGCGGAATCGTCTTGCTCTGCTGGCTTCCATTCAGGAAGAATTTTCGAGGATCGCGGACTTTTCCGAGATCGTGGTGGAGAAAGAGAAATGAAACGTGTCTTTTTCTTCGGGAACGGCCAGGCCGAAGGCGCCGGCCTCGGCAAGGAGCGCCTGGGTGGCAAGGGTTCGGGCCTGGCCGAGATGACAGCGCTCGGCATTCCGGTCCCTCCGGGTTTCACGATCGAGGCGGCGGTGAGCGCCGAATACTCGAGCGGCGCCAACCTGGATGAGTTGAAGAAGGAGGTCGCGGAAGCTCTCAAGAAGGTCGAAGCCGCCGTGGGAAGGCGTTTCGGCGACCCTGCCAACCCGCTCCTCGTCTCGGTGCGTTCGGGGGCGCGCTCTTCGATGCCCGGGATGATGGACACCATCCTGAACCTGGGCTTGAACTCGGCGACCGTCAAGGGCCTCGACGCGGCCGCGGGGGAGCGGTTCGCGCTCGACTGCCGCCGGCGGCTGCTCCAGATGTACGGCGACGTCGTTCTGCAAACCGGGAAGGAAGACTTCGAACACGCGTTGACCGAGAAGCGTCGGGAGAAGGGGGTCGCGTCGGACGCGGACCTCGTTGCGGCGGATCTCGCGGACCTCGTTCACCGCTACGAGGAGATCATCCGCAAGCACACGGGGCGCGAGTTCCCCGAGGAACCGCAGGAGCAGCTCTGGGGCGCGATCGAGGCCGTCTTCCGCTCCTGGGACAACAAGCGGGCGAAGGAATATCGCCGCCTTCACCGCATCCCCGACGACTGGGGAACGGCCGTCAACGTGCAGGCGATGGTTTTCGGCAACCGCGGCGAGACCTCGGCCACCGGCGTCGCCTTCACGCGCGACCCCTCGACTGGCGAGAAGCGCTTCTACGGCGAGTTCCTCCCTAACGCTCAGGGAGAAGACGTCGTAGCCGGTATCCGGACACCGCGCCCGTTGAACAGGGACGGCTCTGGGAACTCGCTCGAAGAGACGATGCCGGCGGCGCACGCGGAGCTGCTGCGCGTGAGGGATCTCCTCGAGAAGAGCTTCCGCGACATGCAGGACCTCGAGTTCACGATCGAGGAAAAGAAGCTCTACCTGCTTCAGACGCGCAACGGCAAGCGCACCGGTTTCGCGGCGGTCCGCGTCGCGGCCGACATGGTGGACGAAGGATTGATCAGCGAAGAAGAAGCGGTCCTGCGCGTCGAGCCTGAGCAGCTCGTCCAGTTGCTGGCACCCGTCTTTCCGGTCAAGGAGAAGAAGTCCGCGGTGGACGGGGGCCGTCTCCTCGGGAAGGGTCTCCCCGCCGGCCCCGGCGCCGCCTGCGGCCGCATCGCCCTCACGGCGGACAGAGCGGTCGCGATGGCCGCCAAGGGAGATCCGGTCGTGCTCGTGCGCGCCGAGACCTCTCCCGAAGATATCGCCGGCATGAACGCCTCCGCCGGTATCCTGACAACCCGCGGGGGGATGACCTGCATTGCCGGCGAGGCGAAAGTCCTTACAGATAGGGGGCTCCTCTCCTGCGAAGACGCGTTCCGTCTTTTCGCGGAGAAGACTCCACTGTCGATTCTCTCGTTCGACACGGAGAGGATGCGACCGGTCTGGCGCCGGGTGATCGCGGCGGGGGGAAGAGTCTCCGACGTTATTTCCGTTGCGGTCTCTCAGACAGGCCGTGCACGAAAAAACACCTTACGCCTGACTCCGGATCACAAGATGTTCACGATTCACGATCGTGAACTCGAGAAAAGGCGACTGGATTCCGTCCTCGAGGATTCCGGTTTCCTCACGATTATCGATCGGGTTCCTCGGGCCAAGGAAGTTGAGGCGTCCGCAGATCTCGCTTATGTGGCCGGTGCTCTCTTCTCCGACGGTTACATCCGCGTCAGCCGGACCAAGGGCGCGGTCGTTTTCATCCAGAAGCCCACTCCAGCCAAAGCGGAATTCATCGCCGCCGTGGAAGAGAAGTTTGAAAAGGCCACGGGCTTCCGGTTCACGCGGATGCGACGGCGCGAAACTGTGGCGACTCTTCGAGGTCGCACGATTCGCGGATCTGTAGAAGATCGCTTCTGCACGCGCCGCCAGCCGGCCGCGCGGCTGGCGGCGATCCGCGACAATCTGACGGCGTGGGTGCTCGGCCTCGATCGGCCGGCTCTGCTGAACTTCCTCGCCGGCTATGTGGACGGAGATGGGACGTATTCCTTGACGTCGAGTCGCGTCCGGTTGCAGATCGCCGTCTCTCGGAAGAACCGCAAGCTTCTGGAAGGACTCGCGATCGCCTGCCTCCGACTGGGGATCGTCCCGCAGATCTCCAACAACAGAGACAACTCCCTTCTGCAGATCGCCGAAGGCGTAGATGAGATCCTCCAGTACGCTCATCGTGTGCGCGTGCGCATCCCGGCGCGCTCCGTCGCCTCCAAGTGCCTCGCGGTCAATGGCCTCTTCCATGACATCGTGGACGAAGTCAACTTCATGGGCCGCGTCCGCGAAGGGATCAAGAGGAATCTCCTGTTCGGAGTGGACAAGCTGCAACGTGACGTCCTGCCCCTGTGCGGAGGGGAAAGTCGCCGTCAAGTTCGGGCGCTTCTCGATTCACCTCTCCGCTCTTATCGCGTGAGCCGAGTGGCTGAAGCCGAACGGACTCTGGTGTACAACTTCGAGGTGGACGCGACGAACGAACTGGACAAGAACTTCGTTGTCTTCTCGAGCCGCCTGACGCCAGTGCTTGTTTCCAATTCACACGCCGCGGTCGTTGCTCGCGGCATGGGGAAGACGTGCGTCGTGGGCGCCGGTGAGGTCACGGTGGACGCGGGGCGCGGGCAGATCCGCTCCAAATCGCTCGAAGCGAAGGAAGGGGACTGGATCTCGATCGACGGAACGACGGGCGAGGTTCTCCTCGGGAAGCTCCCCACGCAGCCTTCGGAAATCCTTCAAGTTGTGATCGACGGGACGCTGTCTCTGGAGAAATCCTCTCTCGCGAGGGCCTTCACGCGCCTGCTCGAGTGGGCGGATGCCCGCCGGCGCCTGGGCGTGCGGACAAACGCCGACACCCCGGGCGACGCGCGCGTGGCCCGGCTCTTCGGGGCGCAGGGCATCGGACTCTGCCGCACCGAGCACATGTTCTTTGAGGAGCACCGCATCCTGGCGGTCCGGGAGATGATCCTGGCCGAGACGGCGGAGCTGCGGCGCGCATCCCTGGAGAAGATCCTCCCGATGCAGCGCGAGGACTTCCTCGGCATCTTCCGGGAAATGGGGGAGCGCCCGGTGACCATTCGGTTGCTCGATCCTCCGCTCCACGAGTTCCTGCCCAACGAGGAGCCCGCGCTGACGAGGACGGCCGCGGAGCTCAAGGTTCCTGTCGAGAGAGTCCGGGAGCGCGTCGCTGCTCTCCACGAGGCCAACCCGATGCTCGGCCACCGCGGCTGCCGGCTCGGCATTACCCACCCGGAGATCTACGAGACGCAGGTGCGCGCCATCTTCGAGGCGGCGGCCGCGGCGGTCCGGGAGGGACTGTCGCCAAACCCGGAAGTCATGATCCCGCTCATCGGCACGAAAGCGGAGCTGGACAGGTTGCGGATTCTCGTGGACGAGACAGCGCGGCGCGTGACCGAAGAGACCGGCCAGAAGATCTCCTACAAGGTGGGCACGATGATCGAGATCCCGCGCGCTGCCCTCCAGGCTAAGGAGATCGCTGCAAACGCGGACTTCTTTTCCTTCGGCACCAATGACCTGACGCAGATGACGTTCGGCTATTCGCGCGACGACGCCGCTTCGTTCCTGCCCGCGTACATCGAGAAGGGAATCCTGCCGGAAGACCCCTTCGCGAGTCTGGATCAGGCCGGCGTCGGAGAGCTCGTCATGCTCGCTACCGAGCGGGGCCGCCAGACGAACCCGAAGTTGAAGGTTGGCATCTGCGGCGAGCACGGCGGCGATCCGCGATCGGTCGAGTTCTTTCACCGGGCCGGGCTCGACTACGTCTCCTGCTCGCCGTTCCGGGTGCCAGTCGCTCGCCTGGCGGCCGCGAGGGCGGCGCTCGCCGGAAAAGAGGGGAGTCTCTCCTCGACGGCGTGACGGCGGTGTCCTGACTCTCGCCGTGGCCGGCCGAGCCCCCAGCCCCGCGGATCTGGTCGTTCTCTCGGCCAGGATCTGGACAGGAGAGGCAGCGCGGCCCCAAGCGGAAGCCCTGGCCGCGCGTAATGGCCGGATTATCGCCGTCGGAAGCAACCGCGACATCCAGGTGCTTGGGGGTCCGGCAACGCGCGTCCTCCAAGGGCGCGGCCGTCGCATCGTGCCCGGGTTGATCGACGCGCACACTCACATGTCCATGGGCGGCTTCAACCTTCTGGCGGTGGATCTCCGGCACACGAAGGACGAGGGGGAACTCACCGCGCAACTGGCCCGGTTCGCCAGAACGCGCCCCGCTGGCCAATGGATCACCGACGGCGTCTGGGACCATCAGCAATGGGCCGTTCCGAGGCTTCCGACGCGAGCTCTGCTCGACGCCGCAACCGGAGACCGCCCCATCTGCATAGCCCGGCAGGACGGCCACATGGTCGTCTGCAACAGTCTCGCGTTGAAGCTCGCGAAGATCACGCGCGACACTCCGGATCCGCCCGGAGGCGTCATCGAGCGCGACGCCTCGGGCGAACCGACGGGGGTCTTGAAGGACTCGGCGATGGATGCCGTGTGGACGGCGCGGCCGCCACGGACACTCGCGGAAGTGGTTGAAGCGCTGCGCACGGCCATGAGGCACGCCGCGAAAAACGGCGTGACGTCGGTGCAGGACCTGCCCGGCAACCCGCGGGATCTCGAAGCCTGGGAGATTCTCCGACAGCGGGGGGAAATGACCGTCCGCGTCAATTACAGGCCCTCGCTCTCGAAGTGGCAGACAGCGCGCGACAAGAGCGCCGGGATGAAGAAGGACGAGTGGCTGCGCGTCGGAGGCGTGAAGGGCTACGCAGACGGCTCGCTCGGCTCTTCGACCGCGCTCTTCTTCGATCCCTACGATGACGATCCGGGCAACCTCGGCGTCTTCGCTGCGGAGGCGATCCCGCTCGCGACGCTCGAAGATCGCGTCGCGGCCGCCGACGCGGCCGGGCTGCAGGTCGAGATCCATGCGATCGGAGATCGTGCCAACGCGGAGATCCTGGACGTCTTCGAACGCGTCGCGGCGAAAAACGGCGCGAAGGACCGTCGTTTTCGCATCGAGCATGCCCAGCATCTGCGTGCCTCGGACATTCCGCGTTTCGCCCGGCTCGGCGTGATCGCCTCCATGCAGCCCTACCATGCCATTGACGACGGCCGCTGGGCCGAAAAGCGCATCGGCCGCGAGCGCTGCAAGACCACCGAAGCTTTCCGATCGCTTCTCGACTCGAAGGCCGTCCTGGCGTTCGGATCGGACTGGGACGTGGCGCCGATCTCGCCTCTCGAAGGCATCTTTGCCGCCGTGACTCGCCGCACGATCGACGGAAAGAACCCCGGAGGTTGGTTTTCCGACCAGAAGGTCACGGCCGAGGAGGCGCTCCGCGCGTACACCTCGTGCGCCGCCTACGCCGCCTTCGAGGAGACGGAGAAGGGGACACTCGCTGCCGGAAAGCTCGCGGACTTTGTGATCCTGTCGCGCGACCTCTTCTCCATCGAGCCTGAACGGATCGAGAAGATCAGTGTCATAAGTACAGTCGTCGGCGGGCACGTGGTTTACGAGAGTCCTTAGTCCTTGGGCCTTAGTCCCTGGTCCGCTCAAATTCGGTCTTAGACTAAGGACTAGGGACTAGGGACCAAGGACTTACCGTGCCCAAGATTCATCTTCTCTCGGAGCAGGTCATCGACCGGATCGCCGCGGGCGAGGTGGTCGAGCGGCCGGCCTCGGTCGTCAAGGAACTGATCGAGAATGCTCTGGATGCGGGGGCCACGCGCATCGAAGTAGACCTCGGGGAGGGAGGCATCGAGCGGATCCTGGTTCGCGACGACGGATGCGGAATGTCGCCGGAGGACGCGCGGCTCTCACTGGAGCGCCACGCGACGTCCAAGATCTCCTCCGACGAAGACCTGTCGGAGATTCGAAGCTACGGTTTCCGCGGCGAGGCGCTTCCCTCCATCGCTTCCGTCTCGAAGCTCACGCTCACGACCTGCGACGGGTCGTCCGCCGAGGCGTTCCGGATCTCGATCGAGTATGGGGCAGCGGCCGTCGAAGAGCCGGCCGGACGTCCCCGGGGAACCGATGTGCTCGTCGAGGGACTCTTCGCCCACACTCCCGCGCGCCGCAAGTTTCTCGGAAAACCCGAGGCGGAGGGGCGGGCGGCCGCCGCGGCCGTCATGCGCGCCGCTCTGGCCAATCCTTCCGTGGCTTTTTCCCTGAGGTCCAACGGGCGTGAGACGCTGGATGCCCCCTCCGCGGTGGACCGCGCGGCACGCATCCTCCAGGTCTTCGGCCGCGAGACTCTCGGAGACCTCGAGGAGTTCGAGGCTCGCTCGGGAGCCCTACGGCTGACGGGATTCGCGACCCGCGGCTCGATCACTTTCGCCAGCCGCCGGTTTCAGTACCTCTTCGTCAATGGCCGTCCGATCGAGGACCGCGCGCTGACCCGGGCGGTCGGGCAGGCCTCGCGCGATGCCATCCGCACCGATCGCCATCCGGCCGTGTTTCTCTTCCTCGCCGCCGGAAGCGGCGTCGTGGACGTCAACGTTTCTCCGGCCAAGACGCAGGTTCGGTTCACCGACGCGGGGACGGCCTATCGCCTCGTTTACCACGCGCTCTCCTCGGCCCTGATCTCGGGCAAGGAGGAGCGCCGGTTGAGGCCCGTCTCCAACGAGCCCTCCGTCGCCGAGCCGGTCGGATCCTACGGGGAGGACCGCTCTCCGCACACCACGCCTCCCGCGCCGGTCCCGGCGCCGCCCGCCCGCCCGACTCTTCCCGCGGCGTCATCGGAGAAGAGACCACCGGAGATCGTGGCGATCGGGCAGCACCGCGAGTCCTACATCCTCGCTTCGGGCCCCGAGGGTTTGCTCGTCATCGATCAGCACGCCGCTCACGAGAGAATCCTCTACGAGCGATTGCGGGATCGAATCGCCTCCGGGCGTATTCTCTCTCAGAGGCTCCTGATGCGCGCGCTTTTCGAGGCCACTCCGGAAGAAGCGGAGACGCTGGCCACGGCCTTCGAGGACCTTGCCGCCGCCGGGTTCGAGATCGAACCGATGTCGGGACGCTCCTACGCCATCGCGGCGCTTCCGGCGGAAACCACGAATCGCGATCCCGGAGACACACTGCACGAGGCGCTCGCCTCTCTGGCTGAGCCGGGCGCGGGAGATGCCGCGCAGAGGCGCGACCGGCTGGCGGCCAGGCTCGCCTGCGGTTCGGCGGTGACGATCCGTTATCACCTGGCGCCGGAGGAGATCCGGCACCTGCTCTTGGACTGGGTCAAGACCGCCGACCGGTTCACCTGCCCGCACGGCCGGCCGGTCGTGCTGTCCATGACGGAAGAGGATCTCGAGAAATACTTCAAGCGGCGCTGAGAAGTCCTTAGTCCCTCGTCCCTGGTCCTTGGTCTCCTGATGTTGGGTCTCAGACCAAGGACCAACGACCAAGGACTAAGGACCAAGGACTAAGGACCAGCGCCGGGCACCGAACACCGGCTCAGTTGCTGCGGGGAGGCATTCCAACGCCGGCCTCGTGCTCGGTCCGCTTCCGGCGCACGTGGGAGATGACGAGGACGAGGCCGAGCAGGATGAGCGCCGCCGGCCCTCCCCAGTACTCCATGAAAGACCAGTCGATGTCCACGTAGCGGTCCACGAGCCAGAGCACTCCCAGGCCGACCAGGATCACGCCCCAGGTCAGGGCGCCGGTTCCCTCGGAAGTCCTGGGGAGCCGGGCTTCCACCGCGAAGCCGCTTTCAGAAACGTAGCCTCGGTTGATCGCCTTGGCCTGACGAACCGCGTCGATGATTCCGAAGAACCAGACGAACGCGATCAGCGGCCCGAAAAAGTGCGGGCCGCGGCCATGGCTCGTCAGGCCGATCAGGAGGACGAACGCGCCGGCGAACGCGAATGCGCGCTGGTAGAGGCCCAGATAGAGATGTCCCAGGCCCGGAAACACCGACAGGAAGCCGGCGAGACCCGGGGACTTCCGTTCGACGATGACAGGCGTCACGGGAACAGCCGGAGCGACCGGCGCAGGTGGCGGCGGCGGCGGGGACTGCGGGGGTGGAGTCTCCGGGATGTTGGGATCCATGCTCTTTACTCCTCTCGCGCGGCTCTTACGCGCGCCATGTCGACGTTTCGATTTCGTTCTGCAGGACGCCCTTATCCTCGCCGCTGCGCGGGCGGCTCGGCGGACGCTGCGGTTCCGACTTCATCACGAAGGCGATCACGGTCGAGATCGCGGCGCGGCCGTAGCCCGTCACGTGCCCTCTCCATACGGCGAGCGTGCGCTGGACGTTCTCCTGGACAGCGCCCAGGCGGTCGGCCATCGAGTTGCCGGCCACCTGGACCGACGCGCGGGCGCTCTCCTCGATCCTGCCCACTCCCGCCTTGCGCGCCAGGTCCGCCGGATTGAAGCCGGCCAGCATCACGACGACCGCCGCGGCATAGGCCAGGGCGATAGCCGCCTTCGGGCTGAAGACGGCCCGCCACCCGCGCCGCTCCCGGCGTTGGGGACGGTTGGCGGCGATGCGGCCGGCGAGCCACGGGACCGGCTCGGGCCGGATGAATTGGCGCAGACCGGCGAGAGTCTGCGAGGCCTCGGCGCACGCTTCACAGCGCGAACAATGAAACTCGAGGCGAGCGATGTCCGCGGGCGACAACGTCTCCTCGAGACTGATCGCGATCAGCCGGTCCGCGCCTTCGCAGGAGACGGTTCGCGCCGGGAGCGAAAGCAAGGCCTCGCGCAGCCTCGGGTCGAAGGCCGGAGGGCGCAAGTCCGCCAGGACGGCCTCGACTCGATCGAGCTCCGTCCCGAGAGGCGCGCAGGCCCCGCACGCGGCGCGGTGCGCCGTCATCTGCAGTGGGGAAGCGCCCGCCACAAAGAGCCGCTCCAGCTCCGCGCAAGTCATATGAATGCTCCCGCCGCGAGCGCGAGCGACGCGAAAGTTCCGCCGGGCCGGTTCTCGTGGCGCTCCCGGATTTTCCTGGCCACCTCCGTGCGGGCCCGGAAGAGGCGTGACTTGACCGTTCCGTCCGGAAGCTCCAGGGCCTTTCCAATCTCCTCGTAGGCCAGGCCGTCCAGGTCGCGCAGGACCAGGATCTCCGCGAGGTCTTCGGGGATCTCGGCGAGCGCGGAAAACAGGAGCTTCGCGCGTTCCTTCTTCAAGGCCTCGGTCGCCGGATCGTCCTGCGACGTGAGCAGAGGCGCAACCGCGTCGTCGGAGACGAAGCGGAAGGACTTCTCGCGTTTGCGGCGGCGGTACCGGTCGATGCAGAGGTTTCGCGAGAGCGACACGATCCAAGCCACGAGCGGAAAGCCGCCGTCGTAGCGGTGGAGGTTCTCGAAGATCTTCAGGAAAATCTCCTGGGACAGCTCCTCGGCGTCTTCGCGCTTGAGCGTGAAGTGATAGGCCACCGAGTAGATCCTCTGGCCGAAACGGTCCACCAGCTCTCTCCAGGCCTCGTCCTCACCCTGACGGCACCGCTCGACGAGGGCTTTTTCATCGGTGCCGTTCATGTCTTCACCCACTCAAAACGCACTCTAGCCAAAAAGGTTCGGGAGAAGTGAAGGTCTACACCGGTACGCGCCGTCGGCCTCCGCGCCTGCGGCGGCGGCGCCGGGCGGCAGCCGGTGCCGGCGCGCTCTCGCCGTGGGCGGCAGCGTAGGCCTGCCGCGTCTTTTCGACTCGCGCGGAAAGGGCGCGCCACTCGCGCACGAGCTCCTCGCCTCGTCCCGTCGCCATCGCGCGCAGCTCGAAGAGCTCGAGAGCGGTCGGGAATGCCTCCCGGAACGCCAGGCGGGGACTCGCCAGACGCGAGTCGGGCCGGTGTGAGAGCTTCCCGACGATCGCGAGCATCTGCTTGATGCGGTGCGACACAGCGTGCGGCACGGCCATGCGGATCGCAATGGGCGTGACGAGGTCTTCGAGCAGCGTCGAAAGGAGAGCCGGGGAGGGCTCACCGTCGGGAGCGGCCTCGCGGACCCGGGCCCGCACGATCGGCAGGAAAAAGAGGGCGAAGAGGACCGCATCATCGTAGATGCGGCCGCGCCGGCGCTCGGCGTCCAGAACGTCGAGCAACGCCCAGAAGAGATGGCCGGTGCCGTGGGGATGTTCGGGATCGGTCTCCCGGAGAATCTCGGCCAGCTCGGGAAGAAGGATGTCCAGGAGCCCGACCTCGCGCATCAGGAGGAAGGTCGTCAGCGCGTGCCCACCCTTCAGGGACTGCGAGAGCTCCTCGGTGACGCGGGGAGGCGCCGATTTGGCGATTTCCCTGCGATGATTCAGGATCGCTTCGTAGGCGTCCGGTGTGATCGCGAAACCCAGGCGGCTCGCGAATTCCACCGCCCGCATCATGCGCACCGGGTCCTCGCGGAAACGGATGTCCGCGTCGCCGATCGTGCGGACGAGGCCCGCCTCGAGATCTTCCAGGCCGCCCACGTAATCGATCACGGAAAAGTCGGCGATGTTGTAGAAGAGCCCATTGATCGTGAAGTCCCGCCGCAACGCGTCCTCGCGAGCGGTGCCGAACACGTTGTCGGACGTCATCAGCAGCTCCGGAGCATTCGGATCCAGCGGCTCCGGGCGTCGGCGGAAAGTCGCCACCTCGATGACTTTCCTTTCGGCGAACAGGATGTGGGCCAGCCGGAAGCGCCGCCCGATCAAGCGGCAGTTACGGAAGAGACGCCGCAGCGCCTGCGGGTGTGCGTCGGTCCCGATGTCGAAATCCTTGGGCTGGCGCGACAGGAGCAGGTCCCGCACGCTTCCTCCGACCAGATACGCCTTGTAGCCGGCGCCGGAAATCCGATAGAGCACCTTCAAGGCATCCGGGTCGATCTGCCGGCGGGAGATGGGGTGCTCGCTGCGCGGACGGATGCGCGGCGGTGTCTCCGGAGGTGTTTCGATTCGGGTGTCTGGGGTCTGAATTGCTGAAGTCGTTTCGCTAATCGCTCGTCTCCCCCTGGAGCGGCGCCAGAGTCTCTATTGTATCCGAAATCATTGGGAGAATTGATGTTTTGACTTTGCTTCGGGCTCTGCGAAAGAATACCCCGTTCTCGAGAACAGGACGCGAGGAGGCATCACGATGCGTTTGCGCTCACTCTTCTGGGTCGCGGCAATGGCCCTGATTCTGCCGGCGCTGGGTTGCGGCAAGGGCCGATCGACGGACGAGATCCTCATCGGGGAATACGGGTCGCTGACGGGCGGCATCGCGACCTTCGGGATCTCGACGAAGAACGGGTCGACGATGGCCTTCGACGAGATCAACGGCGCCGGCGGCGTCCTCGGCAAGAAATTCAAGCTCCTGGTCGAAGACGACCAGTCCAAGCCCGAGGAGGCCGGGACGGTCGTGACCAAACTCATCAATCAGAACCACGTCGTCGCGGTCCTCGGGCAGGTCGCCTCCTCCCATTCTCTCGCGGCGGCCCCGATCTGCCAGGCCAACAAGGTCCCGATGGTCTCCCCCTCCTCGACAAACCCTCGCGTGACGCAGGTTGGCGACTACATCTTCCGCGTCTGCTTCATCGATCCCTTCCAGGGCGCCGTCATGGCCAAGTTCGCAACGAACACGCT
>WNGB01003214.1_pt1 | contig 25895 bp, 25 predicted proteins | sample 5400681 | NCBI WGS metagenome assembly WNGB01 (sample SAMN13153367, study PRJNA577476) | soil metagenome | isolation source: 115 cm soil or saprolite under grassland replicate 2 | place: USA:California | collected 2016-06-15
GGGATGGGCGAGTGCGAGACAAGGACGCAGGTCGCGTTCGTAGCCGGAGGCTACGGGCGCGACCGAGGACACCGTCTCGCGCCGTCCAGCGCGCGCCGACGGCACAAGGCTTCGTTCCGGACGCGGCTCATTTTCAGACGGCCAAAGCCAGCTGCTTGGGCTCGGCCGGCGGCGCCAGACGCACCGGCCGCCGGTCGGCGATCCCGAATTCGCGGCGCAGCTCTGCGACCTGCCCCTGTATGGGCGCCGCCGCGTCCTTCTTCAGGTACGCCCCGCGTGCGTAGAGCCGCTCGTAGCGTTCGGCCTGCTCGGGCCAGTCCTCAGCGAGGTGCTCCAAGAAGTGCTCCCGTGTGCCCGGCCGAAGGTGGAGCAGACTCGTCCAGAGATGGGTGGCGCCGGCCTCGCGCGCCGCCAGCACGACCTCGCGGAGCAGCTCTGGCTTGTCGGAGATGCCGGGCAGGATCGGCGCCATACCCACACCCGCCTTGATCCCGGCGTCCACCAGCGCTTTCAGCGCGCGCAGCCGCTGGCGCGGCGGCGCAGTCCCCGGCTCGGTCGTCCGCCAGACCCGTTCGTCCAGGGTCGGCACGGAGAAGTTCACCGACACCTCCGCGCGCGCGGCTGCCTGCCGCAGGACGTCGATGTCACGGACGATGAGCGGGCCGCGGGTAATGAGGCTGAAGGGAGTGTGGGCCTCGGCGAACGCCTCGATGCAGGCGCGCGTCAGCCGGTAGCGGCCTTCGGCCGGCTGATACGGATCGGTGGCGGCCCCGACGGCGACCGGCTCGTGCTGCCACGACTCCCGCGCCAGCTCGCGGCGGAGCACCTCGGCCACATTGATCTTCACCCGGATCGACTGCCCGTAGCGGTCGCCGTAGGGGCGTTCGGCACGCCGTTCGAACGCGCGGACGTAGCAGAACGTGCACCGATGGACGCAGCCCATGTACGGGTTCAGCGACCAGTTGAACGGCATCCCGCGCACGCGGTTGAGCGCGACCTTGCACGGCTCCTCGCGGTACTCGACGCGCACCTCTGCAGTATAGAACATATGTTCGTATACGAGAATGAATCGATGGAGAAGATCGCCCCAGGCATCCGCCGGCTCACGATCCCGCTCCCGCTTCCGCCTGGGCACGTCCACTGCTACGTCGTCGAGGGCGAGACCGGCCGGCTGCTCGTCGACACCGGCCTCGGCCTGCCCGGCCTGGAGGAGCTGCTTGTCGCCGAGCTGGACGGGCCGGTCCAGCGCATCCTGATCACGCACTTCCATCCCGACCATGTCTGGGGCGGAGAGATCGCGCGCCGCGTCACCGGCGCTCAGGTGTTCCAGGGCGCGCTCGACTACGCGCAGTGCGAGCAGGTTTGGGGACGCCCCGATTGGGCGGAGCGAATCGCGGCCTGGTTCCGGCGGCACGGCGTGCCTCCCGAGATCGCCGACGAGGTGCTCGAGCAGGGGAGCGCCGCCGAGCCGCTCATCCACTACGCGCGCGACCCCGAGGAAATCGGCGAAGGCGAGCAAGTCGACGGCTGGGAAGTGATCGAGCTCCCCGGCCACGCCGACGGCCACCTCGGCTTCCTTCGCGACGGCGTGCTCATCGCCGGCGATCACCTCCTGCCGGACATCACGCCGGCGGTCGGCCTGTATCCCGAGTCCCGACCTGATCCCCTGGGCGAGTACCTGGCGTCCCTCGAGCGTACGATCGCGCTCGCGCCCCGGCTGGCGCTGCCGGCTCACGGCGAGCCGATCGCTGACCCGGCTGCACGGGCGAGAGAGATCGTCGAGCACCATCGCGAGCGGCTCGACCGGACCCAGGCCGCGCTCGGCCGGCAGCCTCGGACCGGCTATGAGGTCTCGCTCGCGCTCTTTCCGGCCGCGCTCGATCCTTCGCAACGCCGCTTCGCGGTTGCCGAGGCGCTCTCGCACGTGGAGCGACTGGTACACAAGGGCTGGGCCCGGCGTCACGAGGACGACGACCCCGTTGCCTATACTGATTCGTAGCTTGGACGACGAGCTACCGCCCAGTATCCGAGCCCCGGAGAGCGGGGCATGACGGTCTTTCTCGAGCTGCTCGCCGTCGCGGCGCTGATCCTCTTGAACGGGTTCTTCGTCGCGGCGGAATACGGCCTCGTCACCGCGCGCCGCACGCGCATCCGCGAATTGGAAGAGGAGGGGCACCGCAGCGCGCGGGCGGTGCTCAGGATCACGGAGTCCCCTCCGCGCTTCATCGCCGCGATGCAGCTCGGCGTCACGCTCGCGAGCCTGGGTATCGGCGCTCTGGGCGAGCCCGTGCTCAAGCACGTCTTCGACCCGGTCATGGCGACCGTCCTCGCCGTGGTGATCGCGTTCCTCATCATCACGTTCCTGCACGTCGTGATCGGGGAGCTCGTGCCCAAAGGCGTGGCGCTGCGGTATTCCGAGCGGACGGCACTTGCCGTCTCGACGCCCGTGCGCGGCTTCTTCGTCTTGCTCGCGCCGCTGATCTGGGTCCTCCGGCGGACGACGGAGTGGATTCTGCTCAGGCTCGGAATGGAGCCGCCCGGCGCCGAGGGCGACGTTCACTCAGAGGCCGAGCTCAGGATGCTGCTCGACCGCTCTCAGCGGCATGGCGAGATCGAGGAAGAGGAGCAGCAGATGATCTCCAAGGTTTTCGACTTCGCCGACAAGGACGCCGCCGACGTGATGGTGCCGCGGCCCGAAGTAGTGGCGCTCTCGATCGACCTGCCGCCCGAGGAGGCGCTGAAGGCGGTGATGGACTCGCCCTTCACTCGCTACCCCGTCTACCGCGGCTCCCTCGACGAGATCGTGGGCATCCTGCACGTGCGCGACCTCTTCTCCGCGCTGATGGACCGCGGCATCGCCGAAGTCGAGATCGAAGAGCTCCTCCGCGACGCGTATTTCGTCCCCGAGACAAAGGATCTCGCCAGCCTGCTTGCGGAGTTCCGCTCGAAGAACCTGCACATGGCCGTTGTCCTCGACGAGTACGGAGCGATGGAGGGCATCGTCACGCTCGAGGACCTGCTCGAGGAGATCGTGGGCGAGATCGAGGACGAGTTCGATCTACCGGAGCGAGCCATCGAGCGGATCGACGATCGAACTGTGCGCATCCACGGGACCTTCTCGATCGACGACTTCAACGAAGAGGTCGGCGTCGAGCTGCCCGCCGAGGACTACCACACGGTCGCCGGATTCGTTTTCGGGCAGATCGGCCACGCGCCCGAGCGGGGGGACGTGGTCGAGTACGAAGGCCTCCGCTTCGAGGTGAACGAGGTGGAGGGATCGCGGATCGAGAAGATGACGGTCAACCTCCCGGAACAACCCCGGGAAGAGCCGGCCAAGGACGCTACAGCCGAGAGCTAAAGCAGCTCGTTCGTAAGCGCGGCCAGCCGGACGTCGCGATCGGTGATTGCGTTCTCGACGTGCGTCCACCAGCGGAGGGTCACTGTGTTCCAGTGGATCGAGATGTCGGGATGATGGTTCTCGGACTCGGCGAGCGCGCCCACGCGGTTGACGAACGCGAGCGCCTGCTCGAAATCAGCGAAACGGAACTCGCGCTCGAGCGCACCCCTTTCCTCGTGCCACCCGTTTGGCGCTCCCACCATGAGGGTAGTATCCGGACCGATGAGCCGCTTCCGCCTGCCGCTCGCCGTTCTCGTTGTCTTCGCGCTCGCGCTGGTGGGCAGCTCGCAGGCCGCTCAGAAGTCGGCCAAGAAGCTTTTCGGCACGGTGGGCCCCGGTTTCACGATCACGCTGAAGACCTCTTCGGGAAAGACCGTGAAGAGCGTGACGGCCGGCACGTACACCTTCGTGATCGCAGACAAGGCGATCATTCACAACTTCCATCTCTCCGGCACCGGCGTGAACAAGAAGACAGGCGTCGCATTCAAGGGCACGAGCACTTGGAAGTTGAAGCTCAGTAAGGGCAAGACCTACAAGTTCAGGTGCGACGTCCACCCGGCGACGATGAAGGGGAGCTTCAAAGCCACATGAGCCTTCGGAGATGGACAGCTTTGGGCTTGGTGGGCGCCGCCGTTTGCGGGGGCACCGCATACGCCGCCCTCACCGCAACGACGGTGAAGGTGACGCTGAAGGAGTTCTCGGTCGCGGCGCCCAAGGCCGCCAAGCGCGGCAAGGTGACTTTCTCCGTCCACAACGGCGGCAAGCTGGCCCACAGCTTTCTCGTCGTCAAGACGAATCTGGCGCCGGGCAAGCTGCCGGTGAAGGGCAAAAGGGTCAACCTGACGAAGCTCAATGTGATCGGCACGATCGCGTCGATCAAGCCGGGGAAGACGAGCAGCCTGAGCAAGAAGCTCGCCGCCGGCAAGTACGTCCTCTTCTGCAACCTCCCTGCGCACTACAAGGCCGGGCAGCACAGGGGCTTTCAGGTGGTCTCGATACTTCCGGTCAAGCAAGCGGCTCCGCTCGGCCCTCGCTGATACGCCACGCGCGCAGCTCGCCCGTCTCGAGCGAGAGGACGAGGTAGGGCCGACCTTCCCAGAGGCCGATGTTTGTGACGTCGGTCCGAGAAGGCCTGGCGGGTGCGCTCGGATGGGAGTGGAAGACGGCCAGCTCGTACCCGTCGTCCTCGAGGAACCAGTCGTCCGGGCTTCCCGGCTCGAGCTCGAAACGGTAGGGGCTCGCCGCGCGGTTCACCCCCGGCAGGTAACGCTCGGCGAGGCCGTCTCTGAACGCGACGAGACCGCAGGCCTCGTTCGGCGCCTCCGCACGGGCGTGCTCCTCGAGCGTGGCCCGAACGGCGGGCGGAACTCTCAGTGGGCTGGAGCCCCGGAGCAAAACTCGACGTAATCCACGTATTCGGTGATCGTGGGGTTGTCGCCGCAGACCGGGCAATCTGGATCGCGTCGCAGCTCGACTTCGTCGAAGGACAGGGCAAGCGCGTCGAAGAGGAGCAGCCGGCCGACGAGCGGGCTGCCGATTCCCAGGGCGAGCTTGAGCGCCTCGCATGCCTGGATCGAGCCGACCACACCGGGAAGGACTCCCAGCACTCCGCCTTCGGCACAGCTGGGCGCGAGCTCGGGAGGTGGAGGCTGCGGGAAGAGGCAGCGATAGCAGGGCCCCTCTCCGGGCTCGAAGACGGTGACTTGCCCCTCGAAACGGAAGATCGATCCGTGGACCACGGGGATCTCATGCCAGGTCGAGGCATCGTTCAGCAGGTAGCGCGTGGGGAAGTTGTCGGCGCCGTCGACGATCACGTCCCAGCCCTCGCCGAGGATTCGATCGACGTTCTCGGCGGTCAGGCGTTCCTGGTAGGCAACGACTTCGACGTCGGGGTTGAGCTCCGCGACGGCCCGCTGCGCGGAGAGCACCTTCGGCTCTCCGAGCTCCGCGGTGGAATGGATCACCTGGCGCTGGAGATTGGTCGCGTCGACGACGTCCTCGTCGACGATCCCGAGCCGGCCGACGCCGGCAGCTCCGAGGTAGAGCGTTGCCGGCGAGCCGAGGCCGCCTGCGCCGATCAGCAGGATGCGGGCGTCGAGCAGCTTGAGCTGCCCTTCTTCCCCAATCTCCGGGATGAGCAGGTGGCGGCTGTAGCGCTCGAGCTGCGCGGCCTCGAGCGCGCTGCTCGTCTCGACGGGTAGCCCCGCTCGAGCCCATTCCGTGATTCCGCCGGCCAGGGAGCCGGCGTGCTCGTAGCCGAGCTCCTTCAGGTCGCGCGCCGCGCGGGCGGAGCGATTCCCGACCGCGCAGTACGCAAGAACGGCGCGGGCGCGGTTCGGCTCGACCCCCTCGATCGTCGCGCGAAGGGAACCGAGGGGAACATGAACCGCGTTCGGGAGGTGGCCCAGAGCCCACTCCGTGGGCTCGCGAACGTCGAGCAAGAGTGGCGGGTCGGCCTGTTCCAGCAGCCGCGCCGCATCGCCCGCGGTGATCTCTTCGATCTCGGCATTCCGGCTCATGAGTTGGAGGAAGCGTAGCGCCGCTATCGTCGCCGTATGTCTCCCCGCGCCCGTGTGTACGCCGTGGTGGCCGCCGTATGCGTCGCCGCCGGCGGTACGGCTGCAGGAGTCGTGCTCGCGACCGGCGGCGGGAAGGCCGAAGGCAAGCACGTGCTCACGGGGAATCCCCCGCTCGAGCTCGATCTTGGAGTCCGCCAGGATCCGGAGGCGGTCGCCCTTCGCAACGGCCAGCGGCTGTACCTGAGCGGGAAGCTCGAGCAGGCGGCGGCGATCTTCGGGCGCCATTCGTCCCTCCAGGCCAGGGTCGGCGCTGCGATGGCCGGCCTGCCGCAGTCACGTGTTGAGCGCCTGAGCGCGGAAGCCCGCCGGCATCCCTCGAGCGCCGTCGTCCCGCTGAATCTCGGCCTCGCGTTGCTCTGGGCGGGCGACGAGAAGGAGGCGCTGGCGGCCTGGCGCGACGCGAAGAGGGTCGAGCCCGACTCCTCGTCGGCGGTTCGTGCCGACGACTTTCTCCACCCAGGATTCAATCGCGGCCTTCCAACCTTCGTGCCGAGCTTCGGGCCGCCCCCGGGCCTCGTGCGCCGAAGGCCGGACCGCCAGCTGGCCATCCTCGCGCGGGCCGCGGGGCGTCGAGACGTGCGCTCGAAGCTGCTGTACGGGATCGCGCTGCAGCGGCTCGGGCGGCCAATCTCGGCAAAGCGCGTGTTTGCGCAGGCAGCGGCGATCGCCCCCGACGATCCCGACGCGCGGGTGGCAGCCGCAGTTGGGCGCTTCGACAAAGAGCATCCCGAGCGCGCGTTCTCGAGGCTGGGCCCGCTCACCCGCCGGTTTCCGCATGCGACCACGGTCCGATTCCATCTCGGCCTGCTCCTTCTCTGGATGGGCCAGGTGAGCCCGGGCAAACGGCAGCTCCGGCTCGCGCGCGCCGAGGATCCCGGCTCGCCGCTTGGGCGAGAGGCGGCGTTGTTTCTGCGGCGGCTCGAAAACGTGACCAATAAATAGGTCTCCCAGGACCGAAAAATGAGCCGAACGGCCTATGGACGCCGTCCGCTGCGGCTGCGACAGTTGCGCCGGGTTGGGACGGGGTAACGGGGATCGTGCGGATAACCGGGAGCAAGCTTCCGGGCCTAGCCTCGCGCTCGCACAGCTGCTCGACACCGTTGAGGCGCGCGGCCTGCTCGAGAGTGGCCGCCAGGCCGGCTCACTGAGTACCGACGAGATCGTCCTCGCTCTCGGCGAGCTCGATCTCGATGCTGCGCAGCTAGATGACTTCTACTCCGCGCTCGAAGACCTTCAGATCGAGGTCGTCAACGTCAATGGAAACGGGGCGAAGGAAGTCGAGCTCGATCTCGAGGCCGAGGAGCACCAGGTCTCGACCGACTCGCTGCAGCTCTTCCTCAAGGACATCGGCAAGGTTGACCTTCTCACCGCGGCTCAGGAGATCGAGCTCGCGAAACGGATCGAGCGGGGCGACCACTCGGCGAAGCAGGCAATGGTGGAAGCGAATCTCCGCCTCGTCGTCTCGATCGCGAAGAAGTACCGCAATCAGGGGCTCCCGTTCCTCGACCTGATCCAGGAGGGAACGATCGGGTTGGTGCGGGCCGCCGAGAAGTTCGACCACCGCAAGGGATTCAAGTTCTCGACCTACGCCACGTGGTGGATCCGCCAGGCCGTCGCCCGCGCGCTCGCCGACAAGGGGCGCACGATCAGGATGCCCGTTCACATCGTCGAGAAGCTGAACAAGATCGTTCGAGCGGAGCGCAAGCTGCGGGGAGAGCTCGGCCGCGAGCCGACGACCCCGGAGATTGCCGTCGAGGTCGAGCTCAGCATCGAGGACGTCGGTCAGATCAGGCGGACAGCGCAGCTCCCCGTCTCGCTCGAGAAGCCTGTGGGGGACGACGAGGAGTCTGAGTTCGGCCACTTCCTCATGGACGAGTCGGAACCGCTGCCGGACGAGGCGGCGGAGATGACGATGCGGGGCGAGACGCTGGGCAAGATCCTCGGGACGCTCTCGGAGCGGGAGCGGCTGGTGATCCAGCTCCGCTACGGGCTCAACGGACAGGCACCATTGACGCTGGACGAGGTCGGGCGCGCCTTCAACATCACGCGCGAGCGCATTCGCCAGATCGAGCACCACACGCTGAAGAAGCTGCGGGCGCTCGCAGACGCCCAGAAGCTCCGCGAAGTCGCCTGACGCCGCTGGCCGCCCTCCGCTTCCGCCCGGCGAAGCCGGGCTTTGCGAAGGGCTGACACCGCTGGCGGCAGGATGCTGTGCCGTCGGCGCTTGGCCGTACCACTTGTACTGTCCTGCGCGCCGCCGGCTTGCCTCCTTTGCCAGCGGCGCCCCAACAGCGCCAGTCGCCTGACGTACCTGGCCGCCGTCGGCGATCGCCGGGCTGCGAGGCTGGGGCCGCCGCGGACCACCCTCCGCTGCGATCGTAATTGGCAAATGCGCACGGGTGTGAAACGCATTCGGGCCGAAAGCGTGAAGTCGGCGCGCCGAAGTTCCCGGCCCTAGACTCCGCCGCCGTGGACCAGATCTGGCTGGACGAGCTGTTCGAGTTCCTGCGCATTCCGAGCGTGAGCGCCGACGCGGACCGCGCCGCTGACGTGCGGACCGCAGGCGAGTGGGTGTGCGAGCGCATCCGCCGCGCGGGTGGCGAGGCGAGCCTGATCGACTGGGAGGGGCAGCCGCTCGCGACGGGCGGGATCCCTGCGTCTACGGGAGACGACGCCCCGACGGTCCTCGCCTACGGACACTTCGACGTGCAGCCGCCGGCGCCGCTCGAGTTGTGGGAGAGCCCGCCGTTCGAGCCGGAAGTGCGCGGCGAGTGGATCTTCGGGCGCGGGGTGGTGGACGACAAAGGGCAGCTGTACATGCTGGTGAAGGCGGCCGAGACGCTCGCTGCGGAAGGCGCTCTTCCGGTGAACGTTCGCTTTGCGTGCGACGGAGAGGAGGAGACCGGCGGCCAGTCGATCGTGGAGTTCGTCGCTGCCGACGAAGCCGGAGCCGACGCCTGCGTGATCTTCGACGCGGGGATGCTCCAACGCGATGTCCCCGCCTTCTACCTCGCGACCCGAGGCCTGGCCTACTTCCACGTCCGCGTTCGAACCGGCACCGCCGACCTGCACTCCGGCCTGTTCGGGGGCGCGGCCCAGAACGCGATGCATGCGCTCCTCCAGACCCTCTCGGGCGTGATGCCTCGGGACGGCCGCGTGCCGGAGCCCCTTCGTAAGGGGGTCACGCCGCCGACCGAGGGGGAGCTCGAGGACTGGTCGGGCCTCAGGCCCGGCGAAGACGAGATCGCCGAGGCGGGCGCTCACCCTGCCGACGAGCAGGCGGCCGGCGACTTCTACCTCCGCACCTGGGCCGAGCCCGCGGTGGACGTGAACGGGATCGCCGGAGGCGAGGCTTTCCTCCAGAAGACGGTCCTTCCTGTCCTAGGCGACGCGAACGTCTCGATCCGGCTGGCACCGGGTCAGAAGGTCGACGAGATCGCCCCCGAGTTCGAGCGGCTGCTGCGTGAGTCCGCACCCTTGGGAGCGGAGGTCGAGGTCGAGCTCCTCTCCTGGGCCGAGCCCGGCCTGGTTCCGCCCGACGCGCGCGCGATCCACCTCGGGTTGAGCGCCTTCGAACGGGCCCTCGGGACCCGTCCTCTCCTTGTCCGCTCGGGCGGGACGCTCCCGATCGTTCCCGCGCTCGTGGAGAAGAAGATCCCCACCATTGTCACCGGTTTCGGCCTGCCCGGCAGCAACGTGCACGCTCCGAACGAGCGCCTCCTGGCCGAATATCTTCCGCTTGGAATCGACGCCGCACGCGAGCTCTTCCAGGCGTTCGGCGAGCTCCGGTTATAGGGTTGGGGAACCCCAGGAGAGGAGGTTCGATGAGAGAACTACGTTGCGCCGACGCCGGCTTCGATTGCAGCAAGGTCCTCCAGGGCGAGGACGATCAGGAGGTCATGTCCAAGGCCGCCGAGCATGCCCGCGAGGAGCACGGGATGGAGGAGATCGACGAGGACACCGGTCAGAAGCTCCGTTCGCTCATCCACGACGCCTAGGGCCCCGAGAGGTCCTTGGCGTACTGAACGTCCATCGGGTTGGGCGGGAACGGGACGATCCGCGTTTCCTCCGTGAGCTGCCACCCGCGCCGTTCGTAGAAGCGGCGGGCCGGCCGGTTCTGCTCGAGCGTCCAGAGCTTCGCCCGCCTGCAGCCGCGAGCGCGGAGCCGCTCCAGGGCGAAGTCGTGCAGTGTGGATCCGACACCGGTGCCTTGATGGGTCGGGAGCACATAGAGCGTGCGCAGGAACTCGCCGTCGATGGAGACCGAGGCGACGGGCACTCCGTCGCTTTCGGCGACATGGATCTCGAGGGCGGGCTTGGCCAGCGCCTCGCGCCAGCGCTCGCGTATGTCGTCGCTCGGGAATGGATACCTCTCCGGCGGGAACACGTGCGCGAAGGCGACGACGGCTGCCTCGCGCTGAATCGCAAGCAGCGTCTCGAGGTCGTCAGCGCGAGCAGGACGGATCGTCAATCCCACGGAGGTGGATTGTGCGTCCATCGGCCTCCCACCATCGTCGCGACCACGCCGATCTCGGGTAGCTCCTCGGGCTGACAAGCGAGGGGGTCGCGGTCGAGCACGACCAGGTCGGCGAGATAGCCTGGCAGAAGCTTTCCACGCCTGCGCTCGTCGCCCGTGAGCCAGGCCGGATTGACCGTCGTCGCCTGCAGGGCCTGCTCGACGCTCAGCGTCTGCTCGGGATGCCAGGCGGGACGCTCGTCCAACGTACGCAGGACACCGGCGCAGACTCCGGCCAGAGGGTCGAGCTCTTCGACCGGCGCGTCGGAGCCGTTGACGACGAGCGCGCCGGCGTCCCAGAGAGAGCGGTAGGGGTATGCGCGCTCCGTCATGCCCGCCCAGAAGCGGTCGGCCAGGTCGCGGTCCGACGGCGCATGGCTGAACTGGACGGAAGCGGTGATCCCAAGGCGTGCGAACCGCGGCACGTCCTCCGCCGAGAGAAGCTGGGCATGCTCGATCCGGTGCCGCAGGCCGAGCGGCTTCCAGCCTCCTTCCGTCGCCTCGAAGGCGTCGAGCGCATCCCGGTTCGCCTGATCGCCGATCGCGTGCACGGCTACGGGAAAGCCGGCCTGTGCCCCCCGGCGGATGATCTCCTCGAGCTCCGACCGGCTCGTGATCTCCACGCCGGAGCCGTCGAGCAGCCGGGCGGTCTCCGAGCCGAGCGTCCCGTCCATGAACGCCTTGAGGTACCCAACACGCAAGCGGTCGTCGCCGAGACCGGACACCACCCCGAGCTCGGCCAGATGGTCGACCTGCTCGTGCGGGAGGGACTGCCAGACCCGCAGCGTGAGCGCGTCCTCCTGGTGCAGCTGCTGGAAGTGGCCGAGCGCGCCGAGCCAGCCGTCCTTGTCGTGGATCGCAGTCACACCTCGCTCGGCGGCGAGCTTGAGCGCTGGCCGAAGCAGTGCTCTCCACTCGTCGTTCGGAATCCGCTCGAAGACGTACCGCCGCCGGAAAAGCCAGGCCGACTCCTCCCGCAACACCCCCGTCGGGTCGCCGCGATCATCAACCTCTACCACACCGCCTGGGACGGCCAGGTCGCCGTCCGCGGCCGCCAGCGCGGCGGAGTTGAGCCAGAGACTGTGACCGTCTCTCGCCATTAGCGCCACAGGCGTGTCGGGGCTGACCGCGTCGAGCGCTTCCTTCGTCGGCTCGACCGGCGGCGACCACTCGCCGCTCCGCCAGCCGGCCCCCCGCAGCCAGGCGCCCCGCGGGGCAGCCTGCACCGCCTCGGCCACCCGCGACACCGCTTCCTCGAGAGAGCGGGTCCCCTCGAGCCGAACCTCCTCCTGGCGAAGAGTCCACAGCAGGAAATGGACGTGAGAATCGGTGAAGCCGGGGAGGACGCATCGTCTGCCGAGATCGACCCGGTCCGGGCCTGCCAGCGCGGTCTCGTGCGTCCCCACGCCGCCCGCGATGTGTTCGCCCGCGATCGCGAGCGCTCCTGCGTGCGGGAGCGCCGGATCCATGGTGAGCACGGTGCCGTTGTCCAGGATCATCAGGCGAGATCGTATGCGGGAATCCGTTCAGGGAGGATTCAGGTAAGGAGAGGGAAATACAGGAAAAATTCAGCTACCATGCAGCAGAGATTCCAGTGAAAAGAGCCTTCCTCCTCATCGCAGCAATTGCCGTGGTCGCCGTCGGCGGCGCCCAGGCAATCACGTACGGCGTATCGGACGGCAACGGCCATCCAAACACTGGCGCATTCGTCTACTTCAGCCCCAGTAGAGGCGAGTACCGCATCCTCTGCACGGGGTCGCTGATCTCGCCGACGGTTTTCCTGACGGCTGCGCACTGCACGTCCTATCTGGAGGGCTTCGGGATCACCAACGTCGGGGTGAGCTTCGATTCGACATTCGATGCGTCGACCTCGACCGTCTACCCCGGGACGATGCACACGAATCCGCTCTACAACCACACATCATCCGATCCGGGTGACATCGCTGTGATCACGCTCAACGACCCGGTGTTCGGAATCACTCCCGCGGTCCTGCCGGGCGCCGGTCTGCTCGACCAGATGAAGAAGGCGGGCACGCTGAAGGGCACGAGCTTCACCTCGGTCGGCTACGGCGACCAGGAGCCGAGCAACGAGCCGGGCGGACACGTCTTTCCATTCACGGGAGAGCGCCGCGTCGCGAGCGGTGAGTTCAATTCGCTTACCGACGCCTGGCTCAAGATTTCGCAGAACAACTCCCATGGTGACGGCGGGACCTGCTACGGCGACTCCGGCGGCCCGCAGTTCCTCGGGTCGACCAACACCCAGGTGTCGATCACGATCACCGGCGATACGCCGTGCAAGTCGACGAACGTCGACTACCGGCTGGACACGCCGCAGGCGCGGGCCTTCCTCGGCACCTACGTAACGCTTCCTTAGGCTTCGAGCTCGACGCGCTCGATGGTCGCGTCTTCGCGCGGACGGTCGCGTGCGTCGCGAGAAAGGTTTGCGATCGTGTCGACGACGTCCATGCCGTTCGTGACGCGGCCGAAGACGGTGTGCTTGCCGTCGAGCCAGGGGCACTCGTCGGCGGTGACGATCAAGAACTGGCTGCCGTTCGTGTTCGGCCCTGAGTTCGCCATCGCCAGCGCTCCGCGGACGATGCGGTGCTCGTTCTGCTCGTCCTCGAACGTGTAGCCGGGACCGCCCGTCCCATCGCCGCGCGGGCATCCTCCCTGGATCATGAAGTCGGGGATGACGCGATGGAAGGCGAGCCCGTCGTAGAAGCCTTCCCCCGCGAGCTTGGTGAAGTTCGCGACGGTCTTGGGCGCGTCGGCCTCGTGTAGCTCGAGCTCGACGGCACCGTGATTTGTCTGCAGGGTCGCACCGGCCACGCAGTCACGGTACCGCAGTAGGGTCTTGGCGTGTTCGACCACGTCACGATCCGTGTTCCCGATCTCGAGGAGGCGCGCCGCTTCTACGGGACCGCGCTTGCGGTGCTCGGCCACGGTGAGCCGGCGGCCGACGAGCACTTCTTCGAGTGGGGCGATCTCTCGATTGCAGCCGCCCGCCCAGACAGGCCGGTTACCCGGCGCACGCACGTCGCGCTCGCGGCCCGCTCGACCGAGCAGGTGGACGCGTTCTGGCGCGCAGCCACCGAGGCCGGGTTTCGCGACAATGGCGCTCCGGGCCCGCGCCCCCGCTACCACGAGGGTTACTACGGAGCCTTCGTGCTCGACCCGAGCGGGAACAACATCGAAGCTGTCAACCACGGTTTCGAGACGCCCAACATGATCGACCACGTCTTCATCCGGGTCGCTGACCTCGACGCCTCGCGAAAGTTCTACGAGACCGTTCTCGAGCCGCTTGGACAAGGCGTGTGGGCTACCGGAAACGAGCCGGGCGGTGACGAATGGGTAGGGCTGGGTGCCCGCGGTGGGAGCCTGTGGGTCAGCGAAGGCGAGCCGACGGAGAATTTGCACCTCGCCTTTGGCGCGCCCGGCAATGGAACCGTCGAAGAGTTCCACCGCACTGCCCTTGGGGCCGGCTACGAAGACAATGGGCCGCCGGGCGAGCGCCCCCGCTATCACCCCGGTTACTACGGCGCTTTCGTGCTCGACCCCGACGGGAACAACGTCGAGGCCGTCTGTCATAACAGGGACTAGGCTTCCCGCCGTGCCCTATGACCCGCTGAGCGACGAGCAGCGCGAGATCCGCGACCTCGTCCGCACGCTCGCGCGCGAGCGCGTCGCCCCGCGCGCCGCCGAGATCGACAAGACGGCCGAGTTCCCCTGGGACATGGTCGAGCTCTTCCGCGAGCACGAGCTCTTTGGCCTTCCGTATGAGGAGCAGTACGGCGGCACAGGCACCGGCGCGTTGATGGTGCTGGTCGCGATCGAGGAGCTGTCAAAGGTGTGCGCGACGACGGGCCTGATCCTCGCCGTCCAGGAGCTCGGCTCTCTCGGCGTCAAGCTTGCCGGCAGCGACGAGCAGAAGGACCGCTACCTCCCTCGCCTTGCGAGCGGAGAGTGGCTATGCGCCTACGCACTCACCGAGCCGGGCTCCGGCTCCGACTCGGCGGCGATGCGCACCGAAGCGCGCCGCGAGGAGGGCGAGTACGTCCTCAACGGCTCGAAGCGCTTCATCACGAACGCCGGCGTCGCGGATCTCTACACCGTCTTCGCCAAGACCGACCCGGAGGCGGCGCACGCCGGCATCTCTGCCTTCCTCGTCGAGTCGACCGCGCCCGGTTTCGAGGTTGGCCGGATCGAGCCCAAGATGGGGATCAAGGGCTCGACGACGGGCGAGATCTTCTTCAACGACTGCCGGATCCAGGCCGACAACCTGCTCGGCGACGAAGGCGAGGGCTTCAAGATCGCGATGCAGATCCTCGATCGCTCCCGGCCCGGGATCGGCGCGCAGGGGCTCGGCCTCGCCCAGGGCGCGACCGACTACGCCCTCGAGTACGCGAAGTCGCGGGAGGCGTTCGGCAAGCCGATCGCGCAGCACCAGCTCGTCGCGGCGCTGCTGGCGGACATGGAGACGAAGTGCGAGGCCGCGCGCGGACTGCTCTATAAGTGTGGGCAGATGATCGACGAGGACGCTCCCGGCGACGAGCTGACGAAGATCTCGGCGATGGCGAAGCTCTACTGCACCGATGTGGCCATGGAGGTGACGACCGACGCCGTGCAGGTGCTCGGTGGCTACGGCTACATGCAGGAGTACCCAGTCGAGCGGATGATGCGCGACGCGAAGATCACCCAGATCTACGAGGGCACGAACCAGATCCAGCGCCTCGTCATCGCACGGGAGATGCTGAAGGAGAACCGAGCGTTCCTGCTGGCCGGCGTCACCTGAGCCAAGGGCAGGGGTGACCATGGATCGGCCTCGCCCTTCGACCCGGCGGCTGAAGGACGACGAGGTCGAGAGGCTGCTCGCGCTCGACGTTCCCGCGCGGCTCGCAACTCTGCAGCCGGACGGCTTCCCCCGAGTGACGCCGATCTGGTTTCTGTGGGAGGCCGGGGCCTTCTACATGACGAGCGTCGAGGGCGCTCCCCATCTCAGGAATCTTCGGCGCGAACCTCGTGCGGGCATCTGCGTCGACATCGAAGCCGGTATGCCGGTGGCGTCAGGCGTGCGGCCGAACGCGTCGGTCAAGGCTTGGGGGATGGCCTCTCTGAAGACGGATACCGGAGGGCAGTGGACGCGCCGCATCACGTTGAAGTACGTCAGCGGCGACGCCGGCCTTGCCCGCGCCGAGTTCAGAGCACAGATGGACCGCGTCGTGATCGAGCTGCGCCCAGGCCGGCTGCTGTCTGCAGGGACCCTGGAGGTGCTCGGTTAGCTGGGGAGGTTGTTGCCGGCCGGGAGCTTCTGCTTGTACGTGAGATGCCCAGGCGGGCCGCTGAGCACGGTGATCGTCTTGCCCGCCACCGCGTGCCGGTAGTCGATGCTCGCCTTCCAGCCCTTCTTGAGGACGATCTTGGCGGTACTCCAGACCGCGTTCCCGCTCTTCGTGATCCGCTGGATCTCGACGACGTAGATGGCGAAGCCTTTATAGGCGGAGCCCTTCGTCCCACCGGTGTCGAAAGTCAGCGTTCCGTCCGGATGCGTGTAGACCGCGATCTGCGAGCCACCCTTCGTGCCGGCCGCGGCCACCGCCATCGCGTAGCCGACGCCGTTCTCTTCGAGACCGAGAGCAAGGCCGGGCGTGGACACGCGGCCCTCGGTGGTGCGGTACACGAAGCCCTTACCGCCGCCGCCGAAGGCGATCACGTCTCGGTCGTTGGGCCTGAGCGCGATGTCCTCGATGCCCGCGTACAGCCCGGGCCCGATCAGCGTGATCGACTCCTTGTCGGGCTTCGTCAGGTCGCTGGCATCGATGAGGACGCCGACGATGGTGTCCGTCGGGATGCGATAGGCGGGCTCGGGAGCCGCGTTCCAGGTCTGGCTGCTGAGCGTCTGGACGATCTGAGCGCCGGGAATCTGGTTGATGAACTTGCCGTGGTAGAAGCCGGTGATCCGGTTCTGCTCGTCGCTCAGGATCAGATGGGCGTGATTCTTGGGATCGCCGGTCAGCGTGATCTCGTAGTACTGCTGCGAGCGGGGGAGCGCCGAGCCGGCCGATGCCCCTCCTGCGGCCCCCTCGCCGTTACAGAATGGGCAGGGCTGCGTGCCGATGCCGGGCGCGGTCGGGTAGAGCATGAGGTTCTGCGTCGAGGCGTCCCCCGTGTAGAGCTCATTCGTGGCGCTTGGGTTCGTCCCCCCGACGTATTTCCAGGTGTCGGCGTTCGTGTCCACCTCGACCGGGCGCGTGACTCCGGGGAAGTTGTTGTCGTAGACGAGAATCGTGTACAGCCCGCCGCCCTTGTCCTCGACGGCGTAGGGCGTGATCGCATGGCCGCCCGTCCCGTCGGCCTTGAAGATCACGAGCGTGTAGAGCTCCGCGAAAGATGGGTAGGCGGACGAGCGGTTGCTCCCGCTCCCGCTGTTCAGCGAGTCGACGAGCGCCTTCAAGACATCCGACGGCGCACCGGTCACCTTCTTTCCCTGAACGGTCGGGAGATCCTGAAAGACCCAGTCCTCGGCGATCAGCGACTGCAGGTCGACGTTTCCGCGGAGGGGCAGCGCAAAGGCCGCGTTCCCGCCGAATGGGCTGAGTGGAAGATTGCCCGCGTAGAAGCGAAGCGCCGTTACCGAGAAGCCCATGCAATGACCGCCGGCCATGCGCTCGTTCTCGACATCCATCCACTTCTGCGCCGTCGGCGTCAGCTGGCAGCTCGAGCCGCTGCCACGCGCGCATACGACGTCTCCGAAGAGGTCGTCCATGTTGGTCGCCGTCATGTTCTGCGGCCCGACGTCGTTCCCGTAGTTCTCCCACGAGAAGCCGTTCGGGTCAGGACGGAAGCCGTTGTCCGCGACGAGGTTGCCGCTGGGCTTGTAATCGGCGGACTGCCCCGCCGAGCCACCGCCGCTGACGAGGCCGGTGCCGGCGGCCGACTTGTGGCCCCCGCCGCAGCCCGCGAGCGCGAGCACGATAAAGAGGGCTGCCGCAGACGAGAGTAGGAACCTCACCCCGACGACCCTTTCATGGCCAAGGAACTCTGTCAAGAGCTTTCTGCGTCTGTCACGGCCGGAGCGAGCTCGTGTTCACGACCTCGAAGTCCCTACCGGTGATCTGGCCGATCGTGTGCAGAGCGTCGTTCGACCAGTGTGGGTCGGGCGCGCCGCTGATGTACCAGTTCGCGCCGTTGTCGGCGACCATCATCCCGTAGCGCTTGAGGGCTTGAAGCACGATCCGCGTCTGGCGCGGAAAGCCTGCGATCGGGACGTTCGCCTTGAGCCGCACCCGCAGTCCCATCGGCGGCAGGCTCGAATCGGTCAGGTCGCTCGCGTGGTGGCGCGCGGGGTAGATGTACGCGCGCCGCGACCGCTCGACGGTGAAGCGAAGCGCATGGTCGATCCGGCCGCGCTTCACCTCGTCCCAGCGCGCGAGCCCCGGAAAGATCGGCAGCCCGGCGGCGTCCGCGGACGTCCAGCCCGCCGGCCGCAGCTTGTTCGAGCGCAGGCTCCAGATCGCCCCCGAGCCGGCACGGCGGCCGTGCAGCGCGTAGACCTCGTACAGCTTGCAGCTCGAACGGTCGACCATCAGCGCGTGGTGGTCGCTTCCGTACTCGACCTTGACGCGGGCCGGAATGGGGTACCGGCCCTTGTCGCTCTCGTCCGCGTAGTCGAAGGAGAGGCCGACGCGCCGAGTCGCCTTCGAGACGACGTTGAACGGGATCCCGATCGGGCCGCCGTCCCATTTCCCGGAGCCGAAGTCGGGATGGAGGCCCGTGTCGAGCCCGATCGAGCGGATGATCTGGCTGGAATTCGCGGACACCGGGAGCCTGTCGACGCGCCGGTTCCAGGGATTGTTCTTCGGAAAGATCGGACAGCCGGGGGCCTGCGGAAGCCGAAGCGCGGCGGCAGAGCCCCCTGCGACCAGCGCGAGCACGAACGTCAGCGCAGCTGGGTATAGGTGGGATCGCCGTCCCACAGCACTGGCTTGGAGTCGATTGGCACCCATCGGTAGCGGAAGGCTAGGCCCGCGTCCTCGTCGGCGCCGGACACCGTGTGCTCCCACGAGTCCAGGGTCTGTCCTTCGGCGTGCACCTCGAAGGCGTGGTTCTCGTAGGGCGAGAGCTCCGTCCACGTGCCGAGGACCGGCAGCTCGCGCACGATCCGAACGTTCTCGAGACCTGCCTCCTCCACGAGCTCTCGTCGAAGTGCCTGCTCGAGTGTCTCTCCCGGGTTGGCGCGGCCGGCGGGTACCTGCGTCCCAGCTTCCGGATGGTCACGATGGTCGAAGACGAGCAACTCCCTCCCACCTGCACGCCGCCGCGTCACGTAGGCAAGAACGTGCTGTCGCACTAAGCCTTCGCTTTGAGTGACGCTTTGTACGCGCGCTTCTTCGCCTGGTAGTCCTCGAGCGCCTGCGCCGAGTCGACGTCGCCGAGCGTCGGGTGGTTCGGAACGAGGTCCTGTGCCGCTGCGACGCGGAAGCGCTTGGCGAGCACCGAGCCGAGCGCGGTCACCTTCATCGGCCCGAAGCCGGGGAGGGACGAGATCCGTTCGCGCAGGTCCGCGCCGTCCTGTGCTTCTGCCCACAGGCGCTCGGCGTCGCCGCCGTAGCTCTCCACGACGACTCCGGCGAGTTGCTGGACGCGCTCGGCCATTGACCCGGGGAAGCGGTGGATCGCGGGCTTCTCGCGGAAGGCTTCCTCCAGCCGCGCGGGGTCGGTGGCAACGATGCGCCCCGGCTCGAGCGTCCCCAGCCGCTGCCTCAGCTTGAGTGGACCGGCGAAGGCTGTCTGGACCGGCACCTGCTGGTCGAGGGCAAACCCCATCAAGAGCGCGAACGGCTCGCGGGCAAGCAGCGCGTCGGCCTCGTCGTTGCCGGTGAAGTGGAGCGCTTCAGGTTGCGTTGCGGTTGCCATGGCCCGATCCTAGCCTCGATTGCAGGCATAGTTGGCACAGAGGCAGGCGAGAGGAGAAGATATGGCCGAGAACGGAGTCAGCGACACTTTTGCGAAGCATCAGCAGGGCCACGAGGACCTGCATCCCGCGTTCGGGCCGGACCGGTTCGGGCAGATCTCCGAGCGCGTCGCGCGGTCCTTGGGAACGCCGCGTTACATCATCGGTCAGTCGATCATCGTCCTCGCCTGGATCGCCTTCAACGCAGCCGCGTTCAGCCTGCGCTGGGATCCCTATCCATTCATCCTCCTCAACCTCGCGTTCTCGACCCAAGCGGCCTATGCCGCGCCCCTCATCCTCCTGGCTCAGACGCGGCAGGCGGACCGGGACAAGGCACACGAGGATGCGGCCGCGAAGCACCGGGACGAGCTCGCGCAGAATCAGGTGAAGCTCCTCGAGGAGAACACCCGGCTCACCGAGGAGGTCGCCAGGCTGAGCCGGAACATCGACGAGTTGACTCGCGGAATCCACGCACAGTTAGTGAAGGCTCGCTAGTGGATCCACTCGCCGTCTTCAGTGCCGAGACGCGTGCTTGGTTCGAGCGGACGTTCGAGGCCCCGACGCCTGCGCAGGCGCTCGGCTGGCCCGCGATCGCGCGCGGCGGGGACACCCTCATCCAGGCGCCGACGGGCTCCGGCAAGACGCTCGCCGCCTTCCTGTACGGAATCGATCGCCTCAACGAAACGCCGGGTAAGGGGCTGCGCCTCCTGTACGTCTCGCCGCTGAAAGCGCTCAACTACGACATCGAGCGCAACCTGCGTGGCCCGATCGCCGGGCTCCGGTCCGAGTTGCGCGTGGCCGTCCGCACCGGCGACACGCCTCAGAAAGAACGCGCGGCCATGCTCCGCAACCCGCCGGACATCCTGATCACGACTCCCGAGTCGCTCTTCCTCCTCCTGACCTCGCGAGGGCGGGAGATCCTGGGCTCGGTCGAGACGCTCATCCTCGACGAGGTCCACGCTGTTGCCGGGACCAAGCGCGGCTCTCACCTCGCGCTCTCGGTCGAGCGGCTGCAGCAGCTCATAGAGCATCTGATCCAGCGGATCGGCCTGTCCGCGACCCAGCGGCCGCTCGAGGAGATCGGCCGGTTCGTCTCCGGCGGGCGGGAGATCGAGCTGGTCGACGCCGGGCGGGCAAAAGAGCTCGACCTCCAGATCGTGGTCCCCGTCGAAGACATGCGCGAGCCGGGCGGAGGTCGTGGCGAGGACGGGCCGGCGCAGTCGATCTGGCCGTCGATCTATCCGGAGCTCCTCCGGCTCGTGCGGGAGCATCGCTCGACGATCGTCTTCGTCAACAATCGCAGGCTGGCCGAGCGGCTAGCGCTCCGACTGAACGAGCTCGCGGAGGAGGAGATCGCGCGGGCCCATCACGGCTCGTTGGCGCGCGAGCAGCGCGTCGAGATCGAGGAGCTCCTCAAGCGCGGCGAGATCCCCTGCCTGGTCGCAACGTCGTCGCTCGAGCTCGGGATCGACATGGGCGCGGTCGACCTCGTGATCCAGGTCGAGTCGCCGAAGGCGGTCGCCCGGGGCCTGCAGCGGATCGGTCGCGCCGGTCACGAGCTCGGAGCGGTCTCGAAGGGCCGGATCTTCCCGAAGTTTCGCGCAGACCTGCTCGAGTCGGCGGTGGTCGCCGAGCGGATGCTCGCCGGAGCGATCGAGGAGACGGTCATCCCGCGCAACCCGCTCGACGTGCTCGCGCAGCAGATCGTCGCGATCTGCGCCGAGGAGGAGATCTCGGTGGACGATCTGCACGATCTCGTCCGGCGCGCCTATCCGTTTGCCGACCTGTCCCGCGGGCAGCTCGAGAACGTCCTCGACATGCTCGCCGGGCGCTATCCGTCGGACGAATTCGCCGAGCTCCGCCCGCGGATCGTGTGGGACCGAACGGCGGGGCTTGCCCGCGGCCGAGCCGGCGCGCAGCGACTCGCCGTCCAGAACGCAGGGACGATTCCCGACCGTGGGCTTTTCGGCGTCCACCTCGTCGACGGCGGCGGGCGCGTCGGCGAGCTGGACGAGGAGATGGTCTACGAGACGCGGGCCGGGCAGGTGATCCTGCTCGGCGCCTCGAGCTGGCGCGTCGAGGAGATCACCCGCGACCGCGTGCTCGTCTCACCGGCTCCGGGCGTTCCGGCGACGGTGCCGTTCTGGAAGGGCGAAGGGCTCGGACGTCCCTACGAGCTGGGCGCGGCGATCGGCCGCTTCTCGCGGGAGCTGCTCTCGCTCTCGGAGCAGAAGGCCCTCGCGCGTCTGCAGGACGAAAACAAGCTGGACGAGCGCGCGGCCAAGAACCTCCTCGCCTTCCTGCGCGAGCAGGAGGCCGCCACCCGCGTGGTTCCCTCCGACCGCACCGTGGTCGTGGAGCGGTTCCGGGACGAGATCGGCGACTGGCGCGTCTGCATCCTGACCCCGTTCGGCGCCCGCGTGCATGCCCCATGGGCACTCGCGCTTGGCGCACGGCTGCGCGACTCGCTCGGGCTCGAGGTGCAGTCGATCTGGTCGGACGACGGGATCGCGCTCCACCTTCCCGATGCCGACACGCCGCCCACGACCGAGGAGCTGCTCGTGCAGCCCGACGAGATCGAGGAGCTCGTCATGGCCGAGCTCGGCGGCAGCGCCCTGTTCGGTGCCCGCTTCCGGGAGAACGCCGCCCGCGCGCTGTTGATTCCGCGCCGCCGGCCGGGCGAGCGCACTCCGCTCTGGCAGCAGCGGCTGAAGGCGCAGAGCCTCCTGCAGGTCGCGCGCCGCTACGGCTCCTTCCCGGTCGTGCTCGAGACCTACCGCGAGTGCCTGCAGGACGTGTTCGACCTGCCGTCGCTGAAGCGGATCCTCGGCGGGCTGCAGCAACGCGAGCTCGACCTCGTCGACGTCGAGACGCCTTCCGCCTCGCCTTTTGCCTCTTCGCTCCTGTTCGACTACATCGCGACCTACATGTACGAGGACGACACGCCGCCTGCCGAGCGGCGCGCTCAGGCGCTTTCCCTCGACCGCGACCTGCTGCGGGAGCTGCTCGGCCAGGAGGAGCTTCGCGAGCTGATCGACCCGCAGGCGCTCGAGGACGTGGAGCAGCAGTTGCGCGGCAAGCCACGCAATCCGGACGAGCTGCACGACGTCCTTCGCCGGCGGGGCGACCTGCGCGGCGGCGAGTTCGACGAGAGTTTCGCTTCGGCTCTCGAGTCCGAGCGCCGGGCGGTCCGGGTCCGCGTCGCGGGCGAGAAGCGGCTGATCGCCGTGGAGGATGCCGGCCGGTACCGGGACGCGCTCGGGGCGATGCCGCCCGGCGGGCTTCCCGATGCGTTCCTGGAGAAGAGTGATGAGCCGCTCGGCTCACTGCTGGTTCGTTTCGCCCGCTCGCGCGGGCCGTTTACGACTGCGGAGGCGGCGGAGCACTTCGGCCTCCCTCACGAGCAGGTGGAGGAGGAGCTCAGACGTTTCGAGCGTGACGACCGGCTCGTCCGGGGCGAACTTCGGCCCGGCGGGACCGAGCGCGAATGGTGCGATCCAGATGTCCTGCGCCGGCTTCGCCGCGCCTCACTGGCGGCGCTTCGCCGTGAAATCGAGCCGGCGGAGCAGGCGGCGCTCGGTCGCTTCTTGCCCGGTTGGCAGGGAGTCGACCGCCGCTCGACGCTGCGCGAGGCACTCGTTCCGCTCCAGGGGCTCGCCCTTCCAGTCTCCCTCTGGGAGGAAGAGGTGCTCCCGCGCCGCGTCCCCGGTTACCAGCCCGCGCACCTCGACCAGCTCTGCGCATCCGGCGAGGTCGTGTGGGTGGGCGCCGGGCTCGACCGGGTGGCCGTTTTCTTCCGTGAGGACGCGCCGGTGCTGGGCCGGCCTGCTGCTGCGCCGGCCGCCGAGGGCGACGCGCACGACCGGCTGCGCGAAGCACTCGCCAAGAGCGCGGAGTTCTGGTTCGACCTGCTCGCCGCGACGGAGCTTGACGCAGAAGCGGCGCTTCCGGCACTTTGGGAGCTCGTCTGGGCAGGCGAGGTGACGAACGACGCGTGGACTCCGTTGCGCGCTGCCCGTCGGTACGGAATACCGCAGCCCGAGCGCAGGCCGCGGCGCTTCTCGCGGCGAAGGGCGAGCGCGATCACGGCGACCCAGGGGCGCTGGTCGCTCACCGATCGTCTCTTCCAGGGACGACCGGAGCCGCGCGCGCTTGCGGAGCTTCTGCTCGAACGACAGGGCATCGTCACGCGTGACGGCGTCCGGGCGGAAGGGATCCCGGGCGGGTACGGCGCGGTCTACGGCGAGTTGCGGGCGCTCGAGACTCTCGGCCTCTGCCGCCGTGGATACTTCGTCGAGGGGCTCGGCGGAGCCCAGTTCGCGCTCGGCGGAGCGGTCGAGCGCCTACGCGAGCTGCGCTCGACGGAAGAGCATTCGGAGGCGCTCGTCCTGGCGGCTGCGGATCCCGCTCAACCCTATGGAGGCGTGCTTCCGTGGCCCAAGAGGTCCGGTGGGCGCGCCGCTCGTGTGGCCGGAGCGCAGGTCGTTCTGCTCGGCGGCGAGGCAGCACTCTTCGTCGAGCGCGGCGGGCGCTCGCTCGTCCCGCTCCGCGATCCCGAGGAGGCCTGGCTTCGCCCGGCGCTCGCGGCGCTCGTCGACCACGTTCGCCGTCGCGGAGGGCGGAGGTTGGCCGTCGAGCGCTTCGACGGAGAGCCCGTCGGCGAGAGCGAGGTCATGCCTCTGCTGCTCGAGGCGGGTTTCCTCGCCGGCCCTCGCCGCGCGGTGTTGAGACCGTAGGAACTAGACATGGCCTTGCGGACGGAAGAGAATTGCGCCATGCTCGCCGAGGCGCGGTCCCTCATCACGGTGCAAGAGACGAGCTATACCCGGAGCGGGGGCGGGATCAGGTCCTCCTGGCCCGAGCGGAGCGCCATGGATGCCGAGACGCTGGCCGGATTCCTCGAGCGAAAGCGCTACGCGATCCTCGCGACCGTGCGGCCGGATGGGAGGCCGCAGGCAGCCCCCGTGGCTTTCCACGTTCGCGACGGAGCGTTCTGGATCGCCACCGTCGAGGGCGCCCGCGTTCGCAACCTCCGGGCGTCGCCGCATGCCGCGCTGGTCATCTCCGAGGGGGAACGCGGCAGCCACCGCGCGGTGCGGGTGGAAGGACCCGTCGTTCTCCACGAAGGTGATGACCTGGACACGGTTCACAAGCGCCTGGACGTCGACTGGGAGAAACGCCAGGGCAAGCCTCCGGACTGGGCGGCCGCCTTCATCGAGCTTCGGCCCGAAAGCCTGTACTCGTACGACTCGGCGTCCTCGTGACGCTCGTGTCCGAGGGGCTCAACTCGCAGCGGGCGTGGTGGCTCCGCACGGCGCTCGTCCTCCAAGCTCCGCGCTCCGTGTTCGCGGCACTGCGCGACGAGTCGGACGAAGCCGTCGAGAATCGCCAGGAGCCGGTCACGGCGCTTGTCTTCCTGGCGGGGATCGCCGCCGTGATCGCGGCTCCGCGCTTCGGGACGTTGCTCGACGACCCGGCGCGGGACTGGCTGATCGTCGCCCTGATAGCGGTGGCCGCCGGCGGGATCTACGGCCTGATCGGATACTGGCTGCTCGGCGCCGGGCTCAAGCTCGCGAGCGACAGGCTAGGGAGCGCCGGCGACGCGCGACGTTTTCGCCACGTCCTCGCTTTCGCGCTGACGCCGCTGGTGTTGTCGCTCTTCGTGATCTGGCCGCTTCGGCTGGCCCTCTACGGGGGCGATGTCTTCAAGACAGGAGGATCGGATTCGGGCGCCGCCGGCCAAGGCTTCGAATGGTCGATTCTGGCTTTCGTCCTCTGGGCGCTCGCGCTTCTGGTGGTCGGGATCCGGACCGTGCAGAGCCTGAGCTGGGCGCGGGCGGTCGCGCTGAGCTCGCTTGGGCTCGTGCTAGCCGGAGCGATACTCGTGCTCTGGGCTCTGCTCCTCGACGCGTCCTCCTAGCTGCTCGAACGCAGACAGTTCCTCCTCGGGCATGGCGTAGGTGTGCTCCGCGTCGGGGAAGTTCCCGCCCCGCACGTCCGCGGCATAGGCCTCGAGCGCGTCGCGGATCTCCCGGGAGAGGCTCGCGTAGCGCTTGACGAAGCGCGGCAGGTGCCCTTCGCTCAGCCCCAGCAGGTCGTGGTAGACGAGCACCTGGCCGTCGCAATCGGGGCCCGCACCGATGCCGATCGTCGGCACGGCGAGGCGGCGTGTGATCTCTGCGGCTACCGGCGCCGGCACCGCTTCGAGCACGACCGCGAAGCAGCCGGCGTCCTCGAGCGCGAGGGCGTCGTCCACGAGCCGGCGCGCCTGCACGGCCGTCTTTCCCTGGGTCTTGAAGCCTCCCAGCATGGTGGCGGACTGCGGCGTCAGCCCGACGTGGCCCATGACCGGGATCCCGGCTTCAACGATCGCGCGCGCGCGCGAAACGGATGGCCCGGCCCCCTCGAGCTTGACCGCGTCCGTCTGCGCTTCCTTGAAGAAGCGAATCGCAT
>WNGB01003736.1_pt1 | contig 25894 bp, 24 predicted proteins | sample 5400681 | NCBI WGS metagenome assembly WNGB01 (sample SAMN13153367, study PRJNA577476) | soil metagenome | isolation source: 115 cm soil or saprolite under grassland replicate 2 | place: USA:California | collected 2016-06-15
ATCAACGGCCGGCCGTGGGCGCCGCAGGGCGCGCAATGGGACCAGGCGCTCGCGCTCTGGCGCACGCTCACGAGCGACGACGGCGCCACGTTTGATCGCGAGCACGTGCTCGACTGCTCGGCGCTCGAGCCGCAGATCAGCTGGGGCACCGATCCGAGCCAGGTGGTCGGCATTTCCGGCCGCGTGCCTGATCCCGCCGGCGCCGCCGAAGGCCGCCGCGCGGCGGTCGAGAGCGCGCTCAAGTACATGGGCCTCGAGCCGGGCACGCCGGTCGCCGGCCTCAAGGTCAATCGCGTGTTCATCGGCTCCTGCACCAACGCGCGCCTGCCCGATCTCGAAGCCGCCGCCGCCGTGGTGCGCGGCCGCCGCGTCGCCGACGGCGTCATCGCGCTGGTGGTGCCGGGCTCCTCGACCGTGAAGCGCCAGGCCGAGGCCAAGGGCCTCGACCGCGTGTTCCGCGATGCCGGCTTTGCCTGGGGCGAGTCCGGCTGCTCGATGTGCGCGGGCGGCAACGGCGATCGCGGCGAGCCGGGCGAGCGCATCGTCTCGACCACCAACCGCAATTTCGAGAACCGGCAAGGCCCCAAGGTGCGCACGCATCTCGCCAGCCCGGCGACCGCCGCCGCGGCCGCTGTCACCGGCCGCATCACCGACGTGCGGCAACTGCTGGCGGGGAACGCCTGATGCAGCCGTTCAAGAGCCACACCGGCATCGCCGTCCCGCTCATCCGGGACGACATCAACACCGACCAGATCGCGCCGGTGCAGGCGATGCGCGCCCTCAAGCCCGACTACAAGCAGCTGCTGTTCATGCGCGCGCGCAGCGAGGACCCGGAGTTCGTCCTCAACAGGCCGCAGTTCAGCAACCCCGGCATCCTGGTGACGGGGCAGAACTTCGGTGCCGGCTCGTCACGCGAATCGGCGGTGTGGGGCATGCTCGCCAACAACATCCGGGTGATCGTGGCCAAGAGCTTCGCCGACATCTACCGCGAGAACTGCCTGCAGAACGGCCTTCTCCCGGTCGTGCTCGGCCCGGCTGACGCCGATGCCTTCGAGCAGCGCGTGATCGCCGCCAACGGCGCGGCGCCGTTCACGGTCGACTTGGAGACGCAGACCATCAGCGGGCCCGGCGGCCCCGACATCACGTTCGAGATCGCGGCCGCCGACCGCACGCGCCTGCTCGAAGGGCTCGACGACATCGGGCTCACGCTCAAGCACACCGACGAGATCGTCGCGTTCGAGAAGCGCATGGCCGTCGCGCAGCCATGGCTGCAGACCGCACGCGACAGCCGGACGTCATGATCTCGCAACCGCAACCGATCTCGACCCGTCACCCTGAGGTGCGCGCACCGCAGGCAAGTTTACGCAGCCTGCGCAAGCTTGGCTGCATGCGCGCCTCGAAGGGCGACGGCCCGGACTCGTGGCCATCCTTCGAGGCCCAGCTTCGCTGGGCAGGGCACCTCAGGATGACGGCGGAGAATGCGGAAGTAGATAGCCGATAGGGAGGAATTCGAATGAACACCCGCAAGAAACTCCGCGAGATCATGGCCGGCAAGCGCCTGGTGCTGATGCCCGGCGCCTATGACGCGCTGTCGGCCCGCGTCATCGAGTCGGAAGGCTTCGAGGCCGTCGTGGCCGGCGGCTACGCCGCCATCGGCAGCATGCTGGCGCAGGCCGACATGGGCCAGTCCAACATGCGCGACTATGCCGACCACTACGCCCGCGTCTGCGGCGCGGTCGAAATCCCGGTCTATGTCGACGCCGACACCGGCTTCGGCGGCGTCAACAACGTGCGCCAGATGGTGCGCGCATTCGAGGCGGCGGGCGTTGCCGGGCTTTTCCTCAGCGACCAGGTGTTTCCCAATCGCTGCGGCTACCTGCCGGGCAAGCAGGTCGTGCCGGTCGAGCAGATGCTGGCGAAGCTCAAGGCCGCGCTCGACGCCCGCCGCGATGGCGACCTCTACATCGCGGCGCGCACCGACGCCGCCGGCGTGACCTCGGTCGACGACGCCATCGCGCGCTGCCAGCTGTTCATGGAGGCCGGCGCCGACATGGCGAAGCCGATGGGCCTCGACACCATCCCGGAGATCAAGCGGGCGCTGCGCGAAATCCCCTGCCCGCACATGGCGACGCTCTCGCAGGCCGCCGGCCCGAAGGCGCGCAGCCTCAAGGAGCTCGAGGACGCCGGCGTGGTGGCCGCCACCTTCCCGTCGGTCGCGCTGTTCGCGGCGGCGAATTCCGTGCGCAACGTGCTGCGCATCCTCAAGACGAGCGACACGCTCGCCCCGTGTCAGGAGCACCTCATCCCGCTCGAGGATTATTACGGCCTGGTGGGCTTGAAGCCGCTGCTCACCCGCGAGGAAACCTACGACAAGGCTGCCGCCGCCCTGGTGCAGAAACGCGCCGCGGAGTGAGCCACGGCTTGTAGCCCGCATGGAGCGCAGCGCAATGCGGGGCAATCCTATCCGGCTGCACGACCCGGATTTCGCTTCGCTCCATCCGGGCTACGACCTCTGAGATCGGCGCGCGCTATCTCACCACCTTGGCGCCCGCCTCTTTCAAAATCTCCCGCAGCTCGCCCTCGAACTTCGTCAGGAACGCCTTGAGCTCGGCGGCCTTCACGAACTCGCCGTCGAGCTGGCTGTCGCTCAAGAACTTCTGCCACGCCGGCGTCTTGCTCGCCTTCAGGAACAGGTCCTCGTAGAACCCGATCGCCTCGGCCGACATGCCGGGCGCGCCGACGACGCCGCGCATCTGCGGCACGTTGGGGATGTTGTAGCCCGCCTCCTTGATGGTGGGCACGGCGGGGAAGTCGGACAGCCGCCGGTCGTTGACCTGCGCGATCATGCGCAGCTTGCCGGCACGCACCTGCTCCCCGGCCTCGCTCGGGTCGACGATCATCATGTCGACGTGGCCGCCGAGCAGCGCCGCGATCCGCTCGCCGCCGGACGGGAACGAGATGAACGCCCAGCGCGCGCCGGTCGCCTTCATCAGCAGCTGCCGTATGAGATTCTCGCGCGAGGTGATCGAGCCGCCGGACATCTTCAGCGCGCCCGGCTTTTCCTTCGCGGCGTTGATGAAGTCCCCCAACGTCTTGAACGGCGAATCCGCCCGCACCACCACCAGCGCCGGCTCGACCACCAGCCGCGCGATCGGGCTCATGTCCACGAGCTTGTTGGTGGCCGCCTCCTGCACCAGCGGATCGACCAGCCACACATTGGTGAAGCACGCGATCACCTGCTGGTCGCCCTTCTTGCTGACCACGTAGGCCGCCGCCGTGGTCGAGCCGCCGCCCGGCTTGTTGACCACCTGCATGCGCACCGGCAGGAGCTTCTCCTGGTCGATGATCGTCGTGAGCGCGCGCGCGAACACGTCGTTGCCGGAGCCCGGCCCGCCGTGCACCACGAACTCGATCGGCCGCGCCGGCTTGAACTGCGCGAACGCCGGACCGAACGAGGAGGCTGCGAGAGCGGAAGCGGCGCCGGCGAGCAGGTGACGTCTGTTCATTGGTGTCCTCCGACAGTGACCGGCGCGAGCCCGAAAAGATCATCCGTTTTCGACGATCGCGCGCACCCGCATGCGATTGATCCAGCCAAACAGCGGCATCAGCAGGACCAGAACCGCGAGGGCAAGCATGATCGCCGATATCGGGCGCTGCACAAAGGGCGCGAAATCGCCCTGCGACATCATGAGCGACTGCCGCAAGGCGCGTTCCATCGCGTCGCCCAGCACGAAGCCCAGGATCAGCGGCGCCGAGGGATATTTCAGCTTGGTCATCGTATAGCCGAGCAGCCCGAACGCGACCAGCAGGCCGAGATCGAACACCCGGCCCGACGCCCCGTAGGCGCCGACGATCGAAATCCCGAGGATGACCGGAAACAAAATGTAGACCGGCAGCCGCAGGATCTGGGCGAACAGCGGCACCAGCGGCAGGTTGAGGATCAAGAGCACCACGTTGCCGATATACATGCTGGCCACGAGGCCCCAGAACACGTCGGGCGATTCCTGCATCAGCAGCGGGCCGGGCTTCACGCCCCACAGCACCAGCGCCGAGAGCATGATCGCGGTGGTGCCGCCGCCCGGAATGCCGAGCGTGAGCAGCGGCACCAGCGCGCCGCCGGTGTCGGCATTGTTGGCGCCCTCGGGCGCCGCCACGCCTTCGGGCGCGCCCTTGCCGAACCGCTCCGGATGCTTCGACACCGCTTTCTCGATCCCGTAGGCCATGAACGAGGAGATCGACGCGCCGGCGCCCGGCAGCACGCCGATCAGGAAGCCGGTGATCGAGCCGTTGACGAAGGCGAAGCGGCAGGCCTTGAGCTCCTCCCAGTTCGGCAGCAGGTTGCGGATGCCGCGCGGCACCGGCAGCATCTTGGCTTCGTTGCCGGCTTCCACTGAGGCTAGCACCTCGCCGATCGCGAACACGCCGATCGCCACCACTATGAAGTCGATGCCGCCGAGCAGCGTCGCCTGCCCGAAGATGAAGCGCGCCTGCGCGGTGAACAGGTCGGTGCCGATGCTGGTGAGCCAGAGTCCAAGAAGCAGCGCCAAGAGGCCCTTGAGCAGCGAGGTGCCCGACAACAGCACCACCAGCGCCAGGCCGAGGCACATGAGGGCGAAATATTCCGGCGAGCTGAACGATAGCGCGAATGCCGCGATCGGCGGTGCAATCAGCGTGAGCCCGATCACCCCGACGGTGCCGGCCACGAACGACGCGATCGCCGCGATGCCGAGCGCCGCGCCGGCGCGCCCGTTGCGCGCCATCTGATAGCCGTCGAGGCAGGTCACCACCGAGGACGACTCGCCCGGGATGTTGAGCAGGATCGAGGTGGTCGAGCCGCCATATTTGGCGCCGTAGTAGATGCCGGCCAGCATGATGATGCCGCCGGCCGGGTCCATCTTGAAGGTCAGCGGCAGCAGCAGCGCGATGGTGGCGGCCGGCCCGAGCCCCGGCATGATGCCCACGATGGTGCCGAGCAGGCAGCCGACGAAGCACCAGAAGATGTTGCCGGGCTGCAGCGCGACCGCAAATCCGTGCAGGATGCCGTTGGCGATATCCATCTCAGAACCCGAACACGCCGGTCGGCAGCGCCACGCTGAGCGCGACCGGGAACACGAGATGGAACGCCAGCGCGGACACCGCCGCGGTGATGCCCGCGGTCAGCAGCGAGCGGCGGAAGATCACCGCCACGATGAAGAACGTGAGCAGCGCGAAGCTGATGATGAACCCGAGCCAGTTCATCAGCGCGATCGACAGCGCAAAGGCGGCCCAGGTCGCCAGCGCCCGCCCGGTCGCAGGCCAATCGATCGCGCCGCCGTTCTCGGCCTCGCCCTTGCCCACACTGCTCACGATCAGCAGCAGCGACAGCGCCACCATGGCGACGCCGTACCAGAACGGAAAGAAGCCCGGCCCCGGCCCGTCGGGACCGGAATACTCCCAGGCCAGCGACTGCATCACGATGTAGACGCCGAGCGCGGCCAGCACCGCGCCGGAGATCACGTCGCCGTCCTTGAGGATCCGTCCCATCACGCCCGCCGGGGTTACCCGTTCCCGGCAGCGGACCACCTGAGGCCGCGAAAATCAAGCTGAAGCGCGCATTATGATGGCCGCGACGAACTGCACCTCTTTCGCCTTGAGTTGACCGCCATCAGCGCGGCGAACTCGGTCTGCTCCCTCTCCCCGAAGGGGAGAGGGTTGGGGTGAGGGGGTTACGATTCATCGAGAGACCCGAACCCCCTCACCCGCCTCGCTACGCTCGGCGACCTCTCCCCTCCGGGGAGAGGTGAGCCGCGGCGCGGTCGGCGATCCAACCGAAGCACTCTAGCTTGCGGCAAGTTAGCCGGACTTCACCGCGCCGGCATCGCCCACAGCTTCCGCGCATACGCAATCAGCGCATCGCTGATCGCCTCGGGCTGCTCCGCAATCGCGGCGTGGCTGCAATTGAGGATCACCTGCACGCTCACCCGGTCGCCGAGCGCGCGCTTGAACTCATGCGCATCCTCGACATGGGCGAGCGGATCGTGGTCAGGCTGCAGATAGAGGATCGGCACAGTGCCGGCGGCGTAGTCCTCCTCACGCGAGGTCTTGTCGCCGGCGATCCGCTGAGCGGCGAGCACCTCGGGATGCCAGCCGGCGAGCCAGCCGCGGGCGTCGTTGCCGGGCGCGAAGAACGCGAACTGCAGCGCCTTGAGCCGCTCGGCCTCGGGCAGCGACGGGTTGGCGCTTGCCTTGATCGCCTCGCGCACCGCCGGCGGGCTCGGCGCATGCCCGACGTTGGCGGCGACCAGCGACACCGCCTTCACCAGCTCCGGCCGGTCGACCGCCAGCATGCGCGCCACCCGGTTGCCGAAGGCATGTCCCACCACGAACGCCGGGCCGCGGCCGTCCTGCTCGATCACGGCCGCGATGTCGGCCGCGTAGGTGTGCAGGTCGATCCCGGCCATCGCCCCGCGGCTCTGCCCGATCCCGCGCGGCTGCGGCCGCAGCACGCGGAAGCCGCCGTTTGCCAGCTGCGCCGCAATCGCATCGAAATCAGAAGCGCCGCGCCCGAGCGATGGCAGCAGCACGATCATCGGACCAATACCCTGCGCCAGCACTTCGATCTGCGCGTCGCCGCGCCCCACGATCGTGCGCACGACCACTGGGGCGGTCATGGGGCGGCGTCACTCGACGCGCCCGGCTGCTCGCAGATGCCGTCGCAGCAATGCGCAATGCCGCTGCCGCCGCAGTCCGGACAGGGGATCATCGGTTCGTCGGCCTGATCGTCGGCACGGCGCGGCGCGCGCACGAAGCCGGGCCGTCCGGTCAAGCGACAGGTCTCGCACAGCATGGGGTGCCTCCTCAGGCCGCAGCACACCTGATTCTGGCCCCCAAGAAAAGCGGCAGCGGCCCATCTGAGGGCGAGCCCGTTCCGCGTCGTGGCCGGGCTTGTCCCGGCCATCCACGTCTTTGATGCAACGCGGGACATTAAGACGTGGATGCCCGGCACAAGGCCGGGCATGACGACGGGAAAATCCGTACTGTTACTTAGATCGTCGCCCGGCTCAGGCCCTTCGCGGTCATCAGTTCGCCGATCCGCTTGCGGGCGTAGAACATGCGGGTCTTCACGGTGTTGGCCGGCACGCCGATGATCTCCGCGACCTCTTCGACGGTCTTCTCGTGGTAGTAGACCAGGTCGACGATCTCGCGATGGGCCGCCGACAGCTGCGTCAGGCACTGCTGCAGAACCGTAGACTGCTGTCGCTTTTGCATCATGACTTCCGGATTGTCGGAAGGGTCCTCGATGAACTCGGCGACTTCCTCGTCGAGCGCCTCGGTCGACCGGCGGCGCAGCATCGACAGCGCCTTGTTGCGGGCGATCGCCATCAGCCAGGTGGAGACCTGCGACCGGCGCTCGAAGCGCTCGGCCTGCCGCCACACGTCGAAAAACACCTCGCTCACCATGTCCTCGGCCGCCGCCTCGTCGTTGAGGAAGCGCAGCACGAAGCGGTAAACGCGCACGTTATGACGGCCAAATAGAACCTGGAGAGCCTGCTTGTCGCCCTTCGCGATGGCGTCGATCAGAGCTTCGTCGGACGTATCCTGCGCGGCTTCGCGCGCCCGGATCGTGGACGTGGCGGACACTGCCTGACTGTACTGCATCGGTCCCTCCAACACCTTGCGTCGCCGCCCGGCGCCGCAATCTCATGGGACCCGATGTATCGAGCGGGCGTTTCGGCAATATTGCCACAGTCAAGAATATGGTTTCGTCATTCCCCCGAATTGTTTCGTGGCGTGACGGGAAAGAAACAATTGGGTCAGCCGGGCTGACGGAAGGGCCGAAAACCCGGCAGGCTGCGACATTATTCCTAGCCCGGTTCGAAATCGCCCCCGGCCAATAGATTCGGCCATGGGATGACGCCCACCGCCCCAATTGCGGCCGCTTTCTTTGATGGCACCGGCCGGACGCCGCTCCTATGATTGAGCCGGCTTGATCCCGCGCCCGGGGAGGGCGCTCCGCGATGTCGATGAACCGCTTTGCGTGCACAGGCCTGCTGGCCGCCGCCGGCGCGGCGTTCGTGCTCGCCGGCATTGCGGGCTCGGCGGCCGGGGCGCGCGAGTTCCGCGCCGCCGACATCCAGGAGGAGAACTACCCGACCGTGCAGGCGCTGCGTTACATGGACCAACTGGTGACCGAGCGCACCAATGGGCGCCACCGCATCCGGGTCTTCCATTCCCGCCAGCTCGGCGAGGAAAGCGCCACCATCGAGCAGACCCGCGTCGGCGCCATCGACATGAACCGCATCAATGTCGGGGCGATCGGCAACTACGCCCCCGTGCTCAACGTGCTGGCGTTGCCGTTCCTGTTCGGCTCGATCGACCATCTCTACAGGGTCGTCGACGGCCCGGTCGGCGACGAGATCCTGGCGGCGATCGAGTCGAGCGGCTTCGTCGGGCTCACGTTCTACGATTCCGGCGCCCGCTCGATCTACACCGCGACCCGGCAGGTGCGCGGCCTCGACGACCTCAAGGGATTGCGCTTGCGCGTGCAGCAGTCCGAGCTGATGGAGAAGATGGTCAAGGCGATGGGCGCCGAGCCGATCCCGGTGGCCTACGGGCAGGTGCTCACCGCCCTGCAGACCAAGCTCGTCGACGGCGCCGAGAACAACTGGCCATCGTTCGTATCGACCGGCAATCACAAGGTGGCGCGCTTCTACACGGCGACCCAGCACACGATGAGCCCCGAGGTGCTGATCGTGTCGCCGCGCGCCTGGGCCGATCTGTCGGCCGAGGATCGCCTGATCTTCCGCAACGCGGCCCGGCAATCGAGCAAGTTCATGCGCGAGCAGTGGCTGAACTGGGAGCAGCGTTCCGAGAAGGAGGCGATCGACTCCGGCGTGACGGTATTCAACGCCATCGACCGCAAGCCGTTCGAGGACGCGACCAGGCCGCTGCGCGACGCGTTGCGCGCCGACCCGACGTTCCGACCGCTGATCGAGCGGATCGACGCCGTACGATGAGCCTGAGGCCGGACTTGCAGCCAGCGACCCGATCAAGCGGCATCGCGACCAAGGAGCCCAAGGGCAAAGCCTCCCTGGAGGCGTTGCGCTGGCTGCCGATCCGCTGGCGCATCCTCCTGATCGCGGCGCTCAACACCATCGTGGCGGTCATCTGCGCGGCGGTGATCTGGGACGGCGCCCAGGACCTCACGCTGGCGCGCAACGAGCTGCGTCAGTCGCGCGACTCCGACCGGCTCTTGAGCCAGCTGGAAACCCAGGTCGCGCGCCTGCAGAACCTGATCCATCGTTATTTCACCCAGCCCAACGCCGAACTGCTGAACCAGATCACCGAGCTGCGCGAGGCCCTGCTCGGCACGCTGGTGAACCGCGCGTCCAGCGATCCGATCCTGTCCAAATCGGCCGAAGACCTGATGCAGGCGACCGAGCGCTTCGTGCAGGGCTTCAGCGAGCTGCGCAACGTGCAGTCGGCGATCACGACGTCATACGAGAACCAGGTGCTCAAGCCGGCGCACGAGATGGCCGGCCTCTACGCGATCCTGGAAGATTCCACCAGGGAGCGGAACGCCCTGATCTGGCCGGCGCTCAACAAGTCGCGCGAAACGTTTTCGACCACGCTTGTTCTCACCAACGTCTTCTACCTCACGCCGACCCGCGCCGCCGCCGAAGAGGTGACCAAGAACCTCGAGACCATCGAGGCCACCATCCCGGTGATGATGGACCTCGCCGACAACGATCTTCAGCGCGGTGCCCTTGGTGCGCTTGGCTATCGCGCGGTGTCCTGGCGGCTCGGCATTGCGCAATTGACCGAGAGCTTCGCGATCCGCACCCGGCTGCTGCGCGAAGCGATCGACGGCAACCAGATGTCGATGTCGGCCACCATCGACGCCCTGTCCAAGAGTATTCGCGAGCGCGACCGGCTCGCCTATGAGCGCTTCGAGGAGACGCTGTCGGACGTCTACGTGCGGATCGCGATCGTCGCGGTGCTGGCGCTGTCGCTGTCAGTCCTGATCGGGCTCGCGATCGCTGGCAGCATCGTGCGGCCGCTGCGCGAGCTGATGAATGCCACCCAGGCGATCGTGGCGGGTGACTATGCGCGGCCCGTACGCGACGTCGAGGAGCGCGACGAGATCGGCGAAATGGCGCGCGCCGTCGACGTTTTTCGCGAGAACGCCATCGCCAAGCTCAAGGCCGAACAGGAGCTCAAGGCCGCCAAGGACAACGCCGAGAGCGCGTTGCGCGAGCTGCAGGACGCCCAGCAGAGCCTGATCGAGGCCGAGAAGCTCGCCGCGCTTGGCGGTCTCGTCGCCGGCGTCGCCCACGAGGTCAACAACCCGGTCGGCATCAGCCTCACGGTCGCATCAAGTTTTGCGCGGCGCTGCGACCGCTTCTCCGAGGAGATCCGCGACGGCCAGATCCGGCGCTCCAAGCTCGACGAGTTCATCGCCGGCAGCCAGGAGGCCGCCAAGCAGCTGGTCGCCAATCTCAATCGCGCCGCCGACCTGATCCAGTCGTTCAAGCAGGTCGCGGTCGATAGGAGCCACGCCGAGCGGCGCCTGTTCGATCTCGCGGAGTCGACCGAGCAGATCGTCGTGAGCCTGCGCCCCGCCCTCAAGCGCTCGTCGATATCGCTCACGGTCGACGTGCCGGCCGGCCTGCAGATGGACAGCTATCCCGGCCCCTACGGCCAGGTGCTCACCAATCTCGTACTCAACGCCCTGGTGCACGCCTTCCCGGACCGGCGCACGGGTTCGATGCGGCTCGCGGCCCGGCCGATCGGCGCCGAGCAGGTCGAAATCCAGTTCGAGGACGACGGTATCGGCATGAGCGACGACGTGCAGCGGCGCGCCTTCGAGCCGTTCTTCACGACACGCAGGAGCCGCGGCGGAACCGGCCTCGGCCTGCACATCGTGTATAACCTGATCACGCGCCGCCTGGGCGGGCGGCTGCGGCTCGACTCGGAACTCGGACGCGGCACCACCTTCACCATCAGGCTGCCACTGGTGGCGCCGAAGAGTGAATTTGCCGACGGTCCACGCGCAACCTCCTTGGCGGAATCCACATGAGTGACGACGATCTGATCCACCTCATCGATGACAGCGCGGCCGCGCCGGCCGAAGCGCCGCAGCCGGCCGCCTGGAAGGTCGCGGTCATCGACGACGACCCTGCAGTGCACGAGGGCACGCGGTTCGCGCTCTACGACTACGACCTCAACGGCCAGCGCATCGAGATCCTCTCCGCCTATTCGGCCGAGGAGGGACGCGTGTTGATGCGCGCGCACCCGGAGATCGCGGTGATCCTGCTCGACGTCGTGATGGAGACCGACAACGCCGGGCTGGCGCTGGTCGACTTCATCCGCACCGAGCTCAAGAACGAGACCGTGCGCATCATCCTGCGCACCGGCCAGCCCGGCCAGGCGCCGGAGCGCCGCGTCATCGTCGACTACGACATCAACGACTACAAGGCCAAGACCGAGCTCACCGCCGACAAGCTGTTCACCGCGCTCACCGCGGCGCTGCGCGGCTATCAGCAGCTGCAGCGCATGGTCGAGACCCGGCGCGGCCTGGAGATGATCATCGAGGGCGCCTCGACCCTTTACGACTTCAAATCGATGCAGAAGCTCGCCGAGGGCGTGCTCACGCAGATCGCGTCGCTGCTCAACGTCGAATGCGGCGGCATCCTGGTGCTGCGGGAAGGCGGCAGCCCGCGGGAAAAATTCTCGATCCTGGCCGGCTCGGGCTGCTACAGCCATTTCACCGGCACCGCCGGAGCGCTCGAGCCGACGCTGCACCAGGCGGTGCAGAGCGCGTTCGAGCGCCGCGCCCACGAGTTCCAGCCCAAGCTGTCGGTGCTCTACATCCGCACCGCCACCGCCCGCGAGGTGGTCGTGCTGCTCGAGACGATCCGGCCGCTCACCCCCACCGACCGCTCGCTGGTCGAGGTGTTCTGCAGCCGGCTGTCGGTCGCGTTCGACAACGTGATCCTGTACGAGCAGCTGCACGAGGCCAACGTGCGGTTGGAGGAACGGGTGCGCGAGCGCACGCGCGCGCTCACCACCGCCAATCAGCGGCTGTCGGCGCAATGGTCGCGGCTGCGCCAGGCCAACGAGTTCAAGAGCGAGGTGCTCGGCACCGTCGCCCACGACCTCAAGAATCCGCTCGGGGTCATCCTCGGCCGCGCCGAGATGCTCAACGAGCTCGCCGCCATCGAGCCGATCCCGCTCGACAAGATCCAGGACCAGCTCGGGCATATCCGCAGCTCGACACGACAGCTGACCGTCATGGTCAACGACCTGATCTCGGACGCCATGATGGACGCGCTCGACATCGCGATCCGCAACGAGACCATCGACCTTGCCGCCATGCTCGGCGAGATCGTGGTGGCGAACCGCGGGCTCGCCGAAAAGAAGCAGCAGACCATCCACCTGCTCTCGCCGCCACACCAGATGTGGAGTTGCGATCCCGACCGGCTGCGCGAGGCCGTCGACAATCTCGTGAGCAACGCCATCAAGTACACGCCGGTCGGCGGCAAGATGGAGCTGTCGATGTCGGTCGACGAGCATGGCGCCCTCATCTGCGTGAAGGACGAGGGCGCCGGCCTCTCGGCCGAGGACATGTCACGCCTGTTCGGCCGCTTTCAGCGTCTCTCCGCCAAGCCGACCGGCGGCGAAAGCTCGACCGGGCTCGGCCTGTCCATCGTCAAGCGCATCGTCGAGCTGCACGGCGGCACCGTCAGCGCCCAGAGCCCGGGCCCGGGCCGCGGCGCGACCTTCACGATCCGGCTCCCCCTCGCGGCGGCCTCATGATGACGACTCGCGCCCAACACATCGTCGTGGTCGACGACGAGGCCCCGGCCCGCGAGATGGTCGGCGACTACCTGCGCCTGCACGGCTTCGAGGTCACGCTCTGCGACGGCGGCTCGAGCCTGCGGGCGACCATCGTCAAGCACATGCCCGACCTGATCGTGCTCGACCTCAACATGCCGGAGGAGGACGGCCTGTCGATCGTGCGCTCGGTCAAGCAGCAGATGGCGGTTCCGATCATCATGCTGACCGCGACCGCAAGCCCGATCGACCGCGTGGTCGGGCTCGAGCTCGGCGCCGACGACTATCTCGCCAAACCTTGCGAATTGCGCGAGCTGCTCGCCCGCATCCGGGTCGTGCTGCGGCGCGCCGCCGCTCCAGCGGCAGCGCCCACCCCGGCGGTGCCAGCCGCCCGCGCGCCGGTCCGCTTCGGCACCAAGTGGCTCGACGTCGACGCCCGCGTGCTGCGTGACGACGGCGGCAACGAGCACCCGCTCGCCAGCTCCGAGTTCGCGCTGCTCAAGGCCTTCGCCGAGAACCCCAAGCGCGTGCTCTCGCGCGAGCGCCTGCTCGATCTCGCCGAAGCGCGCGACCGCGAAGCCTTCGACCGCGCCATCGACGTGCGCATCACCCGCATCCGCCGCAAGATCGAGCCCGATCCCGCCCGCCCCTCGGTGATCCGCACCGTCCGCGGCGCCGGCTACCTGTTCTCGCCCGACGGCGCCGACCCGGCGTAGCCCATCAGTAGTCCGTAGCCCGGATGGAGCGAAGCGTCATCCGGGGCTGACCTCGCGGGCTGACCTCACCGTCCGACCCGCATTCGGCTTCGCTCCATGCGGGCTACAAGCGTGTCCTTGTGACGGACGCCCGCGCGTAATACGTTCACGTCACCATCAAGGCGACCACCGCCATGGAACGCTCGTTCAAGAAGGAAGTGCAGGCGCTCCGCTTGGGCGAGGGCGAGACCTTTCGCGGCGAAGGCATCCTGGCCGTCACCAAGGCGCTGCTGCAGTCGGGCGTGAGCTATGTCGGCGGCTATCAGGGCGCGCCGGTCTCCCACCTGCTCGACGTGATGGTCGACGCCGAGGACCTGCTCGCCGATCTCGGCGTCCACGTCGAGACCTGCACCAACGAGGCCTCCGCCGCCGCCATGCTCGGCGCCTCGATCAACTATCCGCTGCGCGGCGCCGTCACCTGGAAGTCGATCGTCGGCACCAACGTGGCGGCCGACGCGCTGTCGAACCTCGCCTCCCCCGGCGTCGTTGGCGGCGCGCTCATCATCCTGGGCGAGGACTACGGCGAAGGCGCGAGCGTGATCCAGGAGCGCTCCTACGCCTATGCGCTCAAATCCTCGATGTGGCTCCTCGATCCGCGCCCCGATCTGCCCACGATCGTGAACATGGTCGAGAAGGGTTTCGAGCTCTCGGAAGCGAGCCACGCCCCGGTGATGCTCGAATTGCGCATCCGCGCCTGCCACGTCACCGGCGAGTTCGCCGCCAAGACCAACCGACGCGCCGCCTTCTCCGGCCTCAACCGCATCCAGGGCCCGCCGCGCTTCGAATACGGCAAGCTCGCGCACCCGCCGGTCACGTTCGTGCAGGAGCGCCTCAAGATCGAGGACCGGCTGCCGGCCGCCCGCAAGTTCATCGCCGAGCACAAGCTCAACGAGGTGATCCCCGGCAGCTACGACGACGTCGGCATCGTCGTGATGGGCGGGCTCACCAACAGCGTGCTGCGCGCGCTCGCCCGCCTCGACCTCGCCGATCTCTACGGCACCAGCCGCGTCCCGCTCTACGTGCTCAACGTGGTCTATCCGCTGGTGCCGGAGGAAATCCGCGCGTTCTGCGCCGGCAAGCGCGCCGTGCTGGTCGTGGAGGAAGGCTCGCCCGACTACATCGAGCAGCAGATCAATGTCGAGCTGCGCCGCGCCGACCTGCAGACCCGCGTGATCGGCAAGGGCGCGCTGCCGGCGACCGGCGAATACACCTCGGAAGTTCTCATCGGCGGCCTCGCGGCGTTCCTGGCGCAGGCGCAGCCGGTCGGCCTCGACGCCAAGGCGGTCGCCACCCGCGCGCTCGAGCTCGTCGCCCACAAGCCGCGCGCCGCCAACGCGGTCGGCGAGCTGCCGCCGCGGCCGCCGACCTTCTGCACCGGCTGCCCGGAACGCCCGGTGTTCGCCGCCATCAAGCTGATGCAGCGCGAGATCGGCCCCACGCACATCAGTGCCGACATCGGTTGCCACGCCTTCGCGACCTTCGCGCCGTTCAGCATGGGTAACTCGATCCTGGGCTACGGTATGTCGCTCGCGAGCGCCGCCGCGGTCGGCCCCAACCTCGACCGCCGCCCGATCGCCGTGATGGGCGACGGCGGCTTCTGGCACAACGGCCTGATCACCGGCGTCACCTCGAACCTGTTCAACAAGGGCGACGGCGTCCTGATCATCATGCAGAACGGCTACACCTCGGCGACCGGCCTGCAATACATGCCGTCGAGCAAGGCCGGCCGCAGCGGCGTCGCGCCCGGCATGAACATCGAGCGGACGCTGCGCTCGCTCGGCGTCAAATGGCTGCGCAAGGTGCGCACCTACTCGGTCGCCAAGATGGCGAAGACCCTGAAGGAGGCGATGCGCAGCACCCAGCACGGCCTCAAGGTGATCATCGCCGACGGCGAATGCCAGCTGGCGCGTCAGCGCCGGGTGCGCGCCGAGGACGCCGAGAAGCTCAAGCGCGGTGCGCGCGTGGTGCGCACGCGCTTCGGCGTCGACGACGAGATCTGCACCGGCGACCACTCCTGCATCCGGCTTTCCGGCTGCCCCTCGCTTACCGTCAAGCCCAATCCCGATCCGCTGCGCACCGATCCGGTCGCAACCGTGATCGAGAGCTGCGTCGGCTGCGGCCTGTGCGGCGAGGTCGCGCATGCCGCCGTGCTGTGCCCGTCGTTCTACCGCGCCGAGGTCGTGCGCAATCCCACCATCTTCGACCGCCTCCTGTTCAAGCTGCGCCGCGCCGTCATCAGCCGGCTCGAGGCCCGCGCCGAGGCGGTGTCATGACCCCTCTATCCACATCCGTAGGGTGGGCAAAGGCGCGGACCAAACGCGTAGACCGTTCCGCACGCACCGATGCAGCGCCGTGCCCACGCGCATGGAATCGGTTGTCTGACGATCATCGATCTTGGTGCAATGTGCCACGCGTGGGCACGGCGCTGCACCGCTATCGTGGCGCTGTTCGTGCACTTGGCCCGCGCCTTTGCCCACCCTACAAACGCGCCGAGGCGGTGTCATGACCGCACCCGGCCGCCCGGTCTCGGTGCTGATCGCCGCGCTCGGCGGCGAGGGCGGCGGCGTGCTCACCGGTTGGATCGTCGCCGCCGCCGAACGCTTCGGCTTCCCGGTGCAGTCGACCTCGATCCCGGGCGTCGCGCAACGCACCGGCGCCACCACGTACTACATCGAGATCCTGCCGGCCTCGCGGCGCGAGCTCGACGGCCGCCAGCCGGTGCTCGCGCTGGTGCCCGGCGTCGGCGACATCGACCTGATGGTGGCGAGCGAGCTGATGGAGGCCGCGCGCGCGGTCGCGGCCGGCTTCGTCACGCCCTCCCGCACCCTCACCATCGCCTCGACCTCGCGCTTCTACGTGATGAACGAGAAGATCGCGATGGGCGACGGCCGCGCCGACTCCGGCCGGCTGATGAAGGCGATCGAGCAGAACTCGCAGCGCCACCTTCTGTTCGACATGGAGGAGATCGCCCGCCGCACCGGCGCCATCATCAATGCGGTCATGCTCGGCGCCATCGCGGGCTGCGGCCGCCTGCCGATGCCGGCGGAAGCGTTCGAGGGCGCCATCAGGGCCGACGGCAAGGCCGTGGAGGCGAACCTGCGCGGCTTCCGCGCCGGGCTCGACGCCGCCCAGCAGGCCAACGCCGCGCGCCGCGATCCGGAGAGCCGCAAGCGCGGCGCCGTGGCCTCGCTCGCCGACCTCGAGCGCGAGATCGTCTCGGTGATGTCGGTCGCGGCCCGCGACATCATCCAGGAGGGCGCGCGCCGCCTGGTCGGCTACCAGAACATTGCCTATGCGCAGCTCTACATCGACCGGCTCGCGCCGATCCGCCTCGCCGACGAGCGCGCCGGCGCCGGCGGCAAGCTGCTGCGGGAGGCCGGCCGGCACCTCGCGGTGCGCATGTCCTACGAGGACGTGATCCGGGTGGCGCAGGCCAAGATCGACCCCGCGCGCCGCGCGCGGATCACGGCAGAGATGGGCGCCAAGCCCGGCGAGCCGCTCCACATCGTCGAGTTCCTCAAGCCCGGCATCGACGAATTGTGCTCGATCCTGCCGCCGCGGCTGGCGCGCCCGATCCTCGCATTGGCCGAGAAGCGCGGCTGGACCGCACGCGTGCACTGGGGCATGGAGGTCAACACCGCCTCGATCACCGGCTATTTGCGCTTCTGGCTGCTCGCCAAGCTTCGGCGCTGGCGCCCCGCCACCTACCGCTTCCAGGAGGAGCAGCGCGCGATCGAGGCCTGGCTCGCGCTGCTGGTCGAGGCCGCAAAGATTTCCGCCGATCTCGCCCTTGAGGTGGCCGAGTGTGCCCGCCTGATCAAGGGCTACGGCGACACCCACAAGCGCGGCACCGCCAACTACCGGCTCATCGAAGAGCACGTGATCCGCCCCGCGCTCGCCGGCCAGCTCCCGCCACTGCAGGCGCTCGACGCGCTGGTGAGCGCCCGCACCGCCGCGCTGGTCGATCCCGACGGCGAAAGCCTCGCCAAGTGCCTCGCCGACATCGACAGCCCCTCCGCCCGCCGCATCGCCGCGGAGTGAAACGGCTGTTCGATACGGCTGTCCGTTTGAACCGCAAGTCGTGCAGCAGACTCGGTCTGCTCCCTCCCCCGCTTGCGGAAGAGGGATGGGGAGGGGGCCGGCAAAGGGGCCGGTGGATATTCGCCCCCTCCCTGTCCCTCCCCCGCAAGCGGGGGAGGGGACGCCGCGGCCCGAGTCTTCACAAATCAAGCAGCCGCATTCGCGGCCGCTTCCACGAGAGCGCGCGTGCCCGCCCGGCTACCCTGTGGAATACTTCGGTTTGGCTCGCGCGCGAACCAAATGATATGCTGGTCGTTTCTTTTGAAACCCGAGGCCACAAAAGGAACCCGCCTTGGACGCCAAGATCAAAGACCGCCGGCCGCCCACCCAAGCCCTGGGCGCCCTCGTGATCGAGGGCAAGACCAAGAAGATCCATCAGCTCAAGGGCAAGCCCGACCTGGTGACGCTCGTCGCGAAGGACGACATCACCGCCGGCGACGGCGCCAAGCACGACGTCATCCCCGACAAGGGCCGGCTCGCCACCGCCACCACCTGCAACGTCTTCCGGCTCCTGAAGGCGTGCGGGCTGCCGGTCGCGTTCGAGGAGCAGGATTCCCCGACCTCGTTCATCGCGCCCAAATGCGAGATGCTGCCCTATGAGGTGGTGGTTCGGCGCGAGGCCCACGGCTCCTTCCTCAAGCGCAACCCGCACATCTCACGCGGCCAGCTGTTTCCAAAGCTGCTGGTCGAGCTCTACCTCAAGACCAAGGAGAAGAACTGGAAGGGCAAGGCGCTCGTCTGCGACGATCCGCTGATGCACTACGACGAGGACTCCGGGCAAATCCGGCTGTTCAATCCGGCGAAGCCGATCCCGGGCCAGGAGCCGTTCCTGGTGCTGTCGCGCGCGCAGGTGTTCAGCCACGAAGGCGAATCAAAGCTCTTTCCCGACATGGCCCGCATCGCCAGCCGCGCCTTCCTGGCGCTCGAAAAGGCCTGGCAGCTCGAAGGCGGCACGCTGGTCGACCTCAAGGTCGAGTTCGGCTTCGACGCCAAGGGCCGGCTCCTCCTCGCCGACGTGATCGACAACGATTCCTGGCGCGTGGTCGCGAGCGGCGGCTACATCGACAAGCAGGTCTACCGTGACGGCGGCGCGCTCGACGACGTGGCCGAGAAGTACCGCCGCGTCGCCGACATCACCGGCCGCTTCCGCCTGCCGCGCCAGCGCATCGTCCTGTGGCGCGGCTCGACGACCGACAAGATCGACGCCTTCGCCGACGCGATCGGCGACGACAAGAACATGATGACGGTCGTGACCTGCTCGGTGCACAAGGAGCCGGTCGTTGCCGCCCGCACGCTCCACCGCCTGGCGCAGGAAGTACCCGACACGATCGTGATCGCATTCATCGGCCGCTCCAACGGCGCCGGCCCGGTGCTCTCCGCGATGTCGACCACGCCGGTCATCACCGTGCCGGCGAGCGCCAAGGATTTTCCCGACGACGTGTGGTCGTCGCTGCGCGCGCCGAGCAGCGTGCCGGTCATGACCGTGCTCGAACCGGCCAACGCCGTGCTGGCGGCGCTGCAAATCCTCTCCGCCCGCAACCCGCGCCTCTATGCGCGCGTGCGCAGCGAGATCGAAGCCCGCACGGTGAATACGCTCGAGGTGTGAGCGGGCGGCATGCCCCGAGCGGCGCTACGGGCTTGCCACTCTCGCCAAAGGACCCATATGTGTAGCCATGGGAAAATCTCCTCGAGTCACCTTCAAAATGCGCCGCATTGCCGAGGACGACTGGCAGATCGTGGCGGAATACCCAGGCGCCGAACCCCGGTACATCAAGGGGCTCAAGAGCAAAACCGAGGTTGATGAGTGGCTGGCGGGAAGCCGCCGCATCGACTGGCTCAGATCCCAGGGCTACGCGAAATAGCCGCCCAGCGAAGGCGCCGCCCCCAGTCTAGACCGGTTCCGTCCCACCCCGTTCAGGTGCCTTCCTTCGCCGCAACTTTGCTCTTCCGGCGGGCAGCCTTTTCGGGGCCCTTTTTGGCACTGTTCTTGGCCATCAGCGCCTTCTTCAGAACCCGCGTGCGTTCACTGGCGGCCTTTTCCGCTGCGACCTTCTCAACCGCTTCCCGCTCTAAACGCTCTTGTTCCCGCTCCAAACGCTCTTGCCTCAGCCGCGCCGTCTTGGCAGCCTCAATGTCCGGAGCCGCAAGATACTCATCCCACGCCTTCGCCGCATCCCTGGCCCATTGATCCCGTTTGGCTAGAACGCTCGCTGTCGTTTTCACGGTAATTGCCTCCAAATATTCAATTGCACTTTCAATATATAGCTATCCGGAGCCCTTTCCGCCACCGCTTGACCTGCTGCCGCGGCCATTTGATTTGCGAGTGCCTTGTTCACGCGCAGCGGCCTCGACACCCGTCGTACGAAGGCCTACACAGGATCATCGCCGGCAGCAGCCCAGGTGTCGGTGGCTAGCGCATGTCCCGGCATCGCAAGTCGGGTTTACCCGACTTGCGTGCGCATATGCTGCGAAACTCGGGCAAGCCCGAGTTTCGGTGTGGGTACCGGTTCGCCGAGAAGGACATGCGCCACGTCAAGGAATCCGGAGCCCCATCGGTGCTCCCGCCGGTACGGCAAGGGAGCGGCGGCATGGCCGAACCATCTCCATTTCGAATGATGCAGGACCGGATCATGCGGCGGGTCGCCATCGGCTCGGCGACCGTGTTCGCCGGCGCGGTCGTGCTGTGGCTGTCGGGATGGCTGTGAGCAACCGCGGCACACGCGAAGCCAATGGCGCGCCATCGGTGGCCAAGACGGGGGGCCGCGTGGCGGAGCAGTTCATTGTGGTCTGGACCATTGCCGGTGAGACGGTGAGCGCGCCGCATTCAACCCAGAACGCGGCGTTGCAGCAGGCCAAAGAGCTGTTGCGCGAGAATGGCTGCGATCTGGAGATTGCCCTGCACTTGAATCAGATATCGCCGCCGCCGTTGATCTGGTTCAATCGACGGCGGATGCGGGCGTGGTGTCTCGCGGGATTCCCGGCGGTTCGAATCTAGAGCATTTTCAGGAAAAGTGGGAACCGGTTTTCCGTTAGAAAATGCGACCACGCAAATAATCTAAGTACAGCCACGCTCAAATTCAGAGCCGGCACCCGAACCAGGCAGCGCGCTGCTTGCGGACTGCAGATTCTCTCTGCACGCAACCTCCTCTACGCCCGTGCGCGCGGCGAGATCGAAAACAGCACCGTCGGTATGCTCAAGGTGTGAGCGGCAGTGGCGGGGCGACGCCGTACCGTATTCGTTGCTTGAACAGAGTCCTCAATAGACCACCTGCGATCAGCGGTCTTTTTCGGCGACCAACGCGTTGATGGTCTGCTCGTTCGGACAGTATTTTGGCCAACTCGTCTCTCTGGGCTTGTCTTCAAGTTCGTGTACGCAGAGGGTCTTGCTGCCGCATTGCGAGCAACAGCGTTGCAGATCGCGCATGACTGCGGGCTCGATCTTGGTCGGATCCAGATTGAGGCTATCCAACCTGCGCCGCAGCAGGTCGGCTGAATTTTTGTCCCGACCGGCTAAGTCCCGCAGTTCCGAGATGGAGGCACCAAGATCCCGCGCAATCCGCTGCATTTCGGCGGGATCGAAATTGTCAAATTCGGCAAGCCGCGCGCGGCGCTCATGCCAGTTCCTCCAAACATCGACGAAGAATTGCGCGACGCTGGAACGAGGAGGAACACGATCAGTGTGCATGGCTAACCTCCCTATTTGACAACAACCCTACAGCGCAGCCGCAAAGGTCGAATTGACCCAAATCAATCTGCTCATTCAGGCGTGACGGCCTCGTTGATTCGGATCGGCCGAAACGACGCCAGTGATTTCCGCTTGGATCGGCGCAACAATTGATCTGCCTCAATTACTGCGACCGCATCGGTCGGCTATCTGGGATGAGTGCCGAAATTCACATTCTGAAGGAATACGGCACGTTCAGACAATCGAGAGGTGGAGCATGTTCCGGCATATTCTCATCCCAACCGATGGCTCGGAGCTGGCGGAGCATGCAGTGGCGAATGGATTGTCGCTGGCGAAATCCGTGGGAGCCAAGGTGTCGGTCATCGTCGTGGAGGCACCGTTCGACCTGTATAGCGTTCCGGAATCGAAAGTGCTGCGGATGTCTGCCGAATTTGCCAAGCATGCCGAGCAGATCAAGAAACACGCGACCAGCGTGTTGAGTCGCGCGGCGGGTGCAGCCAAGCTGGCCGGCGTGTCCTGCGACACCATTCAGGTGGAGCACGAGCAACCCTATCAAGCCATCATCGCGGCGGCCGAGGACAAGAGCTGCGATCTCATCGTCATGGCCTCGCACGGGCGCAGCGGACTGTCCGGAGTGCTGCTCGGCAGCGTGACGAACAAGGTGATCACACACACGAAAATTCCGGTACTGGTTTGTCACTGAATGCGCCGGTCGGGTGCCGGCGCGGCGCTCGTCGTGCATCGCGTTGCCGCGAGTCGCGGTACGCAACACCCGCGGGCGCGGTACGCAGGGACAATCTCCCCATGACAAACGAAGATCAGAACAAGAGAAACTGCTCTACGGCGTGTACTCATAAATCCGGTTCTGTGACCTGCCCGATTGAAGTCCGCTTTACTCCCAAAGCGACCCAATTGCTGCGCAGCAGCGAAATGACGCGATGGGCCAACACCGGACATCCTAACCGCTCAATTGCTTATGCCAGCACCTCAAAAATCGAAATGAACTCCGCCGATTATTCGATCATCTTGTCAGCGCGGCGCTGGCGATCTCCGCCGCCGTACTCTCTGGCGGCGCAAGCGTTGAGGCAATCTTGAGGGCCGACTGGAGTGGACGGATTTGATCAAGATGAACGCGCACGCGAGCGCGACAAACGAGCCGTAATTCCGCGCAGTCATCTCGCAGCGTAGTACGACTTGAATCGTTTGAGCTTGCTGACTACGGGGATGGCCGGCCATTATCCTATATGCTAAGGTTTCAACGTTGTCATAATCCTGGGGAGGCGCGCTATGTTGTTGCCAGCACAATACGCGTGGTTTGAGCCCGTCCTCATTGCAAGCATTGTGGTGTTCATCATTGATTTAGTTGGCAACTCGATCGCTTTCGGCAACCGCTACCTCAACGCCCTGGTGAGCGCGATCTTGTTTGCCATCGTGTTTGGAGCCCTGGTCTATTTCGGTTACGGCAGTGTGTCGATGTCAGTAACGACGACGCCAAGTCCAACCGCCCCCGCGCAAACACAAAAGTAAGTTCGTCCGAGGCATTTCTCTTCGGGTCAAACTCGACCGATTTGCGATAACCGGGGAATGTCGGCTCATCCTCCGACTCCGGACGTATTACCGCGTTGCCGCGAACGGTCGAAACGGGCCACAAGCCGACATGCGTCTATTATTTTCCCTTCGCCAGGGGTCTTGCGACGTCACGGGCGTGGTCGATGAAAAGCTTCGCGACCGGACTGAGCGTACGGTTCTTCAGGGTGACGATGCCGACCGGCACGCGGGTCATTGGCAGTGTGACCGGCAAGACCTTGAGCTCCGGACGCGCGGTGGGAAACCTCAATGCGGAAGCCGGAACAATCGTAAGAAAGAGCCCGCTCGCCAGGAGACTGGTCCGGACCTCGGGAGGAACGGTGACCACTGTCACGCGAGGATAATCGAGCCCGCTGGCACGAAAGGCTTCCATTGCGACCGATCCGACCACGCTTGCTGGCGGTGGTAGCACCCATGCTTCATTCGCCAACTCTGCAAGCGCAATCCTACGCCGCCGAGCCCATCGATGTTGCGCGCCCGCCACGACGACGAACGAGTCATCAAAGAGAAAATCGAAGCCTTGTCGCTCGTCTGCAATGCGGCCGAATCTCCGTGCAACCAGGAGATCGACGTTGCGCTCGCTCAGCTCACGGTGCAGCGTCTCCGCCTCTGCGGTCACAAGATGAAAGACGATGCGCGGATATCGCCGGCAGAGCCGCTCGACGACGGCAGAAACGAAGCTCGCGGCCACCAAGGACGTGCTTCCGATCCGCACTTCTCCAGCCGCAGGGTCGGCGAGGAACTCGATGTTCTTCAGGCCCTGCCGCAAGTCGTCGAATACAGACACGCCGCAATCGAGCAACGCGCGGCCGTATTTGGTTGGCTCGACGCCCTGGCGATGGCGGGTCCTGCAGCTTCATCCGGCGGCCGATGCGATCGCTTAACTGCACGGTTTTACCCCATATAGGAATACACATGGTATCATCAAACAATGATATTATCTGTTGATGGGAGTGTCCGCTATCCTCTGGGCCAAGGCTCGCAAACAGCCCGTGACCCAAGTGCCGTGCATCTCGCCAGCCTGGCATTAAGAGGAGAGCGCCATGCAGGTTCCACGTCGTCAATTTCTGCAGCTGTCAGCCGGCGCTGCCGCGCTCGCCGTGTCGCGCTTCGCTTGGGCGCAAGCCTATCCATCGCGACCGGTGCGCCTGATCGTGCCATTTCCGCCTGGCGGCGGCGCGGAGATCAGTGCTCGCCTGATCGGTCAATGGCTATCTGAGCGACTGGGCCAGCCATTCATCATCGATAATCGGCCGGGCGCCGGCACCAATATCGGCACCGAGGCTGTCGTGCGTGCTCCCCCCGACGGCCATACGCTCCTGCTAGTCAATGCGGCGAACGCGATCAACGCGACGCTCTACGACAAGCTTAGTTTCAATTTCATCCGCGACATCGCGCCAGTTGACGGCATCATGCGCGTGCCCAGCGTCATGGTGGTTCATCCATCGCTTCCGGCCAAGTCCGTTCCCGAGTTAATCGCCTACGCCAAGGCCAATCCGGGCAAACTCAGCATGGCCTCGGGCGGCATCGGCAGCGGGTCCCATGTGGCCGGCGAGTTGTTCAAGATGATGGCCGGCGTCAACATGGTTCACGTCCCCTATCGTGGGGTGGCCCCGGCACTCACAGACCTGCTCGGCGGACAGGTGCAAGTCATGGCCGCCTCCTCGGCTGCGTCGATTGAGTACATCCGGTCCAGCAAACTGCGCGCACTGGCAGTGACCGGCCCGACGCGCACGGACGTGTTGCCGGACATCCCGAGCGTGGGCGAGTTCCTGCCGGGTTACGAGGCGAGCGGCTGGTTCGGCGTCGGCGCACCCAGGAACACACCCGGCGAGATCATCGACAGGCTCAATAACGAGATCAACGCGGGCCTCGCCGACCCCAAGATAAAGGCGCGGTTTGCCGACCTTGGCGGCACAGTGCTTGGCGGCTCCGCTGCCGATTTCGGAAAGTTCGTGGCTGATGAAACTGGGAAATGGAGCAAGGTGGTAAAATTTGCGGGCGCCAAGGCGAGTTGACTGAGAAGCGCTGACGAAATCTTTCATATCGACGCGAATCGCGCTTGCAGGCGCAAAAAACATAACGGTTTGACGAGGCGGTTCCGAACGGTTGTTGTTACTGCCATCGGCGAATGCTCGGGCGACGGAAATCAAGCAAATGACTGGAGGCAGAACTGCTGGCAAGGCCATCACACCCGCTCAAGAGTCGGGGGCGAGTGATATGGGCAGGGTCGTGGGTCTGTTCGTCTCCCCTGGCATCGGTCAATCCATGAAAGCTTGCGCCGAGGTGCGGGCTTTGGCAGGTCGCGGCTTGGACGGAGACCGGTACGCCGCGGGTCAAGGCTCTTATTCGCAAGCCAAGCGCCAAGTGATCCGCCACGTGTCGATCATCGAGCGCGAAGCGATCGAAGCGGCAAACGAAGAATTGGCCCGACGCGGATTAGTGCCTTTCGAACCGAATGAGACACGACGAAATATCGTCGTCGAAGGTGCCGATGTATATGCGTTGCTGGGACGAGAATTTAGTATTGGTGACGTGAGGCTGCGCGGCATCGAACCCACCCGACCTTGCCATATTCCCTCGGCAGCGGCCAACAAGACCGGGTTCAAAGAGGCGTACAGCAACCGAGGAGGAGTACGAGCCGAAATATTGTCAGACGGCATCATCTCAGTAGGCGACGCGATCTCGGGCGATAACATTTCGGTTTTGCCGACCTAACCGCGGCAACGTATGTCCGTTGTGGGTCATTTTCGACCGAGTTCAGCGGGGTTTGCCTGTCGCCCCTTCCGCTTCGCCCCAAGAGCGGACATTCCGCCAGCGCCCGCGTTTATAAGTACACGCCCTAGCACTACTTTGGCAGATTTCCGCGTGTAACGGGCGATTTGGGATTCCCAAATCAGTTTTGCGGTGATTCATGGGTGGTCGGCTTTTGGAGGGCCGACCATGGCTGGCACGATGTTGGATTGGCGGA
>WNGB01003315.1_pt1 | contig 25891 bp, 20 predicted proteins | sample 5400681 | NCBI WGS metagenome assembly WNGB01 (sample SAMN13153367, study PRJNA577476) | soil metagenome | isolation source: 115 cm soil or saprolite under grassland replicate 2 | place: USA:California | collected 2016-06-15
GTCGTTTGCGTTTTTTTCGAATAGCTGTACGCTTGGGTCATGACCAGCGCTCTTCGTGAACGAACCGTGCTCCCTCCGGAAGACCCCTCTGACCTGGCGCGGTTCGCTCGCGGCTTGGCGGAAGTACAGGCGCCGACGAGGGCTCGGCTGGTCGGTCCCGATGGTTCGGAGATTGAGATCCCCGAGGACTTGTACGGCGTCCTGCGTGATGTGGTGGAGGCGCTGTCCCAAGGTCTGGCTATCTCCATCGCACCGCACAACACCATGTTGACCACCCAGGAAGCTGCGGACCTGCTCAACATCTCCCGGCCGACGCTGATACGCCTGCTGACCGAGGGCGAGATCCCGTACACCATGCGCGGGCGCCACCGCCGAGTCCTGCTGCGCGACGTCCTCGGCTACCAAGAGCGCACTCGCGCCGAGCGTCGTCAGGCCAAGAGCGCACTCGCGCCGAGCGTCGTCAGGCACTCGACCAGATGGCCGCCGATGCCGAAGACGACGGGTTGTACGAGGCGACAGCTACCCCGAAGCGCACGAGGTGAGGAGCGACCGCTGTGCCGTTCCCCGCATTCCTCGATACCTGCGTGCTCTACCCGGCTTACCGGTGTGACACCTTGCTCCGCCTCGCCGAGGCGTCCGCGTACCGCCCCTTGTGGTCCGCTAATGTGTTCGCCGAGCTGCGCCGTAACCTGATCGACCGAGGTATCCCGGCAGAGCGCGTCGATCGCCGTATCGCACACATGGCCCGGTCTTTCCCGGACGCCCTTGTCGACGGATACGAGTCCTTGATCGATGGGATGACCAACGACCCGAAAGATAGGCATGTTCTCGCTGCGGCCGTGAGGGCGAACGCTGAGGTGCTCGTCACGTTCAACATGAGCGATTTTCCAGAGCCGGCGCTGAAGCCATACGACGTGGTCGCTATACATCCGGACGAGTTCCTGCTTGACCAGCTCGACCTGTATCCGGGCGTCACTGTCGAGGTCATGCGACAGCAGGCCGCCTCCTACCGCCGCGAGCCGACGACTGTGTCGGGCGTCCTCGTGCTGCTCGAACGGGCCGGAGTGCCAAGGTTCGCGGCGGAGGTACGACGACATCTCTAGCAATCGACTCTGGGTGCCACGCCGCGTCGGACCGCTCATCGGGCGCCCTTGCGCCTTGACCTGCCCAAATGCAGCGGCAACGGCTCACCGGCTACAACATTAGGCTGTTTCGCATGCTGAGCCCTCCGGCCCACTAGTGATCTTCGCGGAACGGATCAGGGCTGACCGTAACGGTGTGTGCCTTCAAGCCCTTGGAAGATCGGCAGTCCAGCCCGATTCACACCGGTTTGTCGTCTGGCGTTGTCACGCTAAGTCCGCGCCGGGAGCGGGTCGCGCGGCGTCGTCCTGACCACAACCCGGCCGGGTGCAGGGCGCGCCCAGGTAGGACGCCGCTGATCTGTGTATGCCAGGTGGCGCTGATACGTCCGCGACGCAGGCGGCCGTTCTCACCGATCCGGTGTGTACTGGCGGGGTGGTGGCGACGGTGCGCAGCTCGGTACTGGTAGGTCGGCACAGCGAAATGGTGGCGATCGACGCCCTCCTCGACGACATCGGGCGCGGTCGCGGTGGTGTGGTACTGGTCGTGGGTGAGGCGGGCATCGGAAAGTCCCGGCTGCTCGCCGAGGCGGCGGTCCAGGCGCAGCGGCGCCGGCTGGTGACGTTGCATGGCCGGGCGGTCGAAGGCGGTGGAACCTACCGTGCGGTGGCCGAGGCGCTGGCCGGTGCGGTGCGCGACGACAGACTTGCGGAGCGGGAGGACATTCGGCCGTACCGGGTGGCGCTGGGCCGGCTCATTCCGGGCTGGGCGCGTACGGATGGCGCGCCGGGCTCCACGGTTGATCCGACGGTGGTTCTCGGCGAGGGCCTGCTGAGGCTCCTGCGGTTGCTTGACGATATCGGATGCCTACTCGTGCTTGAGGATCTGCATTGGGCCGATGCCGACACGCTGGCGCTCGTCGAGTACCTGGCCGGCGTGGCGGCCGGCTGGCCGGTTCTGATCGCGGCGTCGGCACGGGATGACCAGCACTTGTCCGGGGCGCTGGATCGCCTGGGCCGGCTGGATGGGGTGACCACGTTGTGGCTGCCCAGACTGGACGCGGCCGAGGTCGCCGTACTGGCCGAGCAGTGCAACGCTGGCGCGCCGCTGTCGGACGAGGTACGGCAGTTTCTCGTCGACCGGTCCGAGGGTCTGCCTTTTCTCGTCGAGGAGCTCCTTGCCGGCGTTCGCGGGCGGGACCGGCCCTGGAGCGCGGCCGACTCGGCGGTACCGGTGCCGCCCACCCTCGCCGGACTTGTCGGGCAGCGGCTGGCGGGACTCGCGCCCGAGCAGCGCCGGGTGGCCGAGGCGGCTGCGGTGCTGGGGCGCGATCTCGACCCCGTTGTGCTGGCTGCCGTGGTTGGGCTGGCCGAGGCGGTCGTCATCGACGCGCTGCACGCCGCCGTCGAGGCCCAGCTGCTGGTCGAGGTCGGCGACGAGCTGCGGTGGCGACATGCACTGACCCGCGACGCGGTGCTGGCGACGGTGTTCGCCCCGCGCCGGGCCGTCCTCGCACGCAGCGCCGCGGCGGAGTGCCAGCGGCGAGGCGGACCGGACGACGAGGTACACGCGGCAGAGCTGCTGGCCGCCGTGGGCGAGGCGCGGCCGGCCGCCGAGATCTTCCTGCGGCTGGCCCGGCGGGAGCTGGCTGCCGGAGCCCTGCGTAGCGCCGATGACCTCCTTACCCGGGCCGCGGCGACCCGGGCACTCCGGCCGGCCATCGCGATCGAACGCGTGCACCTGCTCACCCTGCGCGGCGAGCCGGCAACCGCGCTGGAGGTCGGTACGGACGTTGTCGACGATGTCCGTACCGAGGACCATGCCGAGCTGTGCCTCCGGTTGGCGCAGGCGGCGCTTTCGGCCAGCCGCTGGGCAGCTGCCGAACGCTACATCGAACGCGCGGGCCGCCCGGACGACCCTCGCTCGCTGGTGCTTGCCGCTGGCGCGGCGTTCGGCGCCGGCGACCTCGACCGGGCCACCGGGCTCGCCAGGACGGCCGCCGACCGGGCGGCTGTTCTGGCCGCGGCGCACGGGGACGACGCGACACGGCGAAGGAACCGTACGGATGCGTGGTGTGCGGCACTGACGGTCCTTGGCCGGTGCACGATGCGACGCGATCCGGTTGCGGCCCGCGACGCATTCGCCAGGGCCGCGCAGATCGCCGCCGAGCACGGCCTGCGCCCCTTGCGCGTCACGGCGCTGATGGGCGTGGGCACCATCGAGCTATATGACCACCTCACCTCTGAAGCGCTACGCGAAACCCGCGAGCTGGCCCTGGACACCGGCATGTTGGCGGTGGTGATCTCGATCGATCTGGCCGAGGTCGACCGCCTCTTCCGCGTCGAGGGGCCACAGGCCGCCGAGCCGGCCGCGCGGCGCAACGCCGAACAGGCGGGTCGGCTGCGACTGTACCGGTCACAGACGATGGCCGACTTGTACGTGGCGGCGGGTCGGGCGGCGGCCGGTGACGTCGCCGGTATGGAGCGGGTGATCGAGGTTGCGCTGGCTCGACCGCACGCATCGACGGAGGTCCTGGGAGCCGTGTCGGCGGTACGTGCCCTGCGGTACCTGATCTCACACGACCTGAACCGGGCGAACGCACAGTTGGACACCGGTGTGGCGGCGCTCGGCCCGGACGGCTCCAGCGCGCCGGGGCTGGTTTGGGGTCTGTGGGTCTTGCTGCGTACCGTGATCGACGACCGTGGCGCTGAGGCCCGTGACCGGCTGCGCGGCTCGCCCGCGGCCCTGCTGGCGGTCAACCGCGGCGCGTTGCGGTACGCCGACGCCGTCGCCGCCGGACGCGCCGGCAGGCATGGCGACGCCGAAGCGCTGTTCGCCTCGGCCGACCAGACCCTGGCCGAGCAGCATTGGTGGCGAAGGCTGCTGCGGCTGCTCGCGCTGGAGGCCGCCGTCGCGGACAGTTGGGGCGAGCCGGCTACCGCGTTGCGCGCCGACCTGGAAGCGTTCGAGCGGACCGGTGAGCAACACCTCGCCCGCACCTGCCGCGACCTGCTGCGGCGCGCCGGAGCGCCGACCCGGCGCGGCCGGGGACGCACCCCGGTCTCGCCGGACCTGCGCGGCGTCGGGGTGACCACCCGCGAGATGGACGTACTGGCGCTCGTCGCCGGTGGCCTGACCAACCGGGAGATCGCCGAACGGCTGTTCGTGTCGCCACGCACCGTCGAAACGCACGTCGCCAACCTCCTCGCCAAGACCGGCACGGCCAGCCGCGCCGAACTACGCACCCTCGCGGTAAAACCGCTAACTCCGTAGTGACCACGGATCCGCACCCCGGCACGTCAACGCCACGCTGTTCGCATACGAGCAGGCACCGGCGGAGGAGCGGCATCGTGGACACCAACACGGTAGGCACGGCGCGCGACAGCGCCGTCACGGACCTCTACCAGGAGCGGAACTACCCGCAGTTCGACTGCATCGGCAGCTACCTCTGGATCTGGGTACGGCTGATCCAGGCCGAGGGCAGAACCGAAGTCATCGCCCGCCAGGTTCAACGCGACTGTCCACCCAGCAGATGCGAACAGTGATGTGAGTGGCGCTACCCGGGGCGACCCTGCTCATGCTCGCCTTCGCCAGCCAAGCAGGATCTATGCGCCGACAACATTCGGCAGCGCCCGGCGGACGCGGGCAACCGGAAGGCGCAGGTCGGGCCCGGTCGCCGTTGGCAGGGTGTTCTTATGCCGTAACCTTCGGTCCACAATCGCGGTTGACGCGCGACTTCGCGGGGCGTGCCTGCGCCGCTATGCGAACCGCTGCTGCGCAGTCTGTACCACCACCACCGTCGGGGGCGTGGACGACCTGCTACCCCGTACCGCCACTGAGCCTGGCAGAGCTGGGCCACCTGTCTGTCGGTGTGGGTGCGTGCGTTCCGGGAGGCGAGTCGGGTAGGTTACCTGTTCGGCGGGCCGGAGTGCGGACGAGAGAGGTCGGGGACACGTGGCGGATACGTTCGAGGGGACGTTGGCGGCGACGGAGCGGGCGCTCGACGCCGCGCTGAAGGCCGCCGCGGCGGCAACCCGGGAGCTGCGGAAGGCGCGCGTGGGGGCGAAGAACGGCCAGGTGCGCGACCTGCGCAGAGCTCTTCAGGCGGCGCAGGCGACGGTGGCGGGCCTGGCCGATGAGGTACTGGCGGTCCACGAGGGTTTCGACTTCGACGAGAACGAGTATCTGGCCTCTGGTGCCTACACCAAGGAATTGCTCGTGACGGCTATGGCGGCGGGTGTGGCGATGTACGAGGAGGACGAGCGGTTGCTGTGCTATCCGTCCCTGCTCCGCGTGCTCCCCGGCGACGCGGTGGTCGAGGTCGACCGGGTGCGGGAACGGCGACTGCGTCCGTCCGTACTGATCAGCCTGCTGGCCGCTGGGCAGCAACGGGCACCGCGGTTCAAGCCGGAGGCGTTCCTGGACAGTCTGCGTGGCGGGTACGAGCTGGTCGTGGCGCGCGACGGTAAGGCGGCGGAGGCGGTGGTCCGGCTCGTCGATGTCTGGGCCGTGCTGACCATGCTTCCCGGGCAGGCGCGGGAGTACACGAAGCAGGAGTTCGCCCGGGATCTATACCTGCTCGACCAGAGTGGGGTGACCCGCACGGCGCGGAGCTCGCGGCAGTTGCGCCTGTCGGCGAGTACGGGCACGAAGGGTACGGGTGTGCTGACCACAGTCGCCCGCAGCGGTCAGCAGCAGCGGTACTGGGGTGTGTCGTTCTCGGCCGAGCAGGCCGAGCGGTGAGCGTGCCGGCGCCGCGCGGTGCCGTTCCCGGTGGCGCGCCCATGACGACATCGGAGTACGTGGACTTTCTCGGCAAGGAGTATCTGGCCGACTATGTCGCGCTGGGCGGGTCGGCCGTCAAGCTGCTGGTCACCGGGTCGGACGCGGTTGCCAGCGAACTCAGCGATGGCCTGTCGTCGATCGGTGACGGGTTCGTGCACGCGGCCGTCGACGCCGTTTCCACCCGGGTGCACATGATCGACCAGGTGTTCGCCGCGGTGGCCCGGCAAGTCGACTGGATCTCCCTGGCTTCGGCGATGGTGCGCGAGGCGTACCGGCGGGCCGGGTTCCCGGCACCGTATGGCGACCGGCCCGATCCATCCGGCGGCGACCTCACTGTCGCGGCGGTGGCCGCCCATCACGAGGTGGACGCAGCGGAGCTGTACCGCAGCGTACGCCGCGCGCTGGAGAGTGCGGTGCTGCACGACGCCACGCTGAGCCATGAGTTCCGGGTGGCGATGATCCGGCTGTGCCAGGAACGGCTGGGCCGTGGTGACGTCGACGCCGGCGAGCGTGACGCGGTGCTTGGCTGGCTGCACGGGGAGCGGGTGCCCGCGGCGGACCTGCGCAGGGTGGCCCTGCACGCTCGGCTGGCCCGGCACAATGCCCGGCCACTGCTCGTGTCGCTGAGCCGGTGGCTGCGCCGGGCCGGGCGGCCTGGTCTGGTGTTGCAACTGGACCTGGAGCGCCTCGCCGTGGCCCGCCGGCCGCCGGCCGGGCTGCGCGACGGCCACTACTACTCCAAGGCGGCGGCGCTCGACGCGTACGAGGTGCTGCGCCAGTTGATCGACGGTACCGACGAGTTCGAGGGACTGTTCGTGGCTGTGTTGCTGCCGCCCGAACTGGTTACCGACGAGGTGCGCGGGCTGCCCGCGTACACCGCGTTGCAGTTGCGGGTCGCCGACGAGGTACGGGATCGGCGCCGGCCCAATCCCTATGCCGCCCTGGTGCGGCTCGGTGTGCGCCTGGAGGCGGTACGGTGACGGCACTGCTTGTCGGCCCGGATCCGAGCGTGGCGCGACGCCGCGCGATCGAGGCGCTGCGCGCGGGCGTGCCCAGCCGAGACGCGGTCGCGGCCCTGGGCAGCGGACAGACCGCCATCGAGGACCGTTTCGCGGCGCTGCGCGACACCGCAGCGGCCGGCCGCGCCGGGGGGCTGCTGCTCGGGGGCGGCTTCGGTGCGGGCAAGAGCCACCTACTGGAGCGCCTGGCCCGGCTCGCCCTCGACGAGGGGTTCGCGGTCAGCCGCGTGGTCGTCAGCAAGGAGACTCCGCTGCACGACCCGGTCAAGGTGTTCCCCGCGGCGGCGGACACCGCGGTTACCGCGGCGGGCAGTGGCCCGGCCATCGCCGAGGCGGCGGCCGGACTCGACCTGGACGCGCGCAGCTACGCCGAGCTCCTGCGGTGGGCGAGCTCACCCGCGGCGGATCTCAACGAGCGCTTCCCCGCCACCCTTGAACTGTTCGCCCGCTTCCGGGACCGCGACACCGAGTTCGCCGACACGATCGTGCGGTTCTGGTCCGGCGACCCGATCGGCACTCCCGAGATACGCCGGCGCTTCCGGGAGATCGGCCCCGCACGGCCGGTGTTCCCGCCGGTACCGGCCCGGGAGCTCGGCCTGCAGCGGATACGCTTCGCCGCCAAGCTGCTGGCCGCGGCCGGATCCGCCGGCTGGGTGATCCTGTTCGACGAGGTCGAGCTCATCGGCCGGTACTCACTGCAACAGCGCGCTAAGTCCTACGCCGAGATCGCCCGCTGGGCCCGCGGCGAACACGGGGGTGCGCCCATCGCGGCCGTGCTGGCGATGACCGACGACTTCGAGGCCGCGGTCATCACCGGCAAGGATGACCGCGAGCAGGTACCGGCGAAACTGCGCGCCAAGGACACCCCCGAGGCCGCCGAGCTCGCCGGCACCGCCGAGGCGGGCATGCGGATCATCGATCGGGAGATGATACTACTGACCCCGCCGGACGCGGCCGAACTCGACCAGGCATACGCCCGGCTGAAGCAACTGCACGCCGAAGCGTTCGGCTGGCAGCCGCCGGACGTCACCGGCTTGGAACGGCTCGGCGCCACCCGGATGCGCCAGTACGTCCGGGCCTGGATCAACGAGTGGGACCTGATCCGCCTCGACCCGCAGTACCGGCCGCAGACCGAGACGGTCGACGTGGTCTCCGACTACCGCGAAGACGCGACGCTCGACGAAGACGACGAGGGCCACGTGCCGGCCTAGCCGCCCGCCGGTCGGCCAGGTGCTCCATCGTGCCCGCCATCCCGGCGGCTGCCTTTTGACCTGCTTAAGCGAAGCGGTGGCGGACTACCGGTGATGGCGGTGGCCCGGTTCGTGCGGCGATGCTTCCGGCCCACAATGGCGCTCCCCGGACGGCGTGGGATCGATGAGCTGCCTCGGATTGATGCTTCCGGCCGCTTCGAGCCCCGGGCCGGCACATGCGACGATGGCCCCGATGCTTCGCCGTCTACTGATCGTGCTCGTGCCGCTGCTGGTGGCGCTATTCGGCGCACTTGGCGTACCCCTGGCCGCCAACATAGCCCAGCGCGAAACGCAGGCCGTCTACCTCGACCGGCTCGCTGACGCCGACCGGTTCGCCGCGCTGGCCGACGACGCGCTGCGGCGCAACCGTACCGACGCGCTCAAGGCCGAGGTCACCAAGTACGACCAGATCTACGGGGTCGCGGTGGCGATCTACGGTCCGGACGGCCGGCCGGTGCCAGGGCTTGTCTCCCGGCCCTCTTTCGACCTGGCCGCACCGGACGTACGCGAAGGCCTCGCGATGGCGCTGGCCGGGTACCGGTCGGATGACATCGCGCCGGTGTGGCCCTGGCAGCGCCGATCGATGGTCGTGGTGGAGCCGGTCGGGCGCGACAGCGGAGTGATCGCGGCCGTCGTTACGGTCTCGCCGACCGGCCGGCTCCGGTCGGTCATCCTGCGCCGGTGGGGCCAACTGGCTGCCCTCGGGGTGCTGCCGTTCCTGCTCGCGGTCGCCGCGGCCGCGCAGCTCGCGCGTTGGGTACTGCGTCCGGTCCGGGATCTCGACCGGGCCACCGTGGCCATCGCGGCGGGCCGCCTGGACGCGCGCGCCCTGACGGTGACCGGTCCGCCCGAGCTTCGCCGGCTCGCCGGTTCGTTCAACGCCATGATCGACACGGTGGTCCGTACCCTCCGCCGGCAACGATCGTTCGCCGCCGACGCCTCGCACCAGCTCCGCAATCCGCTGGCGAGCCTGCGGTTGGCGGTGGACAACCTCACGGGGTACGTCGAGCCGGCCGGCCGCGACCTGCACGGCGATGCGGTCGCCGAGGTCGAGGAGATGGGACACGTCGTCGACAACATGCTCGCGTTGACCGCGGTCGAGGGTACGACGCTCGCCCGAACGCGCCAGCCCGTGACGCCGATCCTCACCGACCATGCCCGGCGCTGGCGACAGCTTGCCGCTGACGGTGGGATGACGCTGGCCGTCGAGGTTTCCGACGGCGCGGCCGACACGTTGGCGACGTACGTGCCGGCGGACTCGCTCGCCAGCATCCTCGACGAGCTGGTGGGCAACGCCTGCCGGCTCAGCGGCGGCTCGACCGTCACCGTCACCGCGGTATCCACCGGGTCCGACGTCGTGTTGTCGGTGCGCGACAACGGGCTGGGCCTCTCAGAGGATGAGCTGGCCCGGGCCACCGACCGGTACTGGCGCGGCCGGCCGCACGCTGACGCGCCCGGTACCGGGCTGGGCCTGGCGATCTGCCGTGAGGTGGTCGACGCCTGGGGCGGCCGGCTGACCCTGCACGGTGCCGACCCGCACGGCCTGGAGGTACGGATCATGCTGCCCGGCGCGACGGGGAACCGAGTCAGGGCTTGACCGAGCGGAAGTAGCGCAGCGCCCCCGGGTGCAGGCGTACCGGGTCGGTCGAGATCCCGGTGCCCACATTGATCCGGTTGGCCTCCGGATGGCCGACCGCGATCCGTTCCCGCTCCGCGAAGAGGGCGGCCGCCACGAGTTCCACCACGTCGTCGGGTAGCTCCGGACGCGCCAGCAGCAGATTGGGGATGGTCAGCGTGCCGGTCGCCAGGACGCCCGGATAGACCGAGGACGGCAGTGTCGCGGGCGTGTACAGGTCACCGTAGCGATCCTCCATCGCCGCCGCGTACTGCTCCAGCGGGACCAGCCGGATGGGCCGGTCCCGGGCGAGACTGGTGATGGCCGGCGTCGGTATCCCGGTGAGGGACAGCATCGCGTCCACCTGACCGGCGGCGAGGAGCGCGGCGCTTTCCTCCTGGCTCGCGCTGACCAGCTGCGGCCGGACGCCGGCCACGGTCACCAACCGATCGGTGGTGAACCTCGTCCCGGAGCCGGGCGCACCGGACGCCACCGCCCGGCCGTCGATGTCGGCGAACCAGCGCACCGGGCTGCCCGCGGGTACGACCACATGCATCCAGCTGTCGTACAAGCGGGACACGGCCGTGGTGTCGGCTGGCCGGTCGGCCGCGAGCCCGGCGACGATCGCGTCGAGCGAGGCGAACGCGAGTTCCGTGCCGCCCTTGGCGAGCAGCTCGAGGTTGTCCACCGAGGCGCCGGTCTGGATCTCGCTTACCTGGGTGCGGGGGAACCGCTCGGCGAGGACCTGAACCAGCTTGCCGCCGATCGCCCGGTACACCGCGCCTTTGGGTCCGGTGGCGACCCGCAGCTCGGCCGGCGCGTCGTCCGGGCCGCGATCGTGACCGGACAGTGCGACCCGGGTAGCGACCGCTGCGCCGGAGGCAGCCGCGACGGCGAGTCCGGCGCCGATCAGTACGGCACGGCGCCGCACGATCAGTCGTCCGGTTCGACGTGCAGCCGGTACCCGACGCCCCGGACCGTCTCGACCAGACCGGGCTCACCGATCTTGCTGCGGAGCGAGGCGATGTGCACCTCGACCGTGTGCGGGCTGCCGGTCCAGGTGGTATGCCAGACGTCGGCGAGGAGCTGGTCCCGGGTCACCACCCCGCCCTGACGGCGTACCAGCGCGGCGAGCAGGTCGAATTCCTTGCGGGTCAAGGCGACCTTCCGGCCACCGACCTCGACCCGGTGCGCGTCCAGGTCGACGCTGACCGCGCCGAACTGGACTACCTGACCCCGTACCGCGCTGCGGGCGGCCCGGCGCATGACGGCGTCGATCCGGGCATGCAGCTCAGCCACGCCGAACGGCTTCACCACGTAGTCATCGGCGCCGGTGCGCAGTCCGGTGACCCGGTCACACTCCGCACCACGCGCGGTCACCGCGATGATCGCGACGTCGCCTCGCCGCCGTAACTCACGGCAGACCTCGAGGCCGTCACGATCGGGCAGCCCGAGGTCGAGCAGGACGAGATCCACGGGTGGTGCCGCGAGCGCCTGCTCAGCGTTCACGGCCCACAACACCTCGTAGCCCCGCACGCGCAACGCGGTCTCCAGTCCCCGCGCCATCCGGGGATTGTCCTCGACCATGAGCACCCGCATACCACAGATTACTGCGCGCTCCCCCGACGACAAGCTCCGATCTTCCGCTTTGCCCGAGCATGAGGATCGTTGATCATGCCGTGACATCACTCATGACCAAGCCGGAGGAGCCGGGGTTCCGGTGGGGCGGGCGATGGGAGAGTCTGTAGCGATGGACACCTTCGACGTCAGTGCCGGCGTGGTGACCACGGGGCTCGCCGAGGTCGAACAGACCCGCGCCTTCAACCAGCGCCTCGCTGAGCTCGCGGCGAGCTTTCCGCCGGTGAACGTCGTTAACGACCCGGCGAAGACCCGCGCCGAACGGGCCCAGGGCATCGGGCCGCTACCGGCGCCGATCTACCTCGACGAAGCGATCGACCGGACCGTGCCGGGTCGGGCGGCCGACATTCCGATAAGGATCTTCGTATCCCCGGTCACCCGTGGCGTCTTCCTGCATCTGCACGGAGGCGGTTGGACGCTCGGCTCAGCGGCGAACCAGGACCCGCTCCTGTCAGCGTTGGCACACGCCGCCGAGGTCGCGGTCGTCAGCGTCGAATACCGGCTCGCGCCGGAGAACCCGTACCCTGCCGGTCCAGATGACTGCGAAGACGCCGCTCTCTGGCTGATCGGCAACGCCGAGCGGGAGTTCGGCTGCGACCGCCTGATGATCGGCGGGGAATCGGCCGGTGCGCACCTCGGCGTCACGACCTTGCTGCGGCTGCGGGACCGGCACGGGATCACCGGGGCCTTCCGCGCGGCCCAGCTGACCTTCGGCGGGTTCGACCTTTCGATGACGCCGAGCGCGCGACGGTGGGGAGATCGCGACCTGATTCTGTCCGGACCGGTCATGAGCTGGTTCAACGACCAGTTCGTGCCCGACCGCGATCCGGAGGCCCGGCGAGACCCGGACATTTCCCCGCTCTACGCCGACCTCACCGCCATGCCGCCGGCCCGCTTCGTGGTCGGTACCGAGGATCCGTTGCTCGACGACAGCCTTTTCATGGCCGCTCGGTGGCGGTCGGCAGGTATCCCGACCGTCCTGGAGGTGGTCGCGGAGGCTGTGCACGGCTTCATCGCGTTCCCGATCGCGGTGGCCGAGCAGGAACTGGCCCGGCAGTTCGCCTACGTCGCCGCGGCCGTCGAGGGATGACCGCCCGCCTCTCGTACTCCCTCGGACGAGTTCCTACTTCACCAGCTCACCTCTATCCAGGCAGCACCGTCGAGGTTCTGCGGGCGTCGGCCCATAGGAGGACGGCGTCGGTCGTCTTCAAGCGGCGGATCGCCTCCGCCATGACGGCACCGCCGATGCCCTTGCGTTGCGCTAAAGGATCGACCGCAGTGGGCCTCGGATCCGGGTCAAAGCGGCGACGGGTCGTCCCGCAGTCGGCTGTACAGATAGCCATCGCGCCGCTGGCCGGCCCGGAATTCGCAGGCACGCACCACACCCTCGAGCTGAAAGCCGGCCCTCACCAACGCCTTCTGCTCCGAGATGTTCTCCGGGTGCGTACCGGCCTGGATGCGCTGAACCGGCGTATGGCTGAACAGGTAGTCGCACAGCATCGCCTGCGCCCGCCAACCGATACCGCGTCCGCGCCACTCCGGTAGCAGCGCGATCCCGATGTCCCAGTACTTCGCCACGCCGCCGTACGTGCCCGCATGCCAGCTCACGAATCCGATGGCGATGCGCTCCTGCTCAGCCTCGACCATCAGCCGGCCGTCGTCTGTTCCGAGGTAACCGTCCTGGGCGAAGCGCCGGGCCGGCGCGTTGGCATCGCGGAAACCGGCCCAGTCCAGACCGATCAGACCCGGCTCGGTGGCGAACAGCCGGAACATCGCCAGGTCGTCCTCGGCCACCGGCCGCAACCGAATCGCAGGCTCATCCATGTCATCGCTCCCTGCGTCGCACCCCCCTCGGACAGTACCTGCCCCACGCGTCGCCTCGTGCCCGCCGGCACCGCACAGGAACCGGCCCGGCACTGCACAGGAACCGGCCCGGCACCGCATTCCCTTATGTGACAGGGATGTGGAGGCCGACTTGTGCTTCCCGCTGGCACCTGGGACCATCTCCGCTCGTGTTCGGGTGAGCTCCGTACGAACACGGCAAGTCCTCCAGCCTGGAGTGAAGCGCGCCACCGGGGGCGGTGGCGTGAACGGGTGGTTCCTCTAAGGGGTGACAATGCGCATGCGCAGAATCGGGTCGGTCACGGCGGTGGCGGTTGCCAGTCTGGTACTGACAACGGCAGGCATCACGGCGGCGACCGCCGCGCAGACCGACACCAGTACCTTGCAGACTGACATCTCGGTCGCCCAGTACCTGCGGCAGACGATGGACCGGCTGGGGTTCCAGCAGGTGCTGGATTTGGCGCCGATCGACTCGGCGCAGTTCCAGGCGTTGAACACCGGTCCGGACAAGGAGGCGACGACCCCGGCGCAGCGGGTCCGGCAGTACGCCGCGAACGCCGACCCGAAGCCGATCTCCCAGCAGCCGCAGATCGACACGACCGTGCTGGAGCTCGACGACCACGGGCGGATCGTCTCCTCCGGCACCGTGTTGATGAGCCCACAGTACGTGCACGGTGTCGTGGTGCCGGTCGACCGCAACCACCACACCACGGCGGTGCGCTGGCGCCAGTGGGAGGACGAGGGCTGGTACACCAACCACGGCAAGGGCACGATCGACGTGGTGCCGGGCCGGGAAGCCGCGCCGCTGGACTTCATGCTGCCGTACCCGGCCTCGGTGCTCAAACTGATGGTCAACTTCGGCGTCCTGCGCCTGGTCGACCAGGGCGTTGTCAACTTGGCTGACACATACAACTATCAGCCGACGACGATCAGCTCCCTGTGTGGAGACCCCACGAGCAACACCGTCCGCGGCTACCTCGACGCCTCGCTGACCCGGTCGTCCAACAGCGCCTCCTGCGCGCTGATCAAGCTGCTCTGGGACCACAACGCGATCGACGCGCTGAACCAGGAGTTCCAGAGCCTGGGTCTGGAGACGCTGCAACTGGTCGGCACCAACCCGGCCAACGGCGGTCGCTGGAGCAACGCCATCACGATGAGCTCGCTGGACACCGCCAAGCTGCTGGCGCTGGTCAACGGCGGATCCGGAACGCTGTGGACCGCCCCCGACGGCCGGCCGGTGACCAGTGCGGTACTCAAGGAATCCTCCCGGCAGCTCTTCGCCTCGAAGCTTGGCCAGGAGGGCTGGAACTGGATGCTGTCGACCACGAACTACTGCGGCGCGCAGTATCCGGCGGCCGGCATCCCGCAGGTGACGGCGGACCGGTGGATCGCCGCGGACGGCACGGTCACCGTGGACGGCAACTACTTCGGCCGGGACGTGCGGCCCTGCAACAAGGCCGCCCAGGTGACGTTCGCGCACAAGCCCGGTTGGGTGTCCAACTCCGGCGCGGACGCCGGCATCGTCCGGTCGTTGCCCGGCAAGCCGCGCCGGCACTACATCATCACCGTCTTCTCCAACCTCGGTGACCAGTACCAGGACCCGCAGCGCCCGCCGACTCCCCCCGGCGTCGTCCCGGTCGAGTACACCCAGAAGTTCGCCCAGCTCGGTCACGCGGTCGACCGGTACGAGGCGGCCAAGTGCAACAGGCAGCGATGACCTGACCGCTCCCGGCCGCCGTGACAGGCGTGTGTCCAGGCTATATAGCCGCAAGGCTATATAGCCTGGGCCATTGTGTTCCGGTGGTTGAACCGGCAGCCTGGTATTGACGTGCTTACCAACAATGGTGGCTGCCGAAAATGGCTCCCGGGGGGAGAGTAGGCCATGGTGGGGGGGAAACGTTCTCGCCGTCATGCCGGTAAGGCCGGCAGGCGTGGGCGCTGGCTGCGGTCGTTGGCGGCCGCCGCGGGAGTCCTGGTGGTCGCGGGCGGCCTCGCGGCGGCCGGTACGGCGGACGGTTACCCGGCGAGCCGGCCCAAGCTCCTGTCCGGCGCGGCGTGGCTGGCCTCCTCGCAGGTGGGCCAGCTGACGTTGCTGGACGGGTCGTCGGCCGAGGTGTCCGCACAGGTGTCGGTGGCGCCGCGGGGTAACCGGATCGACGTGGTCCAGCAGGCGGCGACCGCGTACGTAGTGGACCGCACCGCAGGATCGCTGCGCCGGGTGGACGGGGCCACCTTCGACGTCGGCGCGGTGGCCAAGCCCATTCCCGACGCGACCGGTGGGCTGCTGGCCTTCGCCGGGCCGCGCGGCCTGTACGCGCTGGACTCCAGCCGTGGCCTCCTGGTCGCGACCGATCCGTTGTCGTTGACCGCCAAGGGCGCCGCGGTGTCGTTGGCGTCCCGGTTCGACGCCGGTGGTGCCGTGGTGGACGAGCACGGCCGGTTGTGGGTGCTGGACTCCGCGACCGGCGATCTGATCTGGCTCGACGGCGGGAAGCGGGGCCTGCGCCGGGGCGCGGTGACCGCTGGCGCGGGCCTGCTCGTGCTCGCGGACGACGCGCCGGTGCTGGTGGACACGACCGCCCGCCGGGCCGATGTCCTGGACCGGTCCACCGCCCAGGTACGCCGATCCGTGACGCTGGACCTGCGTCCGGGGGAGCAGATCGCGGTCAGCGGCTCCCCCCACGCCGCCCGGCTCTATATCGCCGCCGCCCGTGGGGTGCTCTCGGTCTGTGAGCTGACCAGGGCCGACTGCGCGACCGCCGTGCCGCTCAGCCCGGACGCCACCGACCTGGGCAGCCCGGTGGAGACGGGCGGGCGGGTGTTCGTCCCCGACTACCGGACCGGTCAGGTCTGGATCGTCGACCTCGCCGGGGCCCGGGTGGTCGCCCGTCCCCAGGTGCTCCACCCGCGGACGAAGTTCCAGCTGCTCACCCGCGACGGGCTGGTGTTCTTCAACGACCCCGACAGCGAGCAGGCCGGGGTCATCGACCTGGACGGCGGGTTCACGCCGGTCGCCAAGTACGACCCGGCCCACCCGGACCGCAACCTGCACAACCCGGGCGCCGGTGGCGGCGAGGGACCGTCCGCGGGGCAGCCGCCGGCCGGGCAGCCGCCGGTCGACCAGCCGCAGCAGCCGGACACGCCCGACAAGGCACCGCCCAATAAGACCCCGCCGCCGCAGCCCGACCCGCCCAAGCCACCCGACCCACCGTCGCCGCCGGTGCCCGGACAGCCGAGGGTGCGGATCGTGGTCTCCAACACCGATCCCTTCGTGGGCGACCCGGTGACCCTGCGGGCCACCGGCGTGCCGGGCGGGCCGGAACCGACGGCGGCCCGCTGGGACTTCGGTGACGGCCAGGGCGGCATGGGCCTGCGCGTGAACCACCAGTGGGACACCCCCCGCAACTACCAGGTCAGTGTGCAGGCCACCTTCCCGGACAACCGGACCGCGACCAGCTCCATCACGCTGCGCGTGGCGACGCGACCCGTCACGCGGCCGGTGCTGACCGTGCAGTCACCGACCAACGGCGTCATCAGTGGCACCGGCGGCATCAACTGCCCGAGCACGTGCGCCGCGGCCTTCGACGCCGGGCAACGCGTCATCCTCAACGCCACCCCCAGCCCCGGCAACGTGCAGCTCGGCTGGGGCGGTGCCTGTGCCGGTACCCCGGGCGGCACCGCCTGCACGGTGACGATGACGGGGGACCGCACCGTCTCGGCCACCTTCGGGCCGCCCCGGCCACGGCTGACGGTGACGGTATCGGGCAACGGCCGGGTCACCGGCCCGGGCGGCCTCAACTGCCCAGGTACCTGCAGCATCGCCTACAACCCCGGCCAACCGATCAGCCTGACCGCGACGCCCGGCGCCGGCTCCGGCATCGTCTCCTGGGGCGGCGCCTGCGCCGGCGCCGGCCGGGCCCGCACCTGCGCGCTGACCATGAACGGGGACAAGGCGGTATCCATCCGCTTCGACACGAGGAAGAAGCTCCTCGTCACCTCCGACCAGTTCGAACCCAACGGCGGCGCCGGTGTCCAAGGTCCGGGTGGCCTGTTCTGCCAGCGTGTCTGCACGTGGACGTTCGACCCGGGACAGCAGATCACCCTGACCGCGTTCGCCAACGGCCTGGACTTCCTCGGCTGGGGCCGCGCCTGCGCCTCGCGCGGCCAGAACCTGACCTGCACCCTCGTCATGGACCGGGACCTGGAGGTTTCGGCGCGGTTCGACATCATCGGCTGAGCCGGGCGACTCGGGCCCTCCGATCGAGGCCACCGCTCCGGCCGTGGCCCCCTGAGCGCACGGCGGCCGTGGGTGCCTACGATGGTTGATCCATGGAGCAGCGCTGAGTCTCCGGAGAGAGAAGGCCGCGTGTCACATATCGATGCCCGCCCACTACTCTTTGTCATCTCCGGGCCCAGCGGATCCGGCAAAGGTACCGCCATGAAGTGGCTGACCGGCACCGCCGGCCTGTACCGGGTCACCACCTACACGACCCGGCGCCCGCGCGACACCGAGGTCAGCGGCCTGGACTACCACTTCGTCGACGACGAGCAGTTCCACCGGCTGCACGAGCAGGGCACGATCTTCGAGTACACCCGGACGTACTCGGACAGCCTTTACGGCTCACCGACGGCGCTGCTCGAGTCGTCCGACCCGCGCCCGTACGTCGTCGAGCTGGACCCGGCCGGGTTCGTGCGCACCCGGGCCGCGTCCACCCGGCGGGTGGTCGGGATCTTCATCAGCACAGTCTCGGAGGACGAGCTGCGGCGGCGCATCCAGGAGCGGGGCCAGGGCGGGGAGATGGTCAAGCGGCTGCGCATCCGGGTCGACCAGCTGACCTGGGCGTGGAGCTACGACTACGTGCTGCTCAACGACGACCTCGACACGTTCCACGCCGACCTGGACACCGTGGTGCGCAGCGAGCTGCTGCGGACCTCGGGCGCGCGCCGGCTGCTGGACCTGCGCAAGGAGATCGACCCGACGCTGCAGACGATCGCCCGCTGAGCTGAGCTGAGCTGAGCTGAGCTGAGCGACGCGGCACCGGCACCCGCCGGCTGAGCCGGTCACCGCCGAGGACAATGGAGTCCGTGGCGAACGAGGAGCTGACGGTACCGGCGGCGGCGTACGACGGGATCGCGGACTGGTACGAGACCGAGTTCCTGGGGCCGCCCGACAGCGATCCCATCGGGGTCACCCGCGCCCTGCGGGTCCTGCTGGGTTCGGGCAGCGGCGTCTGCCTGGAGGTCGGCTGCGGCACCGGCGTGCACGCCGGGCAGGTGCGCGAGCTGGGCTGGACGCCCGTCGGGGTGGACCTGTCCGCCGGCATGCTGCGCCACGCGGTGGGCCGCCTGCCGGTCGCCCGCGGGGACGCGCACCGGCTTCCGGTACGCGACGGCTGCGTCAGCGCCGTCATCGCCATGATGATCCACACCGACCTGCCGGACTACCCCACGGTCCTCCGGGAGGTGGCCCGGGTGCTGCGCCCCGGCGGGATGTTCGTTCACGTGGGCGTGCACCCCTGTTTCTGCGGTGGGTTCGCCGACGCGGCCGACCGCGACGCGGTGGTGATCCGTCCCGGTTACCTGGACACGTACTGGACCCGTGAGTCCTGGACCGATCAGGGGATCCGCGACAAGGTGGGGGCCGTGCACCGCCCGCTGCCCGACCTGCTGCACGCGTTCCTCGACGCCGGGCTGACCCTCGAACGCTTCACCGAGGGCGGCGCACCGACGCCGACCGTGCTGGCGATCCGGGCCCGCAAGCCTGACGCCGGCGACCGCACCATCGCGCCCGGTCGCGGCTAGGGCGGAAGCAGATCCCGCTCGCGCAGCAGGGCGAGCCGGTCCGGGGAACGCAGGCGGGCAGGTTGCCGTCGAGGTCGGCCGGTTCCAGGTCGACGGCGAGCACCACGAAGGATCGGGCATCGGCTGGCGCCCGGTCGGGCGGTGCGGAAGAGTCGGGGCGTGGAGACCGCAACCCAGGCGCTGCACCGGCTCACCTCCTACAAGCCCGGCCGCGAGTGGACGCAACCCGCCGACGACCCGCGCGTGGTGCGCGACCTTGAGGTCAACGACGTGAGCCGGCTGCCGTGGTTCTACAAGCGGTACAAGCAGTCGCTGCCCCGCGTGCCGCTGCCGCGCGACCTGCCATCCACGGCCGCGCCGGCGGTCGCGGTGCTCGCCGGCACCGCGGACGTCGCGCCCACCGCGCTGGACCTGCCGCACCTGTCCCGGCTGCTGCACCTGTCCGCGGGGGTGGTGCGCACGATGGTCCGGCCGTACGCCACCTGGCTCTTCCGCGCCGCCGGGTCGGCGGGCGGCCGGTTCCCCCTGGAGCTGTACGTCGCCGTGCCGCACGGATCGCCGGTGCCGGCCGGTGTGCACTGGTACGACCCGCACGACCACGCCCTCGTCCGGGTCGGGCCACCGCCGCGCGCCGGCGCGCCCGCCGTGGTCGTCACCGGAGTCCCCTGGCGCACCGGCTGGCGCTACCGCGAACGCGGCTACCGGCATGTCTACTGGGACGCCGGCACGATGCTCGCCCAGCTGCTCGCCGCCGCTGACTCGGCCGGGCTCACCGCCCGGCTGTACAGCCGCTTCCCGGATGCGGCGGTCGCCGCGCTCGTCGGCGCCGACGGGCTGCACGAAGTACCGGTGGCCGTGGTCGCGCTGGGCGACGGTACGCCCGCGCTCGACGCGTCCGGCCCGGCCGCCGCGGGTGCGGTCGACGCGGGACCGGTCGAGTTCCCGCTCATCACGACCGCGCAGCGAGCAGGGGAGCGGGACACGCTTGGGCCGCCGTGGGACCGGGGCGCTCCGGTCGACGTACCCGTCGAGCGCACCGTCCCGGTCGAGGCCGTCGTGCTCGCGCGCGGGTCGCAGCGCCGCATGGACCCGAGCCGGGGCCTGCCGGAGCGCGTGCTGCGCACGTGCCTGAGCCTGGCGTTGCGCGGCATCACCGTCCCGCACCGCGTCGTGGTGCACGACGTGACGGGGCTCGCCCCCGGCGTGTACCGCTGGCCTGACCTGTCCGCCCCGGCCCGCCCCGGCCCGCTGCGCGACGAGCTGTATCGCGTCTGCCTCGACCAGGCGCTGGGCCGCGACGCGGCGTTCGTGATGATCGCGGCGACCGACGTCGGCGCGCTCGACGACCGGGAGTACCGGGAGGCGCAGCTCGCCGCCGGGCTGGTCGAGGGCCGGCTGCACCTGCTCGCCTACAGCCTCGGCGCGAGCGCGTCCGGCATGACGTTCCTCGACAGCGAGGTGCCCGCGCTGCTCGGCGAGCCGCTGGACGGGCTGCTCTTCACGTGCGTCGGCGTGCCGGAGTACGCCTCGACGGCCGGCGGCCCGCCGGGCGCGCCGACCACCGTCCGCCAGGTGACGCCCCGGTCCTAGCCCGGCCGGCTTTCCCGGTACCGGCCGGCTAGGGCAGGACGGCGCTGCGGTCCGACGGCTAACCCGGCGCGGCCGCCAGCGCGGCGCGCAGCGCGTCGGTGTCGAGCGGCTGGCCGGTGTCCCCGTCCGGTCCAAAGTAGACGATGCCGTAGGCGGGGGTGCCGGGCTGGTACCGCCGGCCTTCGGCGAGCGGGCCGGCATCGACGGTGTCGTACCCGATCGCGTCGAGGAACTCCGCGACGCTCGCCTTGGCCCGCGCGTCGTCCCCGGCGATGGCCAGGGCGCTGCGGTCCGCCGCCCCCGACGGCCGGGCCAGCGAGCCCAGGTGAGTGAACCGGATGTTGTTGAACACCTTGACCACCTTCGACGCCGGCAGCAGCGCCTGGAGAAGCTCGCTCGACGTGGTGGACCCGTCATCCAGCTCGGGGATGTGCCCGTCGCGCTGCGGGTAGTAGTTGCCGGTGTCCAGCACGACCTTGCCGGCCAGCGGCTGGACCGGCACGTCGCGGTAGGCGTGGATGGGGATGCTCACCACGACCAGGTCGCCCGCCGCGCCGGCCTGCGCCGGCGTCGCCGCCCGGGCCCGGGGGCCCAGCTCGGCGACCAGACCGGTGAGCGTGTCCGGGCCGCGCGAGTTGCTCAGCACCACGTCGTAGCCGGCCGCGACGGCGAGCCGGGCGACGGTGCCGCCGATCTTTCCACTGCCGATCAGTCCCACGGTTGTCATGTCCGCCCCCAACCCCTGACCCGCGGCGGCGATTCCGGATTACGCTGACGGCGTGAAGGTGATGATCTTCGGAGCCACCGGCATGGTCGGTCAGGGCGTGCTGCGCGAGTGCCTGCGCGACCCCTCCGTCGAGCGGATACTGACCGTCGGGCGCCGGGGCACCGGCATCCTGGACGCCAAGCTGACCGAGCTGGTCCAACCCGACCTGTTCGACCTGTCGCCGGTCGCCGACGAGCTGTCCGGTTACGACGCGTGCTTCTACTGCCTCGGGGTCTCTTCCGCCGGCATGGCCGAGGAGGAGTACCGCCGGCTGACCCACGACCTCACACTGTCCGTGGCCCGGCTGCTGGCCGAGCGCAATCCGGGCATGACGTTCGTCTACGTGTCGGGGCAGGGTACCGACACCTCGGAGTCGGGGCGGTCGATGTGGGCGCGCGTCAAGGGCGCCACCGAGAACGCGCTGCTGCGCCTGCCGCTCGAGGTGTACCTGTTCCGCCCCGGCTACATCCAGCCGCAGCACGGCATCACCTCACGCACCCGCATGTACCGGCTCTTCTACGCCGTCGCCACCCCGATGTACCCGGTGCTGCGCCGCCTCGCCCCCGGGCAGGTGACGACGACCGAGCAGGTGGGCCGGGCGATGCTCCACGTGGCCCGGGCCGGTGCCCCGGCGCGCGTCCTGGCGACCAAGGACATCAACGCCGTCGCCTGAGCCGGCCTAACGGGGTGGCAGCGGGGGCCGGCCCAGGCGCGGGCGGTCAGCCGGGTCCGGGGTGTGCGCGGGATGCCGCGCCAGCTCGCCCAGGACGTGGCTGATCGCCCGTTCCAGCTGCGGGTCGATGCCCTTGGCGTAGTCCTGGGGCCGGTACTCCACCTCGATGTCCGGGTCGGTGCCGTAGTTCTCCACCCGCCAGCCCACGTCGTCGAAGGCGAACGAGTACTCCGGCTGCGTGGTGAGCGTGCCGTCGGCCAGCGGATGCCGGGGCCAGACGCCGATGACCCCGCCCCAGGTGCGCTTGCCGATGAGGGCACCCAGGCCCATCTGCTTGAACGCGTGGCTGAAGATGTCGCCGTCGGAGCCGGCCGGCTCGTTGGTGATGGCGACCATCGGGCCGCGCGGAGACTCCGCCGGGTAGGGCTCGGGCACGCCCCAGCGCGGGAAGTTGTACGCCAGGCGGCGCCGGGCCAGCTTCTCCAGCAGCAGGGCCGAGACGTTGCCGCCGCCGTTGTTGCGCAGGTCGACGATCAGCGCCTCGCGGTCGTACTCGACGAGGAAGCCCCGGTGGAACTCGGCGAACCCCTCCGCCGTCATGTCGGGGATGTGCAGGTACCCCGCCCGGCCGTCGGTGCGCTCGTGCACCAGGGCCCGGTTGCCCTCGACCCAGTCGCGGTACCGGGCCGGGCGCTCGTCGGCCAGCGTGCGTACCGTGACCGTGCGCGGCTCGCCCCCACCGCGCCGCACGGTGAGCTGCACCTCCTGCTCGGCCAGGTCGGCCAGCAGCTCGCCCGGGGTCACCCCACCGGTAACCGCCACCCCGTTGACCGCGAGGATCTGGTCACCGGCGCGCAGGTCGACCCCGGGCCGGTTGAGCGGCGAGGTGGCCTTGGCGTCCCACAGGTCCCCGGTCAGCACGCGGGCGATGACGTTGCCACCGCCGTCCCAGTCCACGCCGAGGAAGCCCTGCCGGGCGTTGGGCCCGGAGCGGTAGGCGCCGCCCAGCTCGTAGGCGTGCGAGGTGCCCAGTTCGCCGTGCACCTCCCAGAGCAGGTCGGAGAACTCGGCCCGGGTGCTGACCCGGTCGACGAGCGGCAGGTACCGCTCGTACACCTCGGGCCAGTCGATCCCCGACATGTCCTCGACCCAGAAGTGCTCCCGCTGCAGCCGCCAGGCCTCGCGGAACATCTGCCGCCACTCCGCGTCGGGCCGCACCGAGACCTTCACCCGGTCCAGGTCGACCCAGCCGCCGACCCGGCCGGGCTCCTCGCTGTCGGGCAGCTTCTCGCCGGCCTTCACCACGCGCAGCCGTTGCTCGGCGCGGTAGTACAGGGTGGTGCCGTCGGGGGTGACGGCGAAGTCCATGATGCCGGAGGCCAACTCCTCGCACTGGTCGGTCTTGAGGTCGTAGGCGGACAGCGCGCGGTCGCTGGGCGGGGTGGTCGCGGCCCAGTCGACGTCGCGGGTACCGGCGACGGGGTAGGTGGTGAACAGCACCCGGTCGGGCGTGCCGGCCACCCGGTCGTAACGGCCCAGCGGCACCGGTACCGCCACGGCCCGGCGCTCGATCCCGTCCAGGTCGATCTCGACGGGCTCCACTGTGGACGGCGCCGGACCGTCCACAGGGGACGGTGGACTCGGCGGCTCCACCCGGGGCACGAACGGCGCCGGCTCGCCCGCCCGCAGGGTCACCGCGTAGAGCCGGTCGGCCAGCGGGAAGCCGCCCTCCAGGTCCTGCATCTCGTCCAGCACCGGGTTGTACTCGCGCTGTCCGATGAAGTACAGGTACCGGCCCTTGGGGTCGAACGCCGGCCGGCTGTCCCGCCGTACCGGGCGGGTCACCGGCCGGGTCGCGCCGGTGTCCACCCGGGCCACCCGGATCTCGCTCGTCTGGGCGGTACCCGGATAGGTGTAGGCGAGCCAGCGCCCGTCCGGCGACCACGCCGGATCCTCCATCCGCCCGTACCGGCTGTGGTCCAGCCGCGACAGGATGACCCCGTCCCCGCGCAGGTCGACCAGCAGCAGCTCGTTGCGGTGGTTGGCCAGCGCGACCAGCGGCTCGGTGGGTGACGTGGCGAGCTGGACCACCCGGCCCACGTCGAGGTCGGTCAGCCGGCGCGGCGCCGCCCCGGCCTCCTCGCCCAGCACCACCAGCACCTCGCGGTCGCCGTCGTCGCTGGCCGCCGCGACCAGCCCGCCCCCGGCGAGATGGGTCAGCAGGCGGTACCGGACCCCGTCGGGCTCGCCGTGCTGGCGTACCGCGCCGGCCCAGTTGCCGAAGCTGAACGCCTTGCCGCGGGTGGTGATGGCGAGGCGGGTGCCGTCGTGGGACAGGCTGACCGTGTCGAGGTACCGGTCGGCGGGCACGAACTGCCGGCTGCGCTGCGACCGCGAGCTGCCCAGCCGCACGTCCAGCTCCTGCGGCGCGTCGCGCGCCGGGTCGAGCAGCCACAGCCGCGCCCCGGCGTGGTAGACCAGCCGCCGCCCGTCGCCGGACAGGTTGCGCGCGTAGAAGTCGTGGTGGTCGGTGTGGCGGCGCAGGTCGGTGCCGTCCGGCGTGCAGGAGTACACGTTGCCGACGCCCTCGTGGTCGGCGATGAAGTACACCCGCTCGCCGATCCAGCAGGGGCTGGTCAGGTTGCCGTCCAGGCGCACCAGCCGATCGAACTCGCCCGAGCCGGTGCGGTCGATCCACAGGTTGCCGGCCCGGCCGCCCCGGTACCGCTTCCATCGGGCCGGGTCGGCATCGGTCCACCGGCCGAGGACCACCGCGCCGGCCGGGCCGTAGGCAACCGACCCGGCCGGGCCGAGCGGGATCGGCGTGGGCTGGCCACCGGCGGGGGAGACCGCCCAGAGCCAGCGCTCCCCCAGGGGCCGCCCGGCGTCGGTGGCGTGGACGATGCGCCCGTCCGGGTCGAAGCCGGCGACGATGGTACGTCCGCTCTGGTAGGTCAGCCGGCGGGCCTCACCGCCCGCGGCCGGCATCACGTACACCTCGGCCGGCCCCTCCTCGCGCCCGGTGAAGGCGAGCAGCTCGCCGTCGGCGGACAGCCGGGGGGTACCGGCCTCGGCGACCCCGGCGGTCAGCCGGTAGGCCCGGCCGCCGGACGCGCTGACCAGCCAGAGGTCGTCCTCGCAGACGAACACCACGTTGTCCCCGTGGATCGCCGGGTTACGCAGGTACCCGCTGTCCGGCATGGCGCCTCCTGGATCTGGATCGAGCGGCGCCACCCAGCCTATCCGGGCCGCCGGGCGGCGACCGGGCCCGCGCGACGGGCGGCCGGCCGTGGGATCCACGGCCGGCCGCCATCATCTTGGGGACGGAGAGCGTCTACTCGCGGGCACACCGCGCGTTGTTCAGGGTGAAGTTGGGCGGTTCGGCGTTGGTGAAGTTGTCCCACCGCCCGATGAAGCCCGCGTCGGTGACCGTGCCTCCCGCCGGGATCTTCGAGTTCCAGCTCGGATTGTTCACCGCGACCCGGACGCCGCTCTGGCTCACCTCAGCGTTCCACAGCAGCTTGATGGTCTGGCCGTTGGCGAACTCCCAGCGCAGGGTCCAGCCGTCGATCGCTGTACTGCTGGTGTTGGAGATCTTGAGGCTGATCTGGTACTCGCCGTTCCACGAGCTGTCCAGGTGGTACGAGACGGCGCACCGGGTGGCGGGCAGGTCGTCGTCGGGGGTGAGGAACACGTTGTCGCTGAGCGCGTCGCGCGTGCTTCTCGGCGATCATGCCGACGAACGCGTCGACGTTGTCCACCGACCCGTACACGGCCTTGAGCCGGGCCGCCAGCGGGGTCTTGCGGACGCCCTTGGTCGCGGTGTTCTCG
>WNGB01006915.1_pt1 | contig 25864 bp, 25 predicted proteins | sample 5400681 | NCBI WGS metagenome assembly WNGB01 (sample SAMN13153367, study PRJNA577476) | soil metagenome | isolation source: 115 cm soil or saprolite under grassland replicate 2 | place: USA:California | collected 2016-06-15
AGCACCACCCCGCGTTCCCGAACCGGACCAACGTCGAGTTCGTCGAGGTCATCGACCAGCACACCGTGCGCCAGCGGACCTGGGAGCGCGGCGTCGGCGAGACGCTCGCCTGCGGTACCGGAGCCTGTGCCGTCGCCGTCGCCAGCCAGGTCCGCGGCTTCACCGGCCGCCGGGTGGCGATCGAGCTGCGCGGCGGCCGGCTCGAGCTGGAATGGCAGCCAGGCGGCACGGTCCGGATGACCGGCCCAGCCCGCGAGGTGGCCCACGGCACCATCGCTCCCGACCTCCTCGCCCACGGCAGCGCGTGACCTCGCCGATTCCCACCAAGGAGTGAGCCCTCCAATGCAGACGGCGCGACGCATCGCAGCCCTCCCTCCGTACCTCTTCGCGGAGATCGACAGGAAGGTCGCCGCGGCAAGGGCGGCCGGTGTCGACGTGATCTCCTTTGGCATCGGCGACCCGGACCTGCCCACCCCGGACTTCATCGTCGAGGAGCTGGCGCGCGCCGCCCACGATCCCTCCACCCACCAGTACCCGAGCTACTTCGGGCTGCCTGAGTTCCGCGAGGCGATCGCCGCCTTCTACCGCCGCCGCTTCGGCGTTGCGCTGGACCCTGGCACGCAGGTCCTGCCGCTGATCGGCTCCAAGGAAGGCATCGCCCACCTGCCCTGGGCATTCGTCGACCCGGGCGACCCGGTGCTCGTGCCGGAGCCCGGCTACCCGGTCTACGAGGTGGGCACCATCCTCGCCGGGGGCCAGCCCGTCCACATCCCGCTTTCGGCCGATGAGGGCTGGTTCCCCGACTTCAGCCGCGTCGACGGTCAGGCGGCGGACCGGGCGAAGATCCTCTGGCTCGGCTACCCGTCCAACCCGACCTCCGCGGTTGCCACGCTCGAGCAGTTCGAGCAGGCCGTTCGCTTCGCCGCCGGCCACGACCTGCTGCTGGCCCACGACAACGCCTACTCCGAGATCACCTACGACGGCTTCGTCGCCCCGTCGATCCTGCAGGTCCCGGGCGCGCTCGAGGTGGCGCTCGAGTTCGGCTCGCTCTCCAAGACCTTCGACATGACGGGCTGGCGCGTCGGCTGGGTAGTGGGCAACGAGGTCGCCATCGAGGCCCTCGGCCGGGTCAAGACCAACATCGACTCGGGGATCTTCAACGCGGTCCAGCGCGCCGGCGTGGTGGCGCTGGAGAGCGGCATGCCCCACCTCCCCCGGCTGATCGCCACCTACCAGCGCCGGCGCGACCGGATCATGGAGGTGTTCTGGGAGGCGGGCTGGAAGGTCGAGGCCCCCAAGGGTGCGCTGTACATCTGGCTGCCGACCCCGCCTGGGGAGTCGAGCGTCGCCTTCACGGCGCGGCTGCTGGAGGAGGCCGGCGTGGTGGTCGCCCCTGGGACCGGTTACGGCCCGAGCGGCGAGGGCTACATCCGGCTGTCGCTCACAATTCCTGACTCGCGCCTGGAGGAGGGCTGCGAGCGGGTCCGTAAGGCCCTCGTCGGCGGCTAGTCCTCCCGTGTCCCGATACGCGGGAATTTTCGCGCGACGTTGTCGCGTTGACCCGCTACCGTGGACACCATGACAGACACAGAGCAGGCGGCCGCCGCAGTCCGGACCCGCCGGGACGACAGCGAGATCAAGCTCGTCGAGCTGCGCAAACTGCGGCTGGAGCGGGTCATCCTGGTGGGCGTCGCGGTCGCGGGCTCGCTCGGGGACACCGAGCGCTCACTCGAGGAGCTCCGGCGCCTGGCGGAGACGGCGGGTGCCGAGGTCCTCGACGCCACGCTCCAGCGCCGGCCGCGCCCGGACGCCAGCACCTTCGTCGGCAAGGGCAAGGCACTCGAGCTCGCCGACACCGTCAAGGCGCTCGGCGCGGACACCGTGATCATGGACGAGGAGCTGTCCCCGGGCCAGCTCCGCCGGCTCGAGGAGCTGCTCGACGCCAAGGTCATCGACCGCACGGCGGTGATCCTCGACATCTTCGCCCAGCACGCCACCAGCCGGGAGGGCAAGGCCCAGGTCGAGCTGGCACAGCTCAACTACCTGCTGCCGCGGCTGCGAGGCTGGGGCGAGAACCTGAACCGGCAGGCCGGCGGCATCGGGACCCGGCGGGGCCCTGGCGAGACAAAGATGGAGGTCGACCGCCGCCGCATCCGCCGCCGTATCACCAAGCTCCATCGGGAGCTCGCCGAGATGGCCAGGACCCGTGAGGTGAAGCGGCGTGGCCGCGAGCGAGCCGGCGTGCCGGCAGCCGCCCTTGCCGGCTACACCAACGCCGGCAAGTCCACCCTGCTGAACCGCCTCTCCGGCGCGGGGGTCCTGGTCGAGGACAGGCTGTTCTCGACCCTCGACCCGACCACGCGGCGTCTGGAGCTGCCGGACGGGCGCTCCGCCACCCTGACCGACACGGTCGGGTTCATCGCCAAGCTGCCCCACGACCTGGTCGAGGCGTTCAAGTCCACCCTCGAGGAGGTGGGCCGCGCCGACCTAGTGGTGCACATGGTCGACGCGAGCCAGCCCGACCCGGCCGGCCAGATCGATGCGGTGCGCAAGGTGCTCGCCGAGGTCGGCGCCGCCGACGTGCCAGAGTTGCTGGTGCTGAACAAGGTCGACCTGGTCGACGACCTCTCCCGCGCCCGGCTGGCGCGGCAGTACCCCGGCGCGCCGCAGATCTCGGCGGTGACCGGCGAGGAGATCGACCGGCTGCTGCTCGACATCGCCGCCCGTCTGCCACACCCCGACGTGTGTCTCAGCGCCCTGCTGCCGTTCCAGCGGGGTGACCTGCTCGACCGCGCCTACCGTGAGGGCGAGGTGCTCGAGGTGGAGCACCTCGGCGAGGGAACACGCGTTGTCGTTCGCGCTCCGGCGGCGCTCGCCCACGCCCTGGGTCCCTTCGCCGCGGCCGAGCCGCGGGCCGCGGGCGGGCGGTCCATGAGGATCTCGAGCACCTGATGAGCTGTCGCTGAGTCCTCTTCAGATCCAGATGAACCCGATCGAGGCGGCCAGCAGGATCGCGAGGGCGACGCTCACGGCGCGATGCCTCCGCTCATCGTCCACGACTCGGTTGAGCGTCGCGCCCCCGGCCGCCCAGATCGCTGCCGAGGCCACCACCACGGCCATGAGCGTGCTCGTGAGGAGGACGACGCCCGCCAACCGAGGGAGGTCAGGTGGGAGGAAGGTGCCGACCGCAGCGATCGCGAAGATCCAGGCCTTGGGGTTGGCGTACTGGAACGCGAGCGCCTGCCACAAGCTCAGCGGGCGCGCGATGGTCGCGCGGGTGACCGTCCTGCCGCCGGCGATCCGGAACGACAGGTAGAGCAGGTACGCGGAGCCCACGATCTTCAGGGCGAGCTCAGCTCCCGGTACGGTCGTGAGCAGGACCCCGATGCCGCCCGCGACGCCGAGGACCACGGTGCCGATCCCAATCGAGGTCCCGAGGATGTGTGGCACGGTTCGGGAGAACCCGAACCGCAGTCCCGACGCCCAGAGCACCGCGTTGTTCGGGCCGGGCGTCACAGAGCCGACGAACGCGAAGCTCACCAGCGCGACAAGCTCGTTCACGATCGGACCTCCATCGACCCGTGCGCCGTCGACAGCATCCAAGACCGGCCGGCTCGGGAGGTCTTGTACGATCTTTGCGTGTCGGTCCTGTCCCGCGAATGGGTCCGCGCGTGGAAGCCGGCGGTGCCGGGCATCCATGAGGTCTTCCACGCGCGCTTCGTCGAGCACGCGTATCCGCCGCACACCCACGACGCCTGGAACGTGTTCATCGTCGACGAGGGCGCGATCAGCTATGACCTGGAGAACCGACACCGCGGCGCCGCCGGCGGTCGAGTCACGATCCTGCCGCCGCACGTGGTGCACGACGGGCGACCCGCCACCGGCTCCGGGTTCCGCAAACGGGTGCTCTACATGGGGACCGAGGTCCTGCACGAGCGTCTGATCGGCCGGGCCGTCGACGAGCCCGACATCCGGGATCCCGTCCTGCGTCGAGCACTCCATGCTCTGCACGAGGCGCTACGAGATCCTGGTGAGGCGCTCCAGGCGGAGGCAAGGCTCGCTGTCGTGGGCGACCGGATCCGGGAGCACCTCGGCGATCGGCCCGACGAGACAGCCGAGCGACCCGACCACGAGCTCGCGTCCCACCTTCGGGAGCTCCTTGACGAGCATCGCTTCGAGGCGCTGACGCTGGCGGAGGCGGGACGGATCGTGCACGGGTCACCCGCGCACCTCGTGCGGTGCTTCACCCGCACGTTCGGGATCGCTCCGCACCGCTACCTCGTGGCGCGGCGGATCGAGGCCGCGCGCAGTCGCCTGCTCGACGGAATGCCCGTGGCCCAGGTGGCAGCGAGCGTCGGGTTCCACGATCAGGCGCATCTCACCCGGCACTTCAAGCGTCACGTCGGAACCACTCCCGCTCGCTACGCGCGGTCGTCCGAACGCGTCCGGGGGGATCGTGACGCCCTGAGTCTGCGAGGGCAGGGCGGGATTGTGGTCAGCTCCCGGCGCTGACCGCCGGGAGCGGCGCGCCGCCGCCGGCGCGCCGCCTCGCCTAGAGCCTGCGGAGCACGGCGACGACCCTGCCGAGGATGGACGCCTGGTCCCCGTCGATCGGGTCGTAGGCGGGGTTCGCCGGCATCAGCTGCCTGTGGCCGTCCTTCATCGACAGGCGCTTCACCGTGGCCTCGTCCTCGATGTTGGGTACCAGCGCGGCGACGATGTCGCCGTTGTCGGCGGCATCCTGTCGCCGGACGACCACGTAGTCGTCGCCGTAGATGCCAGCCTCGATCATGGAGTCGCCTCGGACACGCAGCACGAACAGGTCCCCCTGTCCGACCAGCTCACGCGGCAGTGGCAGCATCTCCTCGACCTGGTCGTCCGGGAGGACGCCCGTACCGGCGGCGATCGGGCCGCTGAACAGGGGAGCGTAGGTGGGTAGCGGCCGTGGCACCGCGGTCGCCGGTCGCTCGACGTACACCTCGATCGCGCGCGGCTTGGTCGGGTCCCGGCGGATGTAGCCCTTCTTCTCCAGCGTCTCGAGCTGGGAATGGACGCTCGAGGTCGATGTCAGCCCGACCGCGTCGCAGATCTCCCGTATCGACGGGGGATAGCCCCGTTCGGTGACCGCGTCGTGGATGAACTCGAGGATGCGTCGCTGCCTTGTGGTCAGCTCCTCGCCCATGGCTGATTACCCCCTGAAGAATCGTGCCGAAGTCCCCATGGCAGGCGAGCGCTTCCTCCTGCTTGGTCGGACTTTAGCAGTGGGAGGCGAAGAAAGCAAACACCTGTTCGACTACGTTTGCGCCTGTGGGCGGCTCGTTGACATCGAACGTGAGTTCGGGCAGGATGCTGCCATGATCGAACAGACGTTCTCAACCGCCGCCTGCACCACAGGGATCAGCCATCCCGCCGGCGGCCCTGCACGCCGGCGGGGAAAGGAGGGAGCAAGGCGACTGCGTCTCGGGACGGTCGTGATCCTGCTGCTCGCCGCCTTCCTCCTGCTGGTGGCGCCCGGTCTCGTCAGGGACCGTGGCATCGAGCGCGCGGAGTCCAGGGTCGCCTACCAGCAGCCGGTCAGGTACACGGTCCGGGCGGGTGACACGCTCTGGTCGATCGCGTCTCGGGTCGCCCCAGGGCGCGACCCGAGACTCGTGGTGGATCAGTTGATCGCATACAACCACCTGCGGGGCGACCTCCAGGTCGGCCAGGCGATCTACCTGCCAGCCCCGATGCGTTGACGGACCGGCGCGACCCGGCGCGGGAGTAGCTCGCGGCCTGGCTCCCGCCTCGTCGCGGCCCGCCTCGGCTGATCAGCCGGTCAGCGCCGCCCGGCGCGGGCCCGAGCCTTTGGAGGCGTGCGCTTGGGCAGCGACCCCAGGGTGTCGAGCTCGCGCTCGAAGTCGGCGGGGTTCTGGAAGTCCTTGTAGACGCTGGCGAAGCGCATGTAGGCGACGGCGTCCAGGTCGCGCAGGGCGTTGAGCACCTCGATGCCGATCTCCTGGCTCTCGACCTCGCGCTGGCCGCGGACCCGCAGCGCCTCCTCGATGTCACTGGCGATGCGTAAGATCTCCGTCCGCGAGATCGGCCGGTTCTTGGAGGCCTTCTCGAGTCCGGAGACAAGCTTGGTGAGGTCGAAGTGCTCCTTGGATCCGTCGCGCTTCAGGACCAGCAGCGGCACTTCCTCGACCCGTTCGAAGGTCGTGAAGCGCCGCCCGCAGGCTGCGCAGGCACGCCGTCGGCGGATCGTCATCCCGTCGTCGGACGGGCGCGAGTCGACGACGCGGTCGTCGTCGACGGAACCGCAGAAGGGGCAACGCACGGCTTCCTCCTCTGGGCCGACCAACACGGATCACCACAACATATAGTGGTACAATAGCTCACCAGATACGAGTTATCCACAACATCTTGTGTATGAACTGCTTGACCTCGACCCAGGTTCGTTGCTAAATCACAGCGCTGTAAGTCCTGTCCGTCGTCCCGCTGGCGTCACGCCGGAGTCCGGTCCCGTGGATCAACCGCAGCGCCAACTTCCCTGGGGGACGTGAGCTTGGCCCTGTCAGGGCCGCTAGGAGGTCATCGTGGCCAAGACCAGGGACGCCCTGTCCGTCCAGCAGGGTTCAGCTCGCAAGGGGCTGCAGGTTCGTCGCCTGTTCACGACCGAGGGCGTGCATCCGTACGACGAGCTGACATGGGAGCGCAGGGACGCCGTCATCACCAACTGGCGCGACGGCTCGACCGCCTTCGAGCAGCGTGACCTCGAGTTCCCCTCGAACTGGTCGCAGAACGCCACCAACATCGTCGCCCAGAAGTACTTCCGCGGGCCGCTCGGCACCCCCCAGCGCGAGCACTCGGTGCGGCAGATGGTCGACCGGGTGGCGGGCACCATCACCAACTGGGGGGTCAAGGACAGCTACTTCGCCAGCCAGGCCGACGCCGAGGCGTTCCGGTCCGAGCTGACCCGCCTCCTCGTCAACCAGGCGGCCGCGTTCAACTCGCCTGTCTGGTTCAACGTCGGTGTCGAGCCCCACCCGCAATGCTCGGCGTGCTTCATCCTGGCGGTCGAGGACACGATGCCCTCGATCCTCAACTGGTACGTCGAGGAGGGGCTGATCTTCAAGGGCGGCTCGGGCGCCGGCATCAACCTGTCGACCATCCGCTCCTCCAGGGAGGCGCTGGGCAACGGCGGCGAGGCCTCCGGTCCGGTGTCCTTCATGCGCGGCGCCGATTCCTCCGCCGGCACGATCAAATCAGGTGGAAAAACGCGCAGGGCGGCCAAAATGGTGGTCCTGAACATCGATCACCCTGACGTCCGTGACTTCATCTGGTGCAAGGCGCGGGAGGAGCACAAGGCCCGGGTGCTGCGGGACGCCGGGTTCGACATGGACCTGGACGGGCGCGACTCGATCAGCATCCAGTACCAGAACGCGAACAACTCGGTGCGGGTCACCGACGAGTTCATGCACGCCTACGAGAGCGACGCCGAGTTCGACCTCAGGGCCGTGCTCGACGGGCAGGCGCTCGAGCGGACCCGCGCGCGCGAGCTGATGCGCGAGATCGCCCAGGCGGCCTGGGAGTGCGCCGACCCGGGCATGCAGTACGACACCACGATAAATGAATGGCACACGACGCCGGAGTCCGGGCGAATCAACGCCTCCAACCCCTGCTTCACTGGCGATACCCTCGTCCACACCGACAAGGGGCTCATCCGTTTCGACGAGCTCGCCCGGCGAGCGGTGGAGGGCGAGACCTTCGGGATCTACACCCACGACGCCACCAGCCCCACTGCTCCCAGCGAGACCGTCACCCTGAGCCGCCACGAGGCCGTGATGGTCACCGGAGTCAACGCCGTGCTGCGCCTGACGTTCGCCAACGGCGCCCAGGTCCGCTGCACGCCCAACCACCGCTTCTGGACCGCCAACCGGGGCTGGGTCGCCGCCGAGGACCTCGAGCCGACTGACGAGGTCCGGCTGCTCGACCATGAGACCCCGGCCGATGCCGCTGAGCGGCGGCTCCCGGTCGCGACCGACGTCGCCGCCTACGGGACCAAGGGCGACCACTCCGCTCCCATGGCGCTGCCCGAGAAGTGGGATCCGGATTTCGCCCACCTTCTCGGCTGGCTGGTCGGCGATGGCTCGTTCAGCGGCGACGTGATCTCGGCGATCTATGGCTCGGCCGAGGACCGCGAGGCCATCCTCCCACGCCACCGGCGGCTGTTCAGCGAGCTGAACGGCGGCCGCGAGCCCAAGCTGAGCGTTCAGGGAAACGGCACTGTTCAGCTGCGGCTCTCACGCCGGGCGCTGGCGCTGTTCTTCGAGGCGCTTGGGCTCAAGCGCGTGAAGGCCGCCGAGAAGGACGTGCCGTGGTCGATCTTCCAGGCCCCCACGGACATCGTCTGTGCCTTCCTCCGCGGCCTGTTCGACGCCGACGGCACGGTCGTGATCCAGAAGACCAACGCGACTCGCTATGTCGGCCTCGGCAGCCGCTCGATCGGCCTGCTTCGATCGGTGCAGGCCCTGTTGACCTCGCTCGGCATCACGAGCCGCATCTACACCAACAGCAAGGGCGGTCCCAGCGGCTTCACCTACACCGGTCGCGACGGAGTTGTGCGCTCCTATCACTCCGCCGTGGGTCACGATCTGCGGATCGCCGGAGCCGACGCCGACCGGTTCGCTGCAATGGTTGGCTTCGAACTGCCGAGCAAGGCGGCACGCATGAAGACGGTCGCGAACGCGGCCAAGTATTCCAAGACGCGCATCGTGAAGCTTGTCGGCCGTGAGGATGACGGTTTTGCGGTCACCTACAATTTGAGCGAACCCGAAAACCACTCCTATATTGTCCAGGGCATGATCGTTGCGAATTGCAGCGAATATATGCACCTCGATAATTCAGCTTGCAATTTGGCGAGCCTGAATTTGCTGAAATTCCTGCGGGACGACGGCGTCTTCGACGTCGAGGCGTTCAAGCACGCGGTCGAGATCGTCTTCCTGGCGCAGGAGATCATCGTCGGCAACTCGTCGTACCCAACCCAGAAGATCACCAGGAACGCCAAGGACTACCGCCAGCTCGGGCTCGGCTACGCCAACCTCGGCGCGCTGCTGATGGCGCAGGGCCAGCCCTATGACTCGGACGGCGGCCGGGCCTGGGCTGGGGCGATCACCGCGCTGATGACCGGTCACGCCTACCGGACCAGCGCCCGCGTGGCACAGGTGACAGGGCCCTTTGCCGGCTATCCCAAGAACCGGGACCAGATGCTCCGCGTCATCGGCAAGCACCGCGGCGAGGTCGACGGCATCGACGCCAAACTGGTGCAGCCGAGCCTGCTCCAGGCGGCTCGCACAGCCTGGGACGAGGCGCTGAAGTTCGGCGAGGAACACGGGTATCGAAATGCCCAGGCCAGTGTAATCGCCCCGACCGGCACCATCGGCCTTCTCATGGACTGCGACACCACCGGGATCGAGCCCGACCTGGCCCTCGTGAAGACCAAGAAGCTGGTCGGCGGCGGCTCCATGTCGATCGTGAACCAGACGGTTCCGCGGGCGCTGCGACGGCTCGGCTATGCCGAGGAGCACGTCCAGGCCATCCTCGAGTACATCGCAGAGCACAACTCGGTGAAGGGTGCGCCGGCGCTCCGCGAGGCGCACTACGCGGTGTTCGACTGCGCCATCGGTGACTCGCCCATCCACTACATGGGCCACATCCGGATGATGGCCGCGGTGCAGCCGTTCATCTCGGGCGCCCTGAGCAAGTGTGTGACTGGCGAGACCCTGGTCCCGACCACGGATGGTCTGATTCGCATCGGCACCCTTCATGAGGGCGAGCGGGAGGATACCTTCCGCGACGAGATCCTCGCCGTGGCATCTCTGGATGGCCTGCAGAAGACCGACGCCTTCTACTACGGGGGTGTCCGAACTGCTCTCCAGGTCGTGCTCCGCTCGGGTCACACGGTCGTCGGCACGCCGAATCACCGCTTGCTGGTCGCAGCTGACCACGGCTTGGAGTGGCGTGAGCTGGCAGATATTGGACCGGGCGATCACGTTGCACAGCAGTACGGCGCCGACCTTTGGTCGTCACTCCCCGCGCGGTTCGACGACTTCGTCTCCTCGCCCCGCTATGGCTCTCAGAAGACTGTGCGCATCCCCGGGGAGATGACGCAGGAGCTTGCCTTCCTGCTTGGTGCCTTCGCCGCTGAGGGCAATATCACTCGATCCAATTACTCGATCGTTGTCACCAACTCGGTCGAGTCAGTTCTGGAGCGGGTTGCCGCAGCCTGGCGAAGCGAATTCGGCGCCGGGTGTCGCGTAGCACGCGATCCCGGAAAGTGCCCTGCCGTCATTGTCTCGTCGAAGGAGATCGTTGAGTTCCTCGACTATCTGGGCTGCGGAGGTCGCGCGAGTGAGAAGCGCATCCCAGACGCTGTGCTCCGTTCACCGCGCTCGATGGTCCTCAGCTTCCTGCAGGGTCTGGCGCTTGACGCGTACGTGACTGTCGCCGGCATGGCCAAGTGGGCGATCTGTCTGGATGCCCCGAAGCTGCTCGACGACCTGCAGGCGGTTCTCACGAACCTCGGGATCGTCCATGGCCGGACCACCAGGCACAACCAGAGGTATGCCAAGTCCTACGACGAGGTCTACGTCTGTGGTCAGTATGCACAGGGACTTGTGGAGCACGTTCCCTTCTGCGAGCCAGAGAAGGCCGCCCGAGCTGCGCGGCTTGCCGGCAGGACGTTCGCGCAAAGTACCGCCGAGATCATCCCTGGTATCAAGGGTCCGGATTTGTACGACGCGATTCCGAAGGGGAAGTCAGGGCGGAACGGCTGGGGCGTGCGGAGCAGGTTCGCATTCCTGCTCGACCCACGTACACGCCATGTGAGCCGGCGCACGCTCGAGCGGGTAGCGGCGATCCCAGGAGTCGAGCTTCCTGATTGGCTGCGCATGGTCCTGCAGGACAACCTCCACTTCAGCCCGGTCGCTCATGTGGCGGATGCGGGGGAGCGTGAGGTCTTCGACCTCTCGGTCCCGTCGGTCCATGCGTTCGTCGGCAACGGTATCGTCAACCACAACACCGTGAACATGCCCGAATCGGTGACCGTGGAGGAGGTCGAGCGGGCCTACTACGAAGGCTGGAAGCTCAGGCTGAAGGCGCTGGCGATCTACCGGGACAACTGCAAGGTCGGACAGCCGCTCTCGGCGACCAAGTCCGGCAAGGACAAGGACAAGGTCAGCGCGGCCGTGGCGGGGGAGAGCTCCGGCAAGGGGGACCGCAGGGTCATCACCGACACCGGCGCGGTCATCGAGGTCGAGAGCGCGCCCGTCAGGCGGCGGCTGCCGCGGACGCGCCCGTCCAGGACCACCTCGTTCCGGGTCGGCGACATCGAGGGCTACCTGAGCGCCGGCTCGTACCCGGACGACGGCCTCGGCGAGATCTTCGTCAAGGTGTCCAAGCAGGGCTCCACCCTGTCAGGTGTCATGGACGCGTTCGCCATCGCGATCAGCCTCGGCCTGCAATACGGGGTGCCGCTCGAGGTGTACGTGGCCAAGTTCTCCAACATGATCTTCGAGCCCAACGGCATTACCGATGACCCGGACATCCGCATCACCCAGAGCCTGGTCGACTACATCGCCCGTCGCCTGGCCATCGACTATCTGGACGTCGAGACCCGTCAGGCGCTGGGGATCAAGACCACGGCGGAGCGGATCGACGAGGTGAACGGCACCAGCACCGGCACCGGGCCGGCCGCCACGGTCGAGGCGCCGGCGACCACCGAGACCGCGCAGAGCGCGACGGGCCCTGAGCCGGCCGCTCAGGCCGAGGCGGCAGCCGAGCAGAAGGCCCACAGCAGCAACGGCACCGGTCAGGCTGCCGAGCAGCAGGCCGCGCCACCCACGCCACGGGCCGAGCTGGCCTTCACGCCTGGCATGGCGGCGGTCGACGCACCGTTCTGCTCGACCTGCGGTGTGCGCATGCGCCCCGCCGGTTCCTGCTTCGTCTGCGAGTCGTGCGGCACCACCAGCGGCTGCAGCTGAAAACGAGCGGAATCGCATCTGCTGCAACACTGGGCACGTGGTAGCGCGAGCAAGAGCGCTGGTGGAGGGGGAGGCTGGCAGGTTGCCGGCTTCCCCCTCCGGCGTTTGAGCTGCCGAGGCCTCGGCAGGTTGCCGGAGCGTCTGGTTCATGGGCTGGTGATGCGGGTGAGTGGCAGGACCCCGGCGTTCGGGCTATCTGTCAGTCTAGATTGACATCCCTGCTCTTGTCAGGCTAGACTGACGGCATGATGTCGGACGAGCTCGTTACGAGCATCCAGTCTGCCGACCCAGCGGTCGGCCTCCGCGCGGTCGGCGCGCTCCATCGGCTGGCCGAGCGGGTCGAGGCGATCCATGTGCGGCGCGCCCGGGAGCAGGGCTGGTCATGGGAGCAGATCGGCGACGCGCTCGGGGTCTCCCGCCAGTCGGTGCACGCAAAGTACGGAAAGCGAGGCACGTGATGGTCAAGCGGCTCAGCGAGGATGCAAGAAGGTTGGTGCTCACCGCGGCCGCCGACGAGGCATGCCGAAGGGGCGACCGCCGCCTTGGCACCGACCACCTCCTCCTCGGCATCCTTCACGACCCGGCCTCCGAGGCCGCCAGCGCGCTTGGCGTCGACCTTGACTCGGCCCGCGCCGCACAAGACGCCCTCGATCGAGCGGCGCTGGCCGTTGTCGGCATCCACGCCGGCGACCTCGGCCCCATCGCGGACGCTGCAGGCGCTCGCCGCCGCCCTCCTCTGACCTCCGGGGCGCGCGCCGTCCTCAAGCGCGCGATCGAAGCGGCACGCGCGACCGGGAGCCGCCGGATCCAGACCCGTCATTTCCTGCTCGCCCTTCTGGCGTGCGAGCCTCCCGACCCCGCAGCCCAGCTCCTCCACCAGCTCGGGGTCGACGCCGCGGCGGCGCGCGCCCGTCTGGCGGGCTGACGAACGGGAGCAGCCACATGAGCAGAAGAGGCGTGTGCTACGACGTCGGGCGGGTGCTGATGGGCCAGAACTGGCGCCCGGTGTTCGACGCCCACGAGATGCATCGCGAGCTCCAGATCATCAAGGACGACCTGCACTGCAACGCGGTGAGGATCTGCGGACAGGACATCGATCGGCTCATGACCGCCGGCCAGGATGCCCTGCAGCAGGGACTCGAGGTCTGGCTCTCGCCAGAACTGTGGGACAACAGCCCGGGCGAGACGCTCGACCACATTGCGGACGCGGCTGGCAGGGCCGAGGAGCTCCGGCGGCACTGGCCAGGCCAGGTGGTCTTCAGCGTCGGCTTTGAGCTGACGCTGTTCATGCAGGGCATCCTCGAGGGCGACACGTTCTTCGAACGACTCCAACACCCATCGTTCCAGGAGCAGATCCGCTCCGGCGCGCACAACGCCAGGCTCGATTCGTTCCTGGCCAAGGCGAACGCTGCGGTGCGGCAGGTGTTCAAGGGCAGCGTCACCTATGCGTCGGTGCCGCTGGAGACGGTCGACTGGAGTCGCTTCGATTTCGTCGCCGTCGATCTCTACCGCGACGCCCGGATCAAGGACCGATTCGCCGACGTGCTGCGGCGCTTCTTCGCCCACGACCGTCCGGTCGTCATCAGCGAGTTCGGCTGCTGCACCTACCACGGAGCCGCCAACGCCGGCGGCATGGGTTGGGCGATCGTCGATCTCGACCTCGCCGAACTCGGCACGCGGCCACCCGAGCTGAACGGCGAGTACGTCCGCGACGAAGCGGAACAGGCGCAAGAGCTGACCGACGTGCTCACGATCTTCGACGACGCTGGCGTCGGCGGCACGTTCGTGATGACCTTCGTCGCCCCACTCTCCCCCTGCCTTGGTGATCTCGCCACGGCCTTCCCGGACCTGCCATGGGAGGCGAACCGCTGGGGGACGGCGTATCCGGACATGCCGTGGGAGCCGAAACAGTCGTTCCGAGCGGTCGCGGACTTCTATGCCGGCCAGGTACGGCCCGCATGACCGCGTCGAGAGGCGGGAATCGCCTACCGTTCGGCCCGCGGCCACGCCCGCAGCGGCCACGGCTTCTCCCCCGGAGTGGCGGACTGATCCCGCCCCCGCGCAATGCCTCGGCCGCCAGGTCCGGCCAGGCCCGCCCACCTCCGGCCGACCCCGGAGAGCCGCCCGCTACTCCTCGCGGGTCATGGTCATGATCCAGTTGGTCTGCCAGCTGTGGCCGTCGTCGTACGAGAACGCCTGCTCCCAGCGTGCCGAGGTGGCGGTGATGTCCTTCCAGTCGAACCGGACCTTGACCGGCAGCCCGTTCAGCACGTCATCGCCGATGAAGCGGCCGCGCCCGTCGGTGAAGCGGCCCTCCACCGGCGGGTCCAGGTGGCCGGGCCGCGTGGTGGAGGCCCACCAGATCCGCCACAGCTGGGTCTTCGGGTTGAACAGCCGCAGCGACATCCCCTCGAAGGGCTTGCCGTCGGGGGGAAGGGCCGCCGAGAAGCTGTCGACGTTGCCGAGCCCACCGAGGATCGGATACGCCTGCCCGGTTGCCTCGAACTCCACCCACTCGGTGCATCCCTTGTCCAGCGTGTCGGCGAGCTTCCGGTTGTGGATCCGCCAGTGCCCGTACCAGAAGTCGAAGTCCCGGCGGCCGTCGCCGGCGGTGTGCGTCTGGTTCATGCGGTGTCTCCTTGATGCGGTGGCGCGCGAGCAGGGCTCGAACGGGCGCCGCTTGGGCTCGACGAAGGAGACGAGCCATGGCATGGAGTTTCGCAACCAACTGGACTCGTGAGAAGATCCAGTGGAGTGAATATTGATGAGGCCAGTTGCCCCCGGCGCGCGCCTACTCGCGGGCGCTTCCTCCCGGTGGAGTGCGGCCGGCCAGCACCGACCGGCCGATCTGCTGGAACTCCGATGCGAGCAGCTCCATGAACACCCCATCGTAGCGGCGGCCCATGGTCACATCCGCGCCGCGGCGACGGCCCAGCTCCCGGAAGCCGGCCTTGGCATACACCCGCATCGCCCGCTCGTTCCATGCGGCGACCGAGAGCATGACGTTGTGCAGGCCGAGCACGGTGAAGCCCCAGTCGAGCGTGAGCCGGGTCGCCTCACTGCCAAGCCCCTGGCCGCGCCGCTCGCCGAGGAAGATCCCAAAGTCAGCCGTGCCGGTTCGGTGGTCGATGTCGAACAGCGAGCTGAAGCCGATCGGCGTCTCGTCGGAGCGGTCGTAGACGGTGAAGTCGGCGAAGTCGGGCCTTCCGCTGCGCCCGGCGATACGGTCGCGCTGCGCCTCCAGCGTGAAGGGGATGACCCAGCCGTTGCCGTTGGCCACCTCCAGGTCATTCGACCAGCGCTGGTACACCGGGACGAGGTCCAGGCAAGCCGGCCCGAGGGCCACCCGCTCCCCCTCGACCACGAAACCTGGCTGCTCCTCCATCGACCACCTCTCAGACGTCAGACTCGATCTGGCGATCCCCCTCGCGGAGGGCGCCTCAGGCGAGTCACCAAGGCCACCATCGCCCGAGTGTCACTCGGGATCTCGGCCCTGCTCCATGCTGACGACGTGCCAGCGGGAGAAGACCTGGCGGACGACCGGCTCGCTCAGGTCGTTGCGGACCCCTTGCGCGTACAGGCAGGCGCGCAGCAGGAAGCGCCCGCCCGGTCGAAGCACGCGCGTGACCTCCGTGGTCCGGGGCTCGTCCACGTGACGGCCTCTCATGTCGATGGGGGCGTCGCGGTCCGGCGTTCGAGGTCGACGGCCAGCCCGTCGAGGACGTGCGAGAGCCTGCGCTCGAACGTCGCGTCGACGTCGGGGAAGTCCTCGGCCTCCACGACGATCCGCTCGAGAAATGGATACCGGCCGGTGGCGACGAGTCGCCGGACGTAGGGAGCCATCCGGGCGCGCCACTGCTCCGCGGTCAGGTTGGTCCGGCGTTGGGCCTCTTCCTCGGCGAGCTCGGCCTGGACGAACCCGGCCACGAACGCGCTGACCGTGGTGACCATGTCGAGCATTCCGTCGATGTCGAGGCCGAGCCCGTCGACAGCGGCCATCAGGTACTCGAGCTGGCGCACGGCGTTCGGGCCGAAGTTCGGCCGCGCGAGGATGAACGTGACCGCCCAGGGATGGCGACGAGCGAGCCTGCGGTTGTGTCCCGCCGACTCGGCCAGCTCCGCGCGCCAGTCGCCCGACGGCTTGTCTGGTATCTCCTCTTCGCCGAGGACCGTGTCGACCATGAGGTCGAGGAGGTCGTCTTTGGTGTCCACGTACCGATAGAGCGACATCGTCCCGGCGCCGAGCTTCGAGGCGACCTTGCGCATGGACAGTGCCTGGACGCCCTCGGCATCGGCGATCTCGATCGCCGCCCGCACGATCTGCTCGTAGGTCAGCGATGGCTGCGGTCTGCGGGCGGACCGGTCGAGCCGCGCCCAGATCACCGGGCTCGGCTCGGCCGAGGTTTCGTCCAGCGGCATCGAGCCCTCCCTTCACCCGGACGTTGCGGACAGCGTACCCTGTGAGTACAGTGTACCCGCAATGCGTACAGCGTACTCAGGAGGAAGCTCATGGATGACGCCGCAAGCGGTTCGGGTCGACCGAGGCGCTCGCCGGCATCGACCTCACCGTGCCGGCGGGCACGGTGTGCGGCCTGCTGGGGCCGAACGGCGCTGGCAAGACCACGGTGGTGCGGATCCTCGCCACGCTGGTGCACCCCGACGCCGGCCAGGCCCGCGTCGGCGGGTACGACGTGGTCCGCGATGCGGACCGCGTGCGCTATCGCATCGGTCTCGCCGGGCAGCACGCGGCCGTCGACGAGAAGCTCGCCGGCAGGGACAACCTGCGGATGTTCGGCCGGCTCTACCACCTCCCGGAGCGCACGGCCCGACGGCGCTCCGACGAGCTTCTGGAGCAGTTCGGGCTGACCGAGGCCGCCGAGCGCGTGGTCAAGACCTACTCAGGTGGCATGCGGCGCCGGCTCGACCTGGCAGCCAGCCTGATCATCGCGCCGACCGTGCTGTTCCTCGACGAGCCGACCACCGGGCTCGACCCGCGCAGCCGCAACGAGGTCTGGGACAGCATCCGCGCGCTGGTCGGCGGTGGGACGACGGTGCTGCTCACCACACAGTACCTGGACGAGGCCGATCATCTCGCCGACCAGATCGCGGTCATCGACGCCGGCCGGATGGTCGCCGCCGGCACCGCCGCGGAGCTCAAGAGCGAGATCGGCGCCGACCGGCTCGAGGTCGTGGTGCGCGACGCCGACGCCCTGGCGGCCGCGACCGCGGCGGTGGGGCGCGCGACCGGGAACGAGCCGCAGGTCGCACCGGCCGCGCGACGGATCAGGGTGCCGGTCAGCGGCGGTTCGGCCGCGCTCATCGCGGCCGTTCGCGAGCTCGATCAGACCGGCATCCTCACCGACGACATCGCATTGCGCCGGCCGACGCTGGACGACGTGTTCCTCCGGCTGACCGGCGGTACCACCTCGACGAGCAGCGAAAGTGAGGCAGCCTGATGATCGTCCTGGAGCTCCCGACACCCCCACAGACTCTCGCCGGTCGAGTGCTGTGGACACTCCGCGACGGATGGACGGTCACCCGCCGCGAGTTCGGCCACCTTCGCCGCGAGCCTGGCCAGCTGGCCGTGGCCGTGGCCTTCCCCGCCATCATGGTGCTGCTGTTCGGCTACGTCTTCGGCAGCGCGATCGGCGTCCCGGGCGGTGGCAACTACCGCGAGTACCTCATGCCCGGTCTGTTCGCGATGAGCGCCATCGCCGGCGTCATGGCCACCGCGTTGCTCATCTCCAAGGACGTCGCCGAAGGCGTCATGGACCGCTTCCGCTCGATGCCGATGGCACGCTCAGCGGTGCCGTTCGGCCGCACCGCCGCCGACCTGCTGGCGGCCGCCGTCGGGATGGCGATCATGGCGGTGATCGGCCTGACGGTGGGGTGGCGTGCCCATAACGGCCTGGACGCCACGCTCGAAGCCTTCGGCCTGCTCCTCCTGCTGCGGTACGCCGTGAGCTGGGTCGGCGTCTACGTGGGCCTGGCGGTCAAGCCCGAGACCGCCGACTCGCTGCTGCCGCTGGTCTTTCCGGTCAGCATGATCTCCAACAGCTTCGTCCCGACCGCGGGAATGCCTGCCTGGCTGCGCCTGATCGCCGACTGGAACCCGATCAGCACGGTGGTCGCGGCCTGCAGGGAGCTCTTCGGCAACCCGACAGTCCCCAGCCTGCACACCAGCTTCCCGCTGCAGCACCCCATCGCCATGACGATCGGCTGGTCGTTGCTGCTGTTGCTCGTCTTCGTGCCGCTGTCGGCCTGGCGCTACCAGGCCGCTGACCGGCGCTGACCCCACGCCGTGATCATGCGTCCTCCGCTCGAAGGAGCACCACCGTGACGTTGTCGGGAGCGCCGGCGGCATTGGCCGCGTCGAGCAGCGCCTGGCAGGCCGCCTGCCCGTCGTCGTTGGCCAGCAGGATCTCGGCGATGCGGTCTTCGGCGACCGGCTCGGTCAGGCCGTCGGAGCAGAGCAGGAGCTGGTCCCCGGGCTCCAGCTCCAGCGGCGGCGGGGTGTCGACCTCGAGGCCGGGATCCAGGCCGACCGCGCGGGTGAGGACGCTGCGCTCGGGGTGATGCGCGGCCTCGTCGGCGGTGAGCCGGCCCTCGCGGACCAGCTCTGCGACGATGGTGTGGTCGGCGGTGAGCTGGCGCAGCCGGTCGGCGTGCAACAGGTAGGCGCGGCTGTCGCCGACGTGCGCCAGCTGCAGCCAGCGGTCGCCGGCAACGGCGCCGGCGGTCATGGTGGTGCCCATGCCCCAGTAGGCCGAGTCGGACACCGCCTTGGCGATGACCGCCTGGTTCCCCTCCCTGACGGCGGCGACCAGTGCATCGCGGGCTTCCTCCAGGGTCGCGAAGGTGCGCTTGTCGAGCTCGGCGACCGGCTCGATCGCGATCGCCGAGGCCACCTCGCCGGCCTGGTGCCCACCCAGCCCGTCGGCCACCGCCACCACTGTCGTGCCGCGGAAAAGGCTGTCCTCGTTGCCGCGGCGCACCTGGCCGACATCGGTCGCCGCGAACGTGCTGATGCGCATGAGCCTCCTCCGTCTCCATGGCTGGGGGATCCATTCTCCGATCCACGCGCCGGGCTGGGCCGAGATGGGACTCTACGTCTCCAGCACGACCTTGCCGAGCTTGGTACCGGCCTGGAAACGTTCGTAGGCTTCCTCGGCCCGCTGCAGCGGGTACGTGGCGGTCACCGGGACCCGCATGCGCCCACTGGCAAGCGCTGGCAGCACGGCCACCTCGACCCGCCGGACGGCGTCCGCCTTCTGCTCCAGCGGCCTGGAGCGCAGCGCCGACCCCATGAGCCTGGCGCGGAGGGTCATGAGCAGGCGCAGGTCCAGCTCGAAGGTCGTGCCGGCGCCGGTCCCGATCACGGAGATGCGGCCGCGGCTGGCGAGCAGCCGCAGGTTGGTGGGCAGGTTCGGCGCGCCGACCAGCTCGAGGATCACGTCGAAGGGGCCGGTGCCGGCCACATCGGCGGGAAGCACCACCAGCTCGGCGCCGAGCTCGGCGACGGCCCGATGGCGCTCGGGGCTGCGGACGGTGGCGACAACCGAGGCGCCCGCGGCGGCGGCGAGCTGGACGGCCGCGGTCCCGACCCCGCCGGCCGCGCCGGTGACGAGCAGGCGCTCGCCGAGACTCAGCCCACACTGGGTGAACAGCGCGTCATGGGCGGTGACGAAGACCTCGGGGAAGCCACCAGCCTCGGCCCAGGTCATGCGGTCGGGCACGGGCATCGCGATGCGCTCGTGCACCACCGCCAGCTCGGCCTGCCCGCCGCCACCGACCAGGGCCATCACCCGGTCGCCGGGCTGGAAGCGGGTGGCGTCCGGCCCGAGGCCGACGACCTCGCCGGCGAGCTCGAGGCCGGGGATGTCGGCGGGGCTGCCCGGCGGGGCGGGATAGGCGCCGCGGAGCTGGAACATGTCCGCGCCGTTCAGCCCGGCCGCCCGGACGCGCACGAGCAGCTCGCCCTTGCCCGGAACGGGGTCGGGATGCTCGTGGATCGCCAGCTTGCCGTCCTCGATCGTCACTGCGCGCAACGGTCTCCTCCGAGGGTGGGTCCGGCCGCCGGCTAGCGGTCCGGGGTGGGGGGCGGGTCGATGCGGTAGATGGCGCGCATCCAGATGGTGTGCAGCACGTCGACGGCGGTGGCGTGGTTCGCCTGTTGGCCGGGCTGGCCGAAGGTGAGGGTCAGGTAGCGCTCGCTCATCCAGACCAGGGCGATGGCCATCTCGCGCAGATGGGGCACGGCGATGCGCCCGGCGGCCTGGTCCCGCTCCAGCCTGGCGACGGTGGCGTCGATGAACAGCTGCACCAGCCTGGCGTAGGCCTCCTCGACCTCCCGATCATGGTTGGCCGCCTCGGTGATCGCGCGAAGCAGCGGGCCGTGCTCCTGGTACACGCCGGTGAGCAGCTCGAACGACCGCAGGCTCTCGGCACGGGGGTTCTCGCCGCCGCCGAGCCACGCACCGGCCATGTCGTACAGCTTCTCGGCGAGGTCGCTCAGGAGCCGGACGAGCAGCTCCTGGCGATCGCCGAAGTGGCGGTAGAAGGCGGTGCGGGACTGGCCCGCGGCGGTCATCAGGTCGTCGACGGTCAGCTCGCGGAAGGGCCGCTCGCGCAGGAGCCGCTCTGCCGCCTCGAGGATCTCTCGCTCGGACTCCTCGCGCCGGCGGCGATGGTGCTCACGGATCTCCGCCTTGCTGGCCACGAGGGGAGCGTAGCGCACCCGGGGGTGCTCGCGGAGGCGTCGACCGCTCGGACGCGTGGGTGTAACGGCTTGTTTGACGCCGTGTCACGAGTTCCCGTACCCTGCGCAATCAGTTGTTGCGTGCGACGACGGGAACACGGTCCTGCCCGGCGCACGATGCTCGCCGCAGGAGGAGATCGTGTCCACACGCAACGATACCTCGGCGCTGTGTGATCACAACCCCCAGCTCACACAGATCGACTGCGGCCAGCAGGGCATCCAGGTCTATTCCCCCACACGGAATCGCTTTACCAGTGGGGAGATCTGGCGCACACTCGCCATAGAAGCCGAGTGACTGGCGCCGTCAGGTTGCCGCCAGGGGCGGGTTCGGCCCCCCCGCCCGTCCCTGGCGGCACGTCCACCGGGGCGCACGCGACGAGATCTCCTGGCGGCTGTGCCATGGTCGTCGGGGTGCGTCGGGTTCTGGTCCCTTAGGCAGCTTTGCCGTGGCTGTGGGCGTGGTGGGGTGCCAGGTCGAAGGGGCGCAGGAACTGGGCCGGCTCGAAGCGGATGTAGGCCGGGGCGGTCGGCACCAGCGCGCTGGCCGAGCCGAACACGTTGAACTGCGGGCCGAGCGCAGCGGCGCGGGTGTTCAGCGCGACCGGGTCGGTGCGCAGGTGCCGCCAGGAGCGGCCCTGGACGCGGTCCAGCAGCGTCTGTAGCGCCGCGATCTGCTCGGCCGGGGTGAAGGTGCAGTGGCCGCCCCGGTGCACGAACGCCTCGCGCAGCAGGTCGCCGTCGCCGGCGCGTCCGACCGCGCTCGCGTAGGCCTGCTCCTGCTGCACCAGGACCAGCGGGTCGTCGGTGGTGTGGATCGACAGCACGGGGACGCGGCCGAGGTCACCGTCGTAGACGATGTGCTCGGTCATGTAGCGCACGGCGACCGGGTCGGCGCCGATGCGCGGCGCCCGCGCCAGCGACTGGAGGTCCGCCCGCAGGTCGAGGCCGGCCTGCCGGTAGAGCGCCTCCACCTCGCGGCGGTCGATCGACGCACGGAGCTGGCGCGCGTAGTCGACCCCGGTGTTCCACGAGGGGTTGCCGCCCGCACGCGCCTCCAGCTCCGCCCTGGCAAGGAAGCCGAACGGGATGCCGAGGTTGCGGATCGCCACGATCTGGTTGGCCAGCATGGCGGCGAAGTCGTGCTCGCCGGGCTCCGGTTGGGCGGCGTCGGTCCAACCGGGCAGGTCGCCGAGCGCGGCGACCAGCGCGAGCCGCGCCTGGCCCTGCGGCGTGGCCGTGGCGGCGGCGAGCAGCTGCTGCGCGAGCTGGAAGCTGCCGAGCGGGTCGCCGATCCGCACGATCGGCAGCGCCGAGTCCCTGCCGAGCAGGGTCTTGAACGCGAACAGCGAGTCGAGCGCCTGGTTCCAGGTGCCGACCGCGCCGGCGAGCACGCCGCACATGGGCAGCGCGCCGTCGAAGCGGCGCGGCGCGACCTGCACCAGCCCGGCGGTGACCATGCCGCCGAGCGAGTGGCCCCAGGCGATCGTGGTCCGCGGCTGGCCGATCCGCTGCTGGAGCTCGTCGAGCAGGGCGAGCTGGTCGCGGATGGCCTCGTCGATCGCCCAGCCGGTGCCCGCGTAGGAGGATCCCGCGATGGCGAAGCCGTGGTCGAGCAGCCAGCCTCCGGTGATGGGGTCGCCCACGTCGGCGGCCGCGTTGGCGCTGCCGGGGAAGCGATAGCCGTGGCTGTACAGCAGCAGCGTGCCGTTCCAGTCCTCCGGCACCTCGGCCTTCCACGTCGCCCCATCCGGCAGCGTCCCGGTCAGCGTGGTGACCGTGGCGGCGTGCGCTCCAGGGACCGCACTGATCGTGGTGGCGGCCAGGACGGCCACGAGCAGCAGCAGGCGGGCTCGCGCCTTCACGATGGCGACCTCCTTTGGTCTGGATCGTGCCGAAATTCTAGCAATTTCCCTCTTGCACGAGGTGCGGCGAGCGGAGATGGTGTCGGCATGCTGCCGACCAGCGCTCCAGGAGAGCTGCGCCTCTTCCCGCTCCCGGACGATGAGGCGGGCACCGCCGCGGGCAACGGCCAGCCGTCGCGGCGGCCGCGCCGCCGCGGGCGGGCCCCGCGACGCCCCGGCCCGTTGCTGCTCGCGGTCGACGGCAACGGCCTGGTGCACCGCGCCTTCCACGCCGTCGGGGGCGTCGACGGCGAGCCGGGCGCGGCGGCCGGGCGGGTGCTCGCGATGCTGGCGAGGATCGCCGCGGAGGTGCAGCCGACCGCCTGTGTGGTCGGCTTCGACGACCCGATCCACAGCGTGCGCCGCCAGCGCCACCCGGCCTACAAGGCCGCCCGTCCCCCGAAGCCGGACGAGCTGGTCGAGCTGCTCGACGAGCTGCCCGACCTGCTGCGCCAGCTCGGGCTCTGCGTGGTCGTGCCGGCCGGGCTGGAGGCCGACGACGTGCTCGGCTCGGCCGCGGCGCTCGCCTCCAGGCGCGTGGTCGCCGGCACGCTCGCCACCGGCGACCAGGACGCCTTCGCCCTGGTGCGCCCGACCGTGCGGGTGCTGCTGCTGGTCGCCGGCGGGCGCGTGGAGCAGGTCTCGCCGAGCTGGCTTCGCGCCCGCTACGGGGTGGGGCCGGAGCAGTACCTGGAGTTCGCCGCGCTACGCGGCGACTCGAGCGACTGCCTGCCGGGGGTGCGAGGCGTCGGCGCGGTGACCGCCGCCAAGCTCCTCGCGGCCTACCCCGACGTGGAGGCTGCCCTCGCCGACCCGGCGGGAGTGGCCAAGCTGCTCGGCTCGTGGGTGGCCGAGGCGCTGGTCACGCACCGCGACACCTATGAGCTGAACCGCGAGCTGATGGCGATCCGCAGCGACGTGGCGCTCGACCCGGCCGCCTGCAACCGGCGCCTGGACCGGCGCATGGTGGCTGAGACGCTCGCCGAGCACGACCTGGACGACCTCGTCGATCGCGTGCTCGGGGGATTCGCGTTGCTCGGACGCGCCGCGTGGCGGCGCGCTCCCGAGCCATCCGCGGGGCTTTGATCCCGGTCCCTACACGAAGGAGCCGCACGTTGCGAAGAAGTCCAGGGATGCCCCGTCGCTGGGCGACCGTTGTCGGGGTCGTGCTCGCGCTGGTGGGTCTGCTCTGGTTCCTGCAGGGCATCGGCCTCGTCAAGGGCAGCTTCATGACCGGCGAGCCGGTGTGGGCGATCATCGGCCTGGTGCTGCTGGCGCTCGCCGCCCGGCTACTTGCGGAAGCGCTCAGAGGGAATCGGTCGTAGGGTGGATGGCGGTCCCCAGACCATCGTCGCCCGGTCGGCGCGGGGTGCATGCGGACCGCCCGTGAATGATCGATGAATGAGGGAGCCGATGACCATTCCTGCGGCGCCCGCTCAGGCCACCCTGGGTGAGCTGCACGCCTCCGGGCATCAGTACAAGGACATCAAGCAAGAGATCCGTGACAACCTTCTGGCGCGACTCGCGTCCGGCGAGGAGCGCTTCCCCGGCATCGTCGGCTTCGAGGACACCGTGGAGCCCGAGCTGGAACGCGCCCTGCTCGCCGGGCACGACATGGTGCTGCTCGGCGAGCGCGGGCAGGGCAAGACGCGGCTGATCCGATCGCTCACGCACCTGCTCGACGAGTGGACGCCCGCGATCGCCGGGTGCGAGATCAACGACCACCCGTACGCGCCGATCTGCGTCTCCTGCCGGTGGCGCCTGGCCGAGCGCGGCGACGACCTGGAGATCGTCTGGCGGCACCGCTCCGAGCGCTACGGCGAGAAGCTGGCCACGCCGGACACCAGCGTCGGCGACCTGATCGGCGACGTGGACCCGATCAAGGTGGCCGAGGGCCGCACCCTCGGTGACCCCGAGACGGTGCACTACGGCCTGGTGCCGCGGACCAACCGCGGCATCTTCAGCGTCAACGAACTGCCCGACCTCGCCGAGCGGATCCAGGTCGCGCTGCTCAACGTGCTCGAGGAGCGCGACATCCAGGTGCGCGGCTACCAGCTCCGCCTGCCGCTCGATCTGCTGGTGGTGGCGAGCGCGAACCCGGAGGACTACACGAACCGCGGGCGCATCATCACCCCGCTGAAGGACCGCTTCGGCGCCGAGATCCGCACCCACTACCCCCTGCGCATCGACGACGAGGTGGCGCTGATCCGCCAGGAGGCGGTGCTGCGCTGGCAGGGTGGGCCGCTCGGCGAGCCGGTCGTGCCCGACCACGTGCTGGAGATCATCGCCCGCTTCACCCGTGCCGTCCGCGAGGCGCCGCAGATCGACACCCGCTCGGGCGTGTCGGCTCGCTTCGCCATCGCCGCCGCCGAGACCGCCGCCGCCTCGGCCGTGCGCCGCGCCGCGGTCACCGGCGAGCCGGTGCCGGTGGTACGGGTGGTCGACCTGCCGGCTGTGGTGCCCACCGCGCTCGGCAAGGTCGAGTTCGACGAGCTCGAGGAGGGCCGCGAGCTGGACCTGCTCAAGCACCTGCTGAAGCGGGCGGTGGTCGAGACCTTCCGCGCGCGCCTGGCGGGCCAGGACTTCTCCGGCGTGCTGCGCCGCTTCGACGACGGCGCCACGGTCGAGAGCGGCGAGCTGGTCTCCGCGCCGGAGCTGCTGCAGCGCGTCGGCCCGGTGGCGGGTCTGGCGCAGCTCCTGCGCCGGCTCGGCGACTCCGAGACGGAGACGCCTGGACTGGCCGCCGCGGCGCTCGAGTTCGCTCTCGAGGGCCTGCACCTGGGCAAGCGTCTCGGCAAGGAGGAGCTGCCGGGTCGGGCGGTGTACGGGCGATGAGCCCTGAGGGGTTCGGGGAGCCCCGAGGGGGCGGCCCGATGAAGCGACTCCGGTACGGGCCGTGGCAGGGTGGGCCGGACCCGATGGAGCCGCCGTTCGACCTGCGCGAGGCGCTGGACCGTATCGGCGAACGGGTGCTGGCGGGGGAGCGGCCCAGCGAAGCCCTCTCCTCGCTGCTGCGGCGCGGCATGCCGGGCATGCAGGGGCTGCGGGACCTGATGCGCCGTGCCCGCGAGCGCCGCCAGGAGCTGCGCGAGCGCGGTCGCCTCGGCGGCGTCCTCGAGCGCGTGCGCGAGCTGCTCGACCAGGCGGTGGAGCAGGAGCGGGGAGCGCTGTTCCCGGACCCC
>WNGB01006597.1_pt1 | contig 25861 bp, 26 predicted proteins | sample 5400681 | NCBI WGS metagenome assembly WNGB01 (sample SAMN13153367, study PRJNA577476) | soil metagenome | isolation source: 115 cm soil or saprolite under grassland replicate 2 | place: USA:California | collected 2016-06-15
TCGAAAACCCCGGCCGTGCAGAGCCCCACCGGGCTGGTGCACCCCTGGCTGACGACGCTGGCTTGAATTCCCGCCTTGCCGTTGAGGCGGTGGCATCGATTGTGGGCGCCCGCTTCTTTGATCGATGGCGCCCCGCTTGCACCCACGGTGACGAGACCCACGACGAACAAGAGCATTTTTTTCATTTCAAGTTCCTCCTGGCTCGTGGTCCTCGAGGGAACGCAGCGTATCCGCAGGCGGGCCGAAGGCCGCGCCGAGTAACAAAAAAAACCTATCCTCGCTGCATCCCATCGTAGGCTCGAGCTCGAAAGTCGAATCGCTAGTGGACTCTCCTTCCCTCGTCAAGCCGAAGAGGAGGGGCGCCGTCGCCGAAAAAACATGATAATGTGGGGGATTTTTCACCAAATCACTCGGCTTGCGACGGCTCGGTCGATCACGCGATCATCGGGCATGGCTCTTTTCAAGCGAAAACCCCCGGAGACCTTCGTCATCGAACTAGTCGGCAGGAGGCGTTTTGTGGCCGGCGATTGGTACCATTTGATGCTGCAGGCGCCGTGGTGGGCCGACCTATTGGCGATCACCGCCGCGTTTCTCTCGATCAACGTTCTTTTCGCGCTTGCCTATCTGCACACCGGCGGCGTCGCCGGCGCGCGGGCCGATTCCTTCGCCGATCTGTTTTTTTTCAGCGTTCAGACGATGGCGACCATCGGCTACGGTTCGATGTATCCAGCAACGACGTCGGCGCACCTGCTCACGACGGCGCAAGCCACGGTCGGAATCTTCGTCATCGCGGTGGCGACCGGTATCGTGTTCTCGAAGTTCAGCGTCATCCGCGCCCGCGTTCAGTTCGCGAGCCACGCGGTCGTGGCGCCGATGAACGGCGTGCCGACCCTCATGTTTCGCGTCGGCAACGAGCGTGCTTCGAGGGTCATCAACGCCGCCCTTTCCGTCGTTCTTACGCGCACCGAAAGGACGAGCGAAGGCGTACGCATGTATCGCATGTACGACCTCAAGCTCGAGCGTGACCGAGCGCCGGCGCTTTCGCGCTCGTGGACGATCATGCATCGCATTACGGCGGACAGCCCGCTGGTCGACCACACGCCCGAACTGCTCGCCACCAACGAAGTGGAGCTCACCCTCACGTTGAACGGCGTGGACGAAGTGTCCGGTCAAATCCTCCACGCGGCGCACACCTATACGGACGCAGAGGTTCGCTGGGGCGCACGCCACGCCGATATGCTGAGCGACCGCCCCAACGGGATCGTCGTGGATCTTTCCAAGTTCGACGAACTCACGCCGACGCACGCTACCGACGCCTTCCCCTATTCCATGGCCCCGCAGGCGGCCGAAGGCCGCGCCTAGCATTACTGCGTCAGATCTTGGCCATGACAGATCACGATCGGCAATTGCCGCGTGTCGGCCCGGTAAGTTACGGCGAGGCCGTCGGAACCGTGTTTCAGAGGGCAATTGCCGCGAGGCGTCTCCTCTTCCGCGTTGCCGAAAGCGAGTTCCGCCTGCCCGGTCAGTAGTTTCGTGGGGTATGGCTACTCCGATGCAACGATCTGGTAGCGAGAAACTGACGCAGTAATGCTAGTAACGCAACGCCACCGCGGATCCCGCGGTTTGGGGCCTTGGCGCGGGAAAAGAAGGGAGTAACATGAGGCGTTGGGCGTCGGCATTGGAAATCGGTCGGCAGCGCGCTCGAGGGGCAATGTAATGGCGATTCTATTTGCTCACGCTTCTATCGTTCTGGCGGCCCTTGCGATCCTCGGCGCGTGTGGAGGCGACGATCATACGGAGCTCTTCGACCCGAACGATGGCGCAGCCGGACAAGGCGGCACCGGCGCGAACGGCTGTGCAGACTTTCCGACCTGGATGGCGGGCAAAGAGTACACGACCGGCGACCAGGTAAGAGCCACCTGCCAGAGCCCCGGCGGCGGCCAAACCCTGTGTACGGTCGGTGTGACCTACTTGTTCACGTGCAACAACGGCGCGCTGTGCGCCGTGTATCCACCGGGCGTCGAAGGCTGGTGGGGGGCCTGGAGCGTCGGGATGGCCTGCGATCATTGACCCGACTCTGGTCAAGACCGCGACCCCCCTGGTCGATCATTTTGGCTCTACCGAAGGATGTCGTGTCTCGAGCATAATCGTCGGTTGAGCTGACGCTCGCCAAGGCGGCGAGTCGCTCGGGCGGAGGGGACACATGAACATTCGGTGGTGGTTGCCGTCTGCGGTCGCGCTCGTCGCGGTCGCTGCGGTGAATTGTGGAGGCGACGACAGCGACACTGCTGCAGGCTCATCGGGCTCGTCGGGCAGAAGCGGCTCGTCCGGCGCGGGGAGGGGCGGCTCGCTGGGGGTCGGGGGCTCGACCACCGGCATCACGGGGGGAACAACGGTCGGAACCGGCGGTTCGGGCGGCTCGAGCGGAATCAGCGGCTCGGGTGGCGCGAGCGGTTCGGGAGGAACCGGCGGCACCGGAGGAGTCGTTTCCGACGCGTCCGGTGGTACGGGGGGCGTCACCGACTCTGGGACGAAAGCCGATGCGAGCACCTCCGACGTGACGTCGAAGGACGTGGCGTCAACGGATAGCAGCACCGCCTGTCCTGCGACCGCCCCCACGCCTGGCACGAGCTGCACGGTCACCGACCCCTGCCCATACGGGAACTCGGTCTGTGGGTGTGTGAAAGGAGCCGACGCCGGCCGGGTGTGGGCTTGCAGGACCACCCCAGATCCCGATTGTCCGACGACCAAACCCACAGGGGGCACGAGCTGCGCCGACGCGGGCGCTGGCACTATCTGTGTCTATGGCAGCAACAGCGCCTGCTTCTGCGATCAGACCGATCACTGGCGCTGCATCTGAATCCTCTCCGCTCCGAGCCTTTCAACGCACGCCGCCGAAGTGCCGACGCAGCACGTCGGCGGCGTGGCGTCCCGACGTGGTGAGCGGGACGTAGACGTCATCGGCGAGGTCGGCTAGCGGTGCGACCTGCTCGTCCGCGGACAGTCCCAAGATGCGCTCGAGGTCGGCCACCACGTCCCGCATCGTGGCGTAGCGATTGTCGGGATGCTTGCGCATCGCTCGCAGGATGATGCGTTCGATGCGTGGATCGATCTCTTCGTTGAGCCACGAGGGGGGCGGCGCGGGTGAGAACATCTGATGGGCGAGTAGCTCCAGATCGGTTTCGACGTCGAAGGGCAGGTGCCCGGTGAACACTCGAAACATGACGACGCCGAGGCCGTAGACGTCGGTGCGCGCGTCGGCCGGGTCGGTCACGATCTGTTCGGGCGCCATGTACTCGACCGTGCCGAGCACGATGTCGTGGGAGCTGATCCTTCCGGAGGTCGCCGCCTTCGCGAGACCGAAGTCGATGAGTTTGAGCCCATAGGGGTTGCCGATCGGGCCGAGGAGAAAGAGGTTGCCCGGCTTCACGTCGCGATGGCAGATTCCCGCGCCGTGTGCCGCCGCAAGGCCGAGGGCCGCGTGGCGTATCATCGCCAGCGCGAGGTCGGTCGGCATCTTTCCTTCGCGCCTCAGGTACTCGCCGAGCGACTCGCCTCGCAGCGGCTCGGTCACCAAGTACGGCCTGCCCTGCACGTCTCCGAAGCTCAAGACCTTGATGATGTTGGGATGTTGAAGACCTTTGAGAAGCTCGGCTTCGCGCTGGAAGCGCGCGTGCGTTTCGTCGCTCGGCGTCGCCGGGGCGAAAAGCTTCACGATGACCTGCTCGTGCGTCAGCACGTCTTCCGCGAGGTAGACGCGGGCCGTCGCCCCCTTGTTGACGAAACCTTTGATCTGGAATCGGCCGCCGATCACCGCACCGGCCATCCCGGTTTTGCGGTGTCGAAACGAATCGAAGGGGATGACGTCTGTCGGCGGTTCGAGAGGCTCCGCGTCGTAGGGGCAGTACACGAACGTGTCGCTCACCTCGCGCTGGCACCGCGGACAGATCATGGGCACTTCGGTCATAGGCCAGAACCGGAAGGGAAGGAAGTCGCGCCCCACGCGAGGCCGCGCTTGACATGTCTAATGATCGTAGACATGATGTCTAATCATATTAGACAGGAGGCCACAATGTCGCACAGCATCCGAACCGAAGTCGTCATCGAGGCGAACCCCGAGGCGGTCTGGGCCGTGCTCACCGACTTTGCATCGCACGCGGAGTGGGATCCATTCCTCGTAGCCGTCGAAGGCAAGCCCACTTTGGGCTCCCGCCTCGCGGTGCGATTCCACAATGGAACGACCTTCCGCCCCACGGTGACCGAAGCCAGCGAGGGCCGCGCTCTCGAGTGGCTCGGCAAGCTCTTCCTTTCCGGGCTCTTCGATGGGCGGCACCGATTCGAGCTGATTCCGGAGCAGGATCGCACCCGCTTGATTCACTCCGAACGGTTTTCCGGGCTGTTGGTGCCGCTGCTCAAGCGCATGTTGTCCGACGCCGAACGTGGATTTCGAGCATTCAACACCGCGCTGAAACAACGGGTCGAGCGGCCGACCCGCAGGCCGGCCGAACGCCGGGCCGAGTAACAATCGGATGGCACGCCGCGTGGGGCTGACGCGGGAGGATGTGATCGGTGCGGCCGCCGCTATCGCCGATGCCAACGGCATCGAACAGTTGAATGTTGCCGCAGTCGCGCAAAGGCTCGGCGTTCGCTCGCCTTCTTTGTATCACCACGTGCCGGGCGTCGAGGGGCTCCGGCGTGCGCTCGCCCTCCACGGGGCGGCGCGCCTGCGCGAGGCGCTGGCCGCCGCGGCGCGCGGCCGACGCGGTCGACCGGCGCTCGTCGCCGCGGCCAGGGCCTACCGGTCTTTCGCGCGCCGTCACCCTGGACAGCTTTCGGCCATGCTCCCCGCACCGCGGCCCGACGAAGACGACGAACTGTATCGCGCGCTCGCCGGACCCGTTGCCGATCTTGCACGGATGCTAGGTGAGATCGGAGTCGAGGGGGACGCCGCCATCCACGTCGTGCGCGCTCTGCGGAGCTATCTGCACGGTTTCGTGGATCTCGAACGACGGGGCGGCTTCGGTATGCCGCAAAAACTCGAGGTGAGCTTCGAGCGTGGTCTCCAGATGATCATCGATGGGATCACCACTCGCCGCACCGGATAAGACAATCGCAACACCGAACCTTGCGGAAGCACGAGAGCTGCGAAAATGGTGCTTGACTAAAGCGTCCCATCGGACACTGTGGCGGACGATGGGCGCGCACGTTCACACCCAAGGGCAAACGACGGGTGAGCGGCGGGCACGAAATGTCCTCTGGTTCGCCCCGCCCTCGCCCCCCACGCCGCCCGAAGCGCCGGTCGCCAAGCGACGCCAGCAGCTGCGAAGACGAAACATCGCCGCCACGGCGACGATCTTGGTCATCGCGTCGATCTTCTTGGGCGCGCTGTTTCTCTTACGCCTCGGCCGCCAAATGAGCGCTTCCATGCCCGCGTCAGCGGCCAGCTCCGCCAGCACCTCACCTCCGTCAGACCTGGAGTCGACTCCGATCCGTGGTGCCGAGGACTCCCCTTCCCTGCAGCGCGGCGAGGAGAGCGAGCCTACCCCGAGCCGGCCCAGGCCCACCCAGCCGCGCGGTTCACGCCCTTCTACGGACATTTTCCGCAAGCCGGGATTCTGACGCCGCCAACGAGAGGTGACGTCGCCTCGTTCGCATCCAGGCCAGGAGGAGCGGGCCGACCCAGAGAGCGGGACATCGTGCTGGCCCCGCGGCCTGCTGGCAGGATCCGCCGCTCGCCACGAGCGCTCGGGTGTCTCCACTTTCTTCGCCAGCATCCGAACGGCTAGCGTCCGGTCCTCCTTCGGCAGAAATGCCCGTCTTGGCCCAAGGCACGGAACAACTTTCCGCGGTCGCGCGCGTGAGCAGCGCAGCTCCGCTCGAGGGATCGCTCCACGACGCGTGGCATAGCCGAGCGAAGGGCCCGTCGTCCGGGCAAACCTGGGGGCATGTATCGGCGAGCTGGTAGATCGCTCGGAAGCTCGCTCCGCCATCGCGCGTCATGCCGACGGCAAAGGGATCGTAGGGCTCGGTCGCGCAGGCGTAGAGGCCCGATGCCGACCAGGTAAGGCATCGGTTCCGGAGCGAGCTCACCTGAGCGAACGAGCCGCTGCCGTCGGACGGTCCGACGAAAATTCCGTCTTGTGGCCCTCCATAGGCAAGCTGACTTCCGTCGGGCGACAAGGCGAAGCCGAACATGCTTCCCTCGGTCCTCGCCAGATCGCTCCACGTCTCTCCTCGATCCGCGCTCATGCGAAGAGTCGTCGTGGCCATGCCGAACGCGTCGGGCGCATGGGCCAGGGCGCGCATCCAGAGACGATCGGGGTTGCGCGAATCGACCGCGCTGACGAACCAACCTCCCGAACCGTTGGATGACGGCAGCGTCGTGCGGATCCACGTCTGGCCGCCGTCCTCGCTGCGCACGATCGCTTCCAAAGGTGGATCGCCGATCATTCCGCCCACATAGATGCGGCGCGCGTCGGATGGTGCGACCTCGATTGTCGTTGCGATCAAGTCGCGCGGCAGCGCCATCCCGAGCTGCGTCCAAGTTCTGCCATTGTCTTTCGTTTCGACGACCCGATTGATGAATGCGAGGCCCGCGTCGGGAGGTGCCTCGGCGTCGTACGTCGATACCAGCACGAGCAGGCTCGCCGGATCGCTCGGCTCACCGGTCAGGTCCACGACGAGCTGGTTGGCGAGCGGCGGCGCGTACAACCACGTGCATCCTCTATCGTGGCTAACGGCGACTCCCTGAAAAGGAACGCCGACGACGATCGTGCCGTCACCGGTGACGGCGAGCGGTGGATCGGCGGTTCCGATTTGGCCGACGATCTCCTCGCAGATCCATTGCCAGGACCCTCCGGCGTCGTACGTCTCGATGAAGCCGAAAGTCGCGCGTACCAGCAGATGCTGTGCGTCGCTCGGAGCGATGACCAACTGATCGGCACCGGGAAATCGGCCGTTGGCCGAGGCCGAGGAGACGTGAAGCATGGCGCAGCAGACCGCTGCCTCTTTCCAGGCGCCGGCATGCCGGCGAAGCCTTACATCGGGGTGATTCGCTGGTTTCGAGCTCGCCGAGCATGCCATCAGCGGCTAGTGTTGGTGGAGTGCGCTCGGTTGACAAGGAGGTCCGCGGTTGGCGGAGAGCCCCCACATGCACCAGCTCGGTGTACACGCGAAGTCGTCCTCGACCGCAAGAACGGCACGCAGGAAGTCCTGCACGATCAAGCGTTCAGCTTTTCCGACCAGCGAGGTTATCCGCTTGGCGTCGTCGTCAATGACGGCGACACGTTCACGACGACGTGCACCTACGAGAACAACACGAGTCGCGCCAACCATGGCTTGGGCCCCGCGTTCCCTTGAAGCTACACCCTGACGTGTCACGTCACAGCAGCTGACACAGGGGTGGCACACCGCTCGATGTTACACCTGTGTTCCGTCCGCGCGAAGGCAGCTGCCGCTTCCGCCCCGGCTCATGATTGAAATGAGTCTGAGTTTCCCACGCTTGCGGCCAGCGTAAGCGGCGGCGCGCGTGGCCGCTGAACGCCAGCGCGCCGGCGGCCAGAGCGCGGCTCGCCGCTTGCTCTATCGAGGGCCATGGCATCTCGACACCATGCACAGGCCCTTAATTTACTAGGCGAATCATCTCTTCCTGACTGTATCCCAAGCATCGATGCTCGTACGTCGGGGGCTGCCGCCTCGCAACCGACTACCCAGGCCGCCAACGACTGGCAGAGGTCCTTTGCTAGTTGTCTCAAGAACCTTCGCGCGCGGCTCTTGACCAAGCAACTGTGGCTTTCAGGGGAAGTCGGCTGCACGGACGCCGCCATCTCGTACTGGGAAACTGGCCGGCGTCTGCCGCAGCAAAGCACGCTGTTTCGTCTCGTCGAAGCGTTCCGAAAGAGCGGAGCGTCCCCGCAGGAGCTCTCCGAGCTTCGGCTCAGCTGGCAAGGATCGATGCTGCGTCGATCGAACAGTCGCTGGCCGCAATATTGAGCCACCCCTGACGATCGGCTCGATCCGTGCTTTGATAGAGTATCTGAATGGGCAAACGAGCCACTGTCGCCCGCGCTCTCCTCGGTTTGGCAGCCGCGGGAACGTTCGGTTCCATGTCGTGTGGGTCGGACAAACCCCCCGCCAAGACTGCCGCGCAGTGCACCAAGATGGGTGCGAAGACGGGAGTCGCGGGCGCCAAGACCGGCGTGAAGACGGGCGTTGCAGGGGTCAAGCAGGTCGGCAAATCGGTGGGCGGGCTGTTCGAGGGGGGATCGGACCAAGCGCGCCAGCAATGGCGCGAAGGCAAAGCCGAGACGAAGGCGACCGCGCACTCTGGCGGTGAAGAGACCCGGCGAGAGGCGCACGCCCCCGACTGTCCCTGAAGCGTCGTTGGCTAGGCGATGAAGGAACGTTAGCCCTCCAGACATAAGGCAAGCATGCGAAAGCATCTTGGTGATGGGCACGCACTCGCGAAAGTTGCAGCTTGGACGTCGGGTGCGGCCTTTTTATGGGCCATGGCGGGCTGCGGCAGCGAAGGAACCCAGCGCGGAAACGCGAGTGGGACCGGAACCGCGAGCGGTGCGGGAGGGGCGGGCATCACCCCCACGGGGACGGGCACGGGAGGCTCCATCGGGGTGGGCGGCAGCACCGGCGGCGACTTCGTCGGCACGCCGAAGACCTGCGACGAAGCCGCACGCGGGCACACCTACGTCGGCTGCGATTTCTGGCCGACGGTTGTCGCCAACCCGGTTTGGGTCGAGTTCGATCCAGCCGTCGTCGTCGCCAATGGAAACACCGAGGAGGCCAAGGTCAGCGTGGATGGGCCCGGGGGGTTTCACCAGGAAGTCACCATCGCGCCGGGCGGACTACAGACGATCTTGCTCAAGTGGGTCATGGGGCTGAAGGGCCCCGAATTTTCATTGGCGAATACGTCAAGACCGCCTCCGCCTGCCCCAGGATCAACTTCCAAAGTGCAGCGGCGGAGTGCCGGAGCGCGAGCGTCGACGCGTCGCTGCTGTTGCCGGCGACGGCCATGACCGGCAACTACCGGGTGTTCGGGTATTCCTCGAAGAATGAAGGCAAGGACTGGGGCTCGGTGCCGGGCGCCGTGGCGATCACCGCCACCGAGGATTCGACCCAAGTGAAAGTCCAGCTCGCCAAGAACTGCGGCGTCGAGATCTTCCCCACCAAGGATCTCGGCGTGTGCGTGGCGGCCGGGCCCGGAGTCGAGGCCAAAAGCGGCGGGGATTTGTACACGTTCCAAATGAACGCGGGCGACGTCATCGAGCTCGTTGGCGCGTGGGCCAAGGATCCTCAAACCCGAAACGCGGACCTGAGCGGCTCGGTCATCAACGCCTCCGCCCACGTCCAGGTCGTGTCGTTCAACGCCATCGCTCAGCTCCCCGACGTGTCGGTGGCCAACGCCGATCACATGGAAGAGACGATCTTGCCGGCGGAAGTCATCGGCAAGAAGTACATCGTCGTGCCTCCGACGACGCCGCTCGGCAACGCCGTAGGTCACGTCGTGCGTATCTACGGCAACGTCGATGGAACGCATCTCAGCTACCCGGAGGGAATGCCGCCGGGCGCTCCGGCCACCATCAATGCCGGCGAGACGGTTCAAATCCCGCCGCTCCCGCAAGGCCAGCCGGCGCCACAGTGTCTCAGCGTTTCCGATCACTGCATGCTCGACAAGCCGTTCATCGTCGTGGGCGATCAGCCTTTCGCCGTCAATTCGTTCATGGTGGGAGGCACCCTGCAGATGCCAGGCACGGGTTTCGACAACTCGCAGGGCGATCCCGCGTTCACGATGATGGTCACGCCCGAGCAGTTTCGGAAGGAGTACATCTTCCTAGCTCCCAGCGACTACCTCGAGAATTTCGCGGACATTCTCGTTCCGCAAGGCGCGCAGGTATCGCTCGACGGCAGTCCCTTGTCCGGCAGCCCGGAGCGCATCGGTAACAGCGAATGGTCCTTCGTGCGCGCCAAGCTCAGCGGAAGCAATGGCGGGGTGCACTCACTCTCGACAACCGATGACCGCGGTCTCGGTCTTCAGGTGATGGGTTTCGGGTTCGCGACGTCGTACTACTACCCGGGCGGCCTCAATCTGAAGTTGATCTCCGAACCGCCGATCATCAAATGACGGCTAGGTGGTGCTCAGCTTCGCCTCGAGCTGAACGTCGACGTTGCCTTTGAGTGCCGCGGAGATGGGGCAGCCGAGCTTCGCTTTCTCCGCTGCTTCGAGAAAGGCACTCTCCTCGATGCCGGGAACCGCCGCTTGAACGGTGAGGTGCATGATCGTGACCCGGAATCCCGCCGAGCCCCGCTCGATCGTGCATCGCGCCTGCGTTTCGATGCGGGTGGGGGGCTTGCCAGATCGTTCGAGCTCGCCGCTCAGGGCCATGCTGTAACAGGCGGCATGGGCAGCTGCGAGGAGCTCTTCCGGATTCGACCCGCGCGCTTGCTCGAATCGTGACCCGAACGTGTAGGGACCGGCCATAGCCCCACTCTCTCCCTCGAACTTGCCGTTTCCTGTTTTGAGCCCACCCTCCCAAATTGCGCTTGCGGTGCGTGTCGGCATGGCGGTTCCTCCGTCCGTGAATGGTTTCCGGAAGACGTTACCCGTAACCCCGCACCTGTCCAGAGGCCATTTGGTGACCCGTCGTCCCTCGACATCCATGCTTCAAGGACGGAGGCGGCCTTTGCGTTCGGCGCGGTCGCGGCCACCGCGCTGCTCGGGGTCAGCGCGCGGGATCGCCCTCGGTATGCGAGTGGAACGCGCGCCCGGCTTCTTGGGCCAGCGAGTCTTACGGGTCAACGGCGTCGTCGTTTGGTCGTGCGGGAACGCAGCCCCCGCTCGCCCCGGCGTAACGTCTTTGAGATCGCTCTTCACGCGCTTGGGACGTGCGGTGGCTTTGGCGGCCATGGTGCACCAAGTTCCACGAAAATCAGCGATTGGAATGTCGATTCACCCACCCGAGGGCCCGAGCCAGGCGATCGAAGCTGTACTTCTTGGCGCGACGTCCCTCGGTCAGTTGACGATCGCGGTAATCGGTCAGGGCTCGAAGCAAGCGCTTCTGCGTGAGGTCGATCGCTTCGTAGAGATCGCGGTCTTCTTCGCGAATGCTGATGTCATGGCGGTGTGATAGTTCCAAAAGCACATGACATCCGTATCGCACTTCGCGATCGCCGGTCTTGTACAGCTGCACCTCCATCCGCGTGAGCTTGACACTGTTGTGACTCTCGACTGGGGCCCTCAAATGCTGTTCGACGTGATTTCGAAGCGCATCGGTCAGGTCAAGCTGTCGCGCCGTCAGATAGAGCTGCATTCTCGATCCTTATGGGCTCGACTGGGTCAAAACAAATGGGCCGGAAGTGGCGGGCCTACCAAGCGAACCCGTGCTTGGTGGCGCTCGCAGCACTTACGCAGGAGGATGGAGCAGTCCCCTCACGCCACTGCCGACATATTCGACGGCGAGGGCGGCGAGCAGAACGCCGAGAACGCGCGTGACCACGTTGATGCCCGTCTGGCCGAGCAACTTAGCCAAAGGCTCGGACGTTCGAAGAGCAACATACACCAGCGCCAGCACCGCGACGTTCATGGCCAGCACGAGCCCGAGACCCATCGGATAGGGACGAGCCTCGGCAGCGAGAATCATCACCGTGGCCAGAGCTCCTGGCCCGGCGATGAGCGGGATCGCCAGTGGAAATACGGTGATGTCCCGGCGGATGCGGGCCTCCTCCGCTTCTTCTTTCGTCTCCCGCTCGACCTGCGCGAAGACCATGTCGGCCGCGATGCGAAACAGCAGGAGCCCCCCCGCGACCCGGAACGCGTCGAGGCTCACGCCGATTTGCCGCAGAAGCCAGGCTCCGCCGAGCACGAAGCAGACGAGGATGCCGCCGGCCACGACGATCGCGCGACGGGCAATCGAAAGGCGCTCCGCCGGCGGGCGACGCCCGGCGAGCCCCAAAAAAATAGGCGCTATCCCCACCGGGTCGATCACCACGAAGAGCGTCAAGAACGTGTGTAGCGCGAGTGAGATCACGCGGGTACCTAGGATTACTGCGTCAGATCCTCGCTACCAGATCGTTTGATCGGAATAGCCATAAGCCAACTAAAGTACTGACCGGACAGGCAGAACTGACTGCCGGCGAAGCTGCAGAGGCGAGGCCTGACGGCCGTTGCCGTCTGATGCCAACTTCCGACGGCCTCGCCGTAACTTACCTGGCCGAGATGCGGCAATTGCTGATCGCGATCTGTCATGGCCAAGACCTGACACAGTAATACTCGAGGAGCGGGGCGAGGCCGCGGTCCACCAGAGCCTGCATAGAAGAAGTGACGCCGTATTGCTAGCCGGCGATCAGTGTGATTCGCGCGAGACGCGCCGCGTGCGCCGGCGCTGCGGCCGCGAGGCCATCCCGTTGAAACTGGCTCGGGCGTGTTTGCCCTCGAGAACGTCGGCCAAGGTGCTGAGCGCATCGTTGGTGGTGAAAATCCCCGCCACGGCTCCGCGATCGACGACGACGGCCGAGCCGTACTTGCGCTCGGCCATGACCCGCACGACCTTGTTGAGCGGCATGTCGGGGTGCACCGTGTACGGTTTCGAGCTCATCGCATACCCGACGTTGGCCTCGGCTCGCGTCGAAAGGAGTAGCCCGACGTCGCGATCGGAGAGAATGCCCACCAACTTGCTGTCCTCTATGACGGGCAGATGCCGCACACCATGCCGACGCATGAGCCTGCGCGCGCGGTCGAGTGATTCTTGAGGCGCGACGGCGCAAGGACTCGGGGTCATGTACTCCCCAACGGCGGGAAGATAGCGATCGGTCATCCTACTATCCGGGAGGCATATCGCGTGCTCACCGGATGCCGATCGGGGTGAACCACAGGGCCTGGACGGCGCAAGCGTCAAGCAGGCGCGCGCCACCAATGAACCCCCGCACGATGACCTCCGGTCACGTATGGGGCGGCGTCGCTCGGTCCTTCGACTCCTGACCATTCTTGCCGCGCTCGAGCTTGTGCGCCCACTCCTCGAGCGAACCGGCTGTCTGCGACAGCGTCTTGGCGCTGCTCTCGAGAGCTCGCTTGCCCAGAGACAGACCTTGGCGTGCCCACGATAGTCCGGCCGACGTTACGCGATCGGTTATCGCGTCGATCCAGGGCGGGTACTTCTTGGTAACCGGTGCGTCGCTGGTCGAGGTCGCCGTTTCTTCCACGTTCATGGGTGGTCTCCGAAATGATGAGTTGAACTGCCCGTGACATCCCTTGGATGGAATGGGAATGGTCGAGAGCCATCGGCCGCGTGTGTCGCACGACACGGGGTTCCCGCGCATAGGAGATCACGTCGGCGACGCACTGAAACCATTCGCGAGCTATCCGAAACCGCTCGCCAACGGAATGCCTCAATCCCCGCATGAAAACCGCCCCATCCACTCGCCCAGATTACAGCGCACAAAGTTTCAAGCAGATGTCGCGCGCGCGACCGTTGTGCATTCGGCAGCCACTGGGCCTTTCGCCCTAAGTAGAAACCCCGAAATCGCAGGCCTGTTGTATTTGTGTTACTCGGCGAGGGCCTTCGGCCCCGCCTGCGGCTTGTGTTACTCGGTGAGGGCCGTCGGCCCCGCCTGCGGGTTGTGTGACTCGGCGAGGGCCGTCGGCCCCGCCTGGGTTGTGTGACTCGGCGAGGGCCGTCAGCCCCGCCCTGCGGCTTGTGTTACTCGGCGCGGGCCGTCGGCCCCCTGCGGGTTGTGTGACTCGGCGAGGGCCGTCGGCCCCGCCTGCGGGTTGTGTTACTCGGCGCGGGCCGTCGGCCCCGCCTGCGCATGACCGCCGACGGCGCCGTCTGGCTGCTCGCCGAAAAGGGCGCGCGCACAGACAAGCACGACACGCGACATCACCTCGGAGCGCACCTGGCGGCGGAGCGCGTCAGGAACGATGCCGCCTTCGAGCAGCTCTCGATCGCCGGCGCTTGGCTCGAAGGCGGGCCCGAGCGTAGGCGCGTCGGTTTGTGTTACTCGGCGCGGGCCTTCGGCCCCGCCTGCGAGTTGTGTTACTCGGCGCGCGCCTTCGGCCCCGCCTGCGAGTTGTGTTACTCGGCGCGGGCCGTCGGCCCTGCCTGCGGCTTGTGTTACTCGGCGCGCGCCTTCGGCCCCGCCTGCGAGCTCGACCGATCCGAACAGTTCGCGTTTTGCAAGGAGTCGGATGTCGGCACCACCGTCGGCGATGGCCCATCGGAGGAACCGCCAAGCGAGCTCTGCGTGGCGCGTTTCGTCGTCTGCAATTCGCGAGAGCACCGCGCGGATCGCCGGGTCGCTCGCGTGTTGGAGCGCCTCGGCCGCTTCGATGGCGGCGATCGTCTCGCCGATGCACCCTTCGCGGATAGTGGTCGCCACGACATCGCGAAGCGAGCTCGCGTCGAGGGCACCCTCGATCGGAAGCAGAGATGGACCGACTTCCTGGCCTGCGTAGGCGCTCGCGACGGCAAAGGCAAGCTTGGCGTGGAGCGTCTCGTCCCCCATGGCTGCATGGGAACATTCAATCAGCTCGGCCGGAGCTCCGAGACTCATCAGCTGCAGCGTGAACCGCGCGAATGCCGCGATGGAGGCATGCTCCATGAGGGCGATGCGCGTCCACGCCTCGGCGAGACGGGCGCGGCTCTCGGCGCCCAGGTGGGCCACTCGCGGGTCCACGCCTCGTGCGCGCCAGTCGCCCCGACGGCGCGTGCCGGCGAGCCGCTCGGCGTTATCGACCAGAAACGGACGACCGATGACGCAAAAAGGACTCTGGCACACGCGCTGACCCGCCTGGACGGTGCACTGCTTGCCGAGAGGACAATCGCCGTTGCCGCCACATTGATCGCCGTACGTTTGACAGGCGAATGCGGTCGAGGGGCAGCCCGGATTCAGCGTGTAGGAAGCGCACGTGAGGAGCGGACCGCAATCGGCATCCGACTGGCACGTCGCATTCACGCAGGTGCCGACCGGGTCACCGCACAAACAGATTCGCCCGGTCGGGCACTCTTCATCGCGCACGCATCCATAGGTGCAGGTTGGCCCGCTCAGCGGGCCGCCCGCGAACGAAGCGTAGCCGCAATAGCCGTGGGGCGCGGCGGTGCAGTCGGCATCGCTCGAGCAACTGTTGAAGCCCCCGTCGGCAACGCCGCCGTCGAATATCGGAGTCGGGCGAGGAACGAACGAGGGACACGTTGTCTTCTCGGGACGATGCAGGTAGCCGCTCTGACATTTCACGTAACCGCTCGACTCGTTCACGACGGGCGTGGGATCGAGGCACGGAAACGGATTGCCGGCCCGGCCGGCCGATCCGCCCACCGACGTCGACCCGCCGACGTTGCCACCAACCCCCGTCGATACCGTCGTCGTAGGGGCACCTCCCGCACCTGTGGCCGTGGAGCCGGCCGTTCCGCCCGTTTCCGTGGTGCCGCTCGTGAACGCGCCGCCGCACGCGATCGAAAGAGGGTTCAGCCCGAGGGCGGTGAGGAAAAGGGTCGTCCACGAATCGGTTCTTACGCGTAGTCTCATGATCCAACGCACCTGGCCGCGGAGGGAGCAAGTTGTGGGCCGGATGGGCGACGCATGGATATTGCTGAGAAATCGGGGGGCTCCCGGCCAACGCCATGGCGAGCCGATCGTGGCGGGCCAGCGCGTGGCACACCCGCACAGCTGGTTATCGAACCGACCTTTTCGTCGATCGGCTGGGTGGGTCGCTCGAGAGAGACCCTGCCGGCGTTGAGGGCCCACTTGGCGGATAAGGGGGACGGGGGGAGGAACCGTCCGGCGGGCCCGCAGGGGAAGCACTCGGGGGCCGCGCCGAGGGACGCGGCGTCGGCGGATGGCTCGCCGGAGGGACCGATGGACGCGCAGGAGGAATCGTCGGTGGTCGCGCCGCAGCGCGAGCGGATGGGCCAACCGACGAAGAGCGATCGGGAGGGGCTTCGCTGCGACCCTGGTCACTCGAATTGCCGTTACCAAGCTCCCCCTGCAGCTCGCGCATCTTCTCGCGCGCGACCCGCAGGCGGGCGATCGTGAGCCGACCTTCGCGCAAGCGCTCCGAGTGCCTCACCGCGTTGGCGACCAACACCAGCAACGTCGAGAGCGTGTCACCTTTCACCACGTACCCGAACGGATGATACTCATTGATGATTTCGTAAGGGTCTTTGAGATCTTGGTAAGCCGAATAGAAGACGATGGGAACTTCGGGAGCACGCTTTCGCAGGTGCTTGCAAACCCAGAAGCCATCGTGCGTCGGCATGCGTACATCGAGGATCACGCAGCTGGTGTTGGGATCGACGGAGCGAACGCCCTCGATTCCATTCGGACAGGTTCGGACCTCGTATCGGTCTTTCAGCACGGTCTCGAGCGAGTTCCGGACGAGGACGTCATCATCGACGACGACGACGACCGGTCGATCGCCTGGCTCGCTCGGGGGCTGGCCCTCGATCATGCCCTCAAGGTCTTTCAGCGACATGATTCCCCCGTTCTCGAGGCATCGCCGGCCGCCCGCACATCGTTATTTTTATCCGTCTCTCCTCCTTCGGCAAAGCTCAGCGTGAAGGTCGCACCACGCCCGACCTCGGAGTCGAGCTGCAGCGTGCCTCCGTGCAACGCCACGAGCTTCTGCACCATGCCGAGGCCCAGCCCGGTGCCCGTCTGCGGTTTGGTGGTGAAGAATGGCTCGAAGATACGCGAGCGAATCTCTTCCGGGACGCCGTTGGCACTGTCGACCACGCGCACGACGATGCGATCGCCGACCCTGCGCACGTCGACCACCAGATCGCGCGAACGCGCATGATCCTCGACCTCACACAATGCATCGAAAGCATTGACGACGAGGTTCTTCAGGATGGAATAAAAGTGCGCCTCGCTGCCGCGCACCATGCACCGACCATCGACGGATACGCTCGCGCTCACCCGATGTTGGGCGAAATCGGCGGCGCACTCGGCAACGATGGCGCGAGCCAGGGCGCCGAGGTCGACGAAGTCCGACCCCGGTTGCGAGTAGCCGATGCGGGAATACTCCATGATGAGGTTGGTAATCGACAACGCGCGCTGGATGGAGCGACTGGTGCTTTGCAGAACGTCTTCCAAGAGTCGCTCGTTGCGCACGACGTGACCGAGGCTGTTCTGGAACGTCGCGAGCGCCTCCGCGTCCAGCTTCTCACGAGCGATGAGGAGCATCTGCTTGAGCTCACCTGCCGTGCGATCGATGAGACTTCGTTTCCCCGGCGTACCCTCGGCCATGCCTTTCTCCATCAGGATTTTGGCACCGCTCAAGGCGTTTCGCATTTCGTGCGCGAAGCCGCCCGCCATTTGCTCGGCGATCTTCTCGCGTTCCAGCTGAACGACACGTTCTTGAGCTTCTCTCAGCTCTCGCGTGCGCTCGACGACCTTTCGCTCGAGCTCGTAGTTGTGCGTGGATTGGAGCGAAATCGACCGGAACACCTGCTCGACGGTCGACAGAAGATGACGATAGAGCCCCGCTTCCTGGTCCTTGGGCGGAGGATAGTAGGACGCGGTGCGCCGCGTCCTACCAACGACTACGATATGCTCATGGCCGGTGTCGGTCGTACCGGCGAGGCCTCCCATGAGCCAACCCAGCGTTCGATTTCCTTCCAGATCTTCCCCTTGAGAGATCACCAGAGACCGCGTTCGCCGGACTTCGTTGATCACCTGCTCGAAAAGCAGCCGATCGGTGGCGGTCAGCTCGTGAACGGGATCGCCGGCGAGCACGGTCTCCGGCATCGACGCACCCGAGATGTCGAACCCGAACTCCTCCACCAAGGATCGCAGGAGCGCGCCCTGACCTTCTGGAATGGTGGAGGCGTTCGAGAGGCGAACCATCAGCTCTTGCGAACCCTGAATCCAGCGAAGGTGATGCTGGTGGATCTGCCGCAGGGTGACCAGCTCCCGTTCGCGCAGGGGCAGCAGCTTGAGCTTCTCGAGCAGCGCGGGCGGGACGCCCGGACTTTCGGCGACGCCGTTGATGTCAGAACTCGATTTCGGGCTGTCGGGCGTGCCCATTGCGGCCACCACTACTACTCGTAGAGCACGAGCAACGGAAACTGGAAATTAGAGAACTGGCTACGGCCCCCCTTGGGCGCGATCTCGCCCCACGGATACATGCCGAGCCACGGGAAAGACGTGCCGATGGTTTCCTGGATCTTACAGACTTCCTCGAGAGCCTTCTCGTCGCCTAGAAAAGGACGAGGCCGCGCACCACACTCGAACGCTAACGCGATGAGAGGCGATTTTCCCTCCAGGCGTTTGCGAACGCGCTCACCCATTTTGAGACCGCGGTCGAATACGGCTTCGACGGTGCGGTGACAGACGTGGACCGTCGACCCGACCGGTATCGGAGCGAGCAGGATGAGCTCCTTCTTCTCGCGATCAATCCCGAATACTCCGCGGCTGACGAGCCCTTCAGGATCGTTGGGATCGCTTTCCGGCAACCGAACGCCTAGGGCCCAGGTCCAGTCATCCACGTGGAAGGTGAATGTACCGAGCAGCTGCTCCGACCAAACGTCGAGTGCGGGTTTACCGTCGAGCTTGCGGATGATGTTTCCCTCGGCTTCCGTCACTTTGACGTCGAGTCCGAGCGGCTCGACGCCGTGGGTGGTGTCCCAGATCGCGCCGCCCAGGCCTTCGAGCTTCAGTGCGACGACGGAGTCGTTCATCGCTTCTCGGTCGAAGTATTGGTACGTCTTGTCGAGCGGGCCCCAGGGTTGCCCGGATGCACCACCGACGAGGTGCTTGTATCCCCCTTCGGCGAGGCCATCGATCAGACTTTGCACGTTGGCGCCGCTCAGGGGATCGAACCACACCAGGAGCGGCACGTCGCCGAGCTTCCTGGGATCACCGAGCTGACTCGCAATGTTCCGACCTGCTGCGAAAGGATCAGCGGCCAGATGGGTGCTCTTGGCGACGGTTGCGCGAATCGTGTCCGAGCAAATGACCGCCACACCCAAAACACGGTCGGTCTCGGTGACGGCGCCCCAGCGGGCGATACCCTGCGTCGAGGAGCCGATGACCGGTACCGCAGGATCCCCGATTTCCTCACGGATGGCGGCGAGCGCGAGCTTGGGATCGTAGAGCACGGTCATGTAGACGATCACCACGACCGGCTTTCGGTTCTGAGCGGCCTCGATGGCCATGTGTACGGCTTCCCGACCCGCCTTCGCGGCTTCGGGAAGGGTCGACCACCCCACCCCGGCACTCGATTGATGACTCATGCTTCCTCCTTCGATGGACTCGCCGCTCGCTGAACGCTCGAGGGGCCAAGGACATCTACGACGGGCCCTGAAACATACTTCAGGCGCGGGATTGGGCGGATGCGAGATGCTGTGCGCCGAGGTGCTGGAACGCTGGAGGCTGTGCGCTAACGCTAGGGGCCGCCAAAAACGGGAGCTTTCCGTTACGAGGGGGTGAGCTTGCGACGATCCCAGCGGGAGTGCAAGGCCCCAAGCGAGCAAAGAAACTCTTCCGGCCTGCCCTCGACATGTGAGAAACCGACAGGCCGGCTCGGCACGAGCCAAGGGAGGTCCCATTGCGCGCGATCGCGATCACGAAATTCGGAGGCCCCGAGGTGCTGACCTTGGTCGAGCGGCCGTCCCCCGAACCGGCGCGCGGTGAGATCCGGGTACGCGTTCGCGCGGCTGGCATCAATCGAGCCGACATCCTGCAGCGGCGCGGTGGTTATCCGCCACCGTCCGACGTGCCGCCGGATATTCCCGGCCTCGAATTCGCGGGGGAGGTCGGCGCGCTGGGACCGGGCGTCACCGCGTGGCAGATCGGTGACCGCGTGTTTGGTCTCGTGGGCGGCGGAGCCTACGCCGACGAGCTCGTCACCCACGAACGGCTCGTGGTCCGGATTCCTGACGAACTCACCTTCGCGCAGGCCGCCGCGATTCCCGAAGCTTTCATCACCGCGTACGACGCACTCGTCAGCCAAGGCGAGCTCTCGATGGGCGAACGCGTTCTCATCCACGCCGCCGGCAGCGGCGTCGGCACGGCTGCCGTGCAGCTTTCGCGCGCGTGCGGAGCACGCACGGTCGGCACCTCGCGCACGCCAGAAAAGCTCGAGCGCGCACGGGAGCTTGGTTTGGACGAGTCCATCGTCGTGACCGGGGGCTCCTTCGCGGCCGAGGTGATGAAGCTGACCGAGGGACGCGGCGTCGACGTGGTGCTCGAGCTGGTCGGCGGCGAGTACCTCCGACAGGATCTCGCCTGCGCGGCGCGGAAGAATCGTGTTGGTCGGGCTGCTCGCCGGGCGGGTCGCCGAGCTGGACCTCGCAACGCTCTTGACGCGGCGGATTCTCGTGCGCGGCACCGTGCTGCGCTCACGCGAGCTCGAAGAGAAAATGCTGGTGACGCAGACCTTCGCGCGCCACGTGGTGCCTCTCCTCGCCACTCGCCAATTGCGGGCGGTCGTCGACCAGGTGCTCCCTCTTTCGGAAGCTGCGCTCGCCCATGCCCATGTCGAGAAGGGCGATGCGTTCGGCAAAGTGGTGCTCGATTGCAGTTGAGCTCGGGCTCAGGCGCTCGCCTTCGGAACCCGGATGCGAACCGTCGTGCCGACGCCTTCTTCACTGTCGACATCGATGGAGCCGCCGAATTCCCCCTTCACGATGTCATGGACCACCGTGAGCCCGAGCCCTGTCGCTTCACCGAAGGGCTTGGTGCTGAACATCGGGTCGAAGATCTTGGGCAGCACGTCGGCGGCAATCCCCACACCCGCATCTCGCACCTCGAGGCAGGCCGTCGACGTATCCTCGCGCAGGATCACCTCGATGCGGCCGCCGCCGCGCGGCAGCAGCGCTTCCACCGAATTTCCGACGAGATTGGTCACCACCTGACCGAACCGGCCCGGCGAGCCGCGGATACGGATCGACTCGGCGCTCGGTTCGAACACCGCATCGCAGTTGCCCTCGCGAAGCGAATAGCTGAGCAGAAGCAGTGCATCACGAATGGCCGCGACCGCGTCGAACGACCGCGCCTGCTGTGGAGCGAGGTCGCGCGTTTGCGATTTGATGCCGGCCACGAACGATGCCGTGCGTTCCGCGGCTCGTCTGGCCAGAACCAATGCTTGCTGCATCTCGCCGGCAATTTGACGGTGATCGTCGGCTTCGAAGTGTTCGATGGAGTCGGTGTATTCTTTGATGAGCTCCTCGAGCTCCGACAGCGACGATCGAACGGCCGCGAGAGGTGTTCCGAGCTCGTGCGCGATCCCTGCCGTTAGCCGTCCGAGCGATGCCATCTTCTCCGAGATGAGCAGCCTCGTGTGCTGCTCCTGCTGGAAGCGATACGCGCGCTCGAGCTCCTCTGCGCGGGCCTCGAGCTGCCGCAAGAGCAGCGTCCCGCGAACCACGGTGCTGACCTGGCCACGCACGGCGGAACAAACGACGCCCTGCTCCGAGCTGGTCACGTCGAACACGATGATTCCTTGCTGCTGGTCCTCGAAATAGAGCGCGTAGACGGCGAACGTGGAACGCTCCTGGGAGACGTGCTCGGGCGGTACCAGTTCCGTCGAGCGAAGGAGCCGGCCCCCCTTTTCGAGCGGTATGCGTCCGTTTTCGTCGTAGGCAAGCAAAAGGCGCGACCACTCTCGCACCCCCGCGGTGTCCTCGTAGAGCGCCAGATAACAGCGTCGAATACCGAAGTGCGGCAGCTCTTCCGCCAAGCCGTCGACGACCTTGTCGAGATCGAAAACGCCGATCAGCCGTTCGCCGAGGGCGCGCAACCGATCCGCCTGTTCGCGCGATTGCCATCCTTCCCAGGCCTTGCGTTGGCGTGTGGCCTCGCCCACCAAAATGATCGCCTGCTCACTCAACTCGAGGGCTCGTCGCCAGCGTTCGGGATCGTCTTCGGCGAAAGGAAGCGCCTCGCGATGGAAGATGGCCGCCATATCGCTGAGGTGCGCGATCGAAATGGCGGGAAAGCGCCGCAGGAGCTCGTCCCATGTCGCGGCAAAGCGCGTCGAGGCTGCGTCGTTCAAGTCCGCGCGAAAGGCAGTCACGAGTTTCTGCGCCCAGTCGTAGGTGGGAGTCTCCCCCTCGAGTCCTCGGCGTTCGGCTAGCCAAGTCGTGAGCTCGTGCGTCAGTCGGTCGCCACGCGACGCCGAACGTGACGGACGGCTCGACAGCGTGGCACCCTCGCGCGAGACGGCGCCGAACGGCAGACAACCGCACGAACGGCGGATCACCAGGGGTAACGACACGACCGACGTCTCGGGTATCTCCTCGCCCCGCAGGCGCTGCACGAGGAGCTCGGCGGCGCGCCTGCCGACGTCGGCGAGATCCATGCGCACCGTCGTGAGCGGCGGACCAACCGACCCGCTCGGATCGATATCGTCGAACCCGACGACGGCCATGCCGCCCGGCACGTCGATCCCTCGCTCGTTCAAGGCGTGAATGGCCCCGAGTGCCATCTCGTCGTTGGCCGCCACGAGCGCCTGTGCAACGCGATCGGTGCCGTCGACTAGACGCTCGACCGCGGCAATGCCCGACTCGCGCAGAAAAGCGCCTTTGCAGAGGAGGCGCGGATCGACTTCGATCTCGTGGGCGCGCAGCGCATCCACGTAGGCGCGGAATCGGTCTTCTGCTTCCTGGTGTTCGGCCGGCCCGCCGACGAACGCGATCCTGCGGAGCCCGTGTACCTCGATGAGGTGGGTCACTTCGGCGTACATCGCTTTGTAGGAGTCGACGAGAACGCGCGGTAGGCCCGGGAGCGAGGCGCCGATCGTCACGACGGGCATGCCGTAATGCAGACAGAACTCTCTCACCAGCTCGAGCCCCGCGAAGATCCCCATCGTGCCGGCGCGAATGAGGAACCCATCCATGCGCTCGCGGGAGACGAACTCGTAGAGGACGTTGGCGCGCGCCTCGTAGCCGAAGGGTGAATCGAGGCGACCGCCGGCGACGACCGTCAAGTCGACGTCGGCGGCTTTGGCTGCTTCGGCGACGCCGGCAAAGACCGCGCGTTCCAACCCATCGGCGAAACCCGTCGTGAGAAGGCCTATCGCCCGCCTCTTGGCCATTTGCGCTCATTCTAGCGGGGTCGCCCGCCCACCCCCAAACGATGGCGGCGGGCGGCACATGAAGGATCGTGCCGCCAGGGACGGGCGCTACCGCCGGGTCGCTGATCCGTGTAGAATCACGCAGATGGGGACGATGAAGCTTGTGGCTGCTTGGACGGCGATGGCCCTCTCTACCTTGCCGCTCTGGATCGGCGGCGGGTGTGGCTCGGATTCGACCGAGAGCGGTACCGGTGGTTCGGCAGGCTCGGGCAGCAGCACGGGCGGCTCCACCGGCGGCTCGTCGAGCGGCACGGCGGGAGACACGAGCGGCACGGCCGGGACGACCACCGGAACGAGCGGGTCCACCGGTTCGGGCGGCTCGGTCGGCACCGGCGGCTCGACGGGATCCGGTGGTTCAGGGCTCGCGGCCTGCAGTTACTTTGCCCCGAACGGTTATTGCCCCGGCACGCTGAAATGCCGTTGCTGCATGACGCTCGGCGCACAGAACTGCACCTGCTCGACCGCGTGCATGTCCAATCCCGATTGCAGCGATCCCTCCCGCCCCTCCTGTGTCGAAGGTCCGGCGTTCGGCTTTTGCGCGCCAGCAGCCGACTTCTGCAAGGCGCACTGACCTAACTGGCTCGCGTTCGGGACGACCCACAAGCTTCCGAGGGGGCACAGGCCCCCCGCGGCTCGCACTCGATCACCCGGCCTCGCGCGTCTTGCGTGAGCTCGCAGCACTGTACGAACATCTGGCGCAGGCGCTCGCGGCCCCGCTGAACGCGCGACTTCATTCCCGAGAGGGAAATGCCCACGATGTCAGCGGCGTCTTTTTGCGAGAGCCCCTCGAGATCGGTGAGGGTTATCGCCTCCCGGTACGGCGACGGCAGCTCGGCAACGAAGGTGGAGACACACCGGACCAGCGAGGCCGTCGCGGTGTCGGGCTCGTCGACGGACAGGGCGGCGCCGTCGAGCTCCTCTGGAGCGCACGTCTCGGTTCGTTCGATCGACCGTGTTCGGGCGCGAAGGTGATCGGCGATCGCACTTCGCGTCACCCGGTAAATCCAGGGACCGAGTCGGTCGCTCTCGCGCAGATCGGGTAGACCACGTTGGATGCGCAAAAGGGCGTCTTGGAGGACATCTTCCGCGTTCGCCGGGGAAACGCGCAGGGCTACGAAACCCTGCAGCCTCTCCCTCAGCTCGGTCCAGCCGGTGTGCAGGTCGGTATCGATCATCTCCGGTGCTAACAGCATGACGAATCGGGAGCGGTACCACAACATCCGCTTCCGCTGGGGCGGGTCGCCCGGATGGCCGCTGCCGCGACGAAGCTTTCTACGCTCGAGCCGGGGATCCAGTTACGGATGAAGGTCCGGCTCTCCGGCTGAACGTCGATCTGCACGTCGATGAAACCGGCGCCGGTGATCATGCTCCGCAGGTCCTCGATGGTGGGAGCACCGGCGATGCATCCGGCGAGAGCCGCCGCGGACTCGCGTAGTTCGACCGGCAATTCGGCGGACGCGACGATGTCGGACACGGCCAGACGACCACCCGGTCGAAGAACGCGAAACGCTTCTCGGAATACCGAAGGCTTGTCGGGAGACAAGTTGATGACGCAATTGGAAACGACGACATCGACCGACCGATCGGCCATCGGCAAATGCTCGATCTCGCCCAAACGAAACTCGACGTTGCGGACCGCCATGCGATCGGCGTTTGCCCGGGCTTTGCCCAGCATCTCGGGGGTCATGTCGATCCCGATGACTCGCCCCGAAGCGCCCACCTGTTTGGCCGCCAAAAAACAGTCGAGCCCGCCGCCGCTCCCCAGGTCGAGGAGCGTCTCTCCTTCGCCGAGCGCGGCGAAGCGCAGCGGCGTTCCGCACCCGAGCCCCATGTCGGCGCCTTGGGGGACCGAGGCGAGGTCTTCGGCGCTGTAGCCGAGCTCGAGCGACGCTCCCTTGCCAGGCGCACAGCAGCCCGGGGCACAGCCGCAAGCTCCGTCGGTGCGGGCGACCTTCGAATAGTGATCTCGGACCATGTCGCGCGTTTCTTCCAGTACTCGTTCGCTCATCGTGACCTCCTGCCCTTCAAGACGGCGGTCGTTCGAAAAGGACGCAAGCGATCGATCTGGCAGTGAGAACCTGGCGAAGTAGAGGTATAGGTGCCCCATGGTCGCCGGTGCCGACGCGCCGAGCCGTCTGGCGCGCCGGCTCGGGATCGGCGACGCGGTCGTCATCGGGCTGGGATCGATGATCGGCGCGGGCGTGTTTGCCGCGTTCGGTCCGGCGGCACGCGCGGCCGGAAACGCTCTCCTGCTCGGACTCGGTATCGCCGCGCTGATTGCGTACTGCAACGCGACCTCCTCGGCGCAACTTGCAGCCATCTACCCCGAGTCCGGCGGCACCTACGTCTATGGGCGCAAGCGCCTCGGCGACTTCTGGGGATTCCTTGCCGGCTGGGCTTTCGTGATCGGAAAGCTCGCGAGCTGTGCGGCGATGGCCATGACCTTCGGCAGCTACGCCGTTCCCTCGATGGCCCGGCCGGTCGCCGTCGTAGCGGTCGCCGCCCTCACCGCCGTGAACTACCGCGGGGTCCAGAAGACCGCACTCCTCACGAAGGTGATCGTCGCGATCGTGCTAAGCGCGCTGGTCGTGGTCGTCGGCGGCGTGTGGGGGGGCGGCGCGACCGATCTTGGCCGGCTGTGGCCGCTCATCGGCGCGAGCCCCCGCGGCATTCTCCAATCCGCGGGATTCCTGTTCTTCGCCTTTGCGGGCTATGCCCGCCTCGCGACGCTCGGCGAAGAGGTGAAGGAGCCGGAGCGAACGATCCCGCGGGCGATCCCGA
>WNGB01003217.1_pt1 | contig 25857 bp, 21 predicted proteins | sample 5400681 | NCBI WGS metagenome assembly WNGB01 (sample SAMN13153367, study PRJNA577476) | soil metagenome | isolation source: 115 cm soil or saprolite under grassland replicate 2 | place: USA:California | collected 2016-06-15
CTCCCCCGCCTGCCCCGCCTTCGGCGATCACCCGCTCGTCCGCCGGCTCGTCGAGCGGACCGGCGTCGGCGTCGAGCCGAAGCAGGCCTGGACCGACGTCGCGCGGCTCGCGGCGTATGGGATCCCGGCAGCGAACATCGGCCCCGGCGCGACGTCTCAGGCGCACCAGCGCGGCGAGTGGGTCGAGCTCGACGCGCTCGCGAAGGGCTATGCGCTGTACGAGAGGTTCCTCACCCCCTGAGCCGCGGCGGCGTCGGAACCGTCCGCCAGAGCCCGAGGTCAGCCGTGGTCCTAGCTCTGCCCCTGCTCCTCGCAGCCTCGCTCTCCGCCGCGCCGCTCCCGCAGGAGGAGTGGGAGCCGCCCGCGTGGGAGGAGGACGATGAGCGGCGGCCGCACGTGCTCGTCACGGCGTGGGCGGGCGAGGCGCTCGCCTCGGGCGGCTCGGGGCGTAGCTCCGGCTTCTTCGCCGGCGAGGCCGCCTGGGCGTTCGACAGCGTGGACGTGGGGCTCGCCGGCTCCGGCTACCGCTCGCTCCGGGAGGCCGGCCGCACGTGGACTCCGGTCCTGCTCGCCCGCTTCACGCAGCGCTTCAAGACCCGGCGCGGCTTCGAGGCGGCGTTCGGGTTCGGCGTCGGCGCGGGTAGGCCGAGCGGCTGGATCGCCTGGTACCAGGTGGCGCTCGGGGTGCGCGTTCCCCTCGGGCCGCTCTTCGTCGCTGGCGAGCTCGCGTTCGAGCAGTACGACATCCTGCGGCTCGGCGGCGGCCTCGGCGTCGCGTTCTAGACCCGGTACTACAACCTCGAAAGTTGCAGCTGATCTTCTGCGGCCCCATCGGGGACGCGCCGCGGCCTTGCCGCGCGCGCGCGCGGCGTTACATCGATGGTCATCGATATGTCGATCGATGCCCGCGAGCTCGCAGCCATCCGCGTCGCCAAGGCGCTCGCGGATCCGACTCGGTTCCGCCTGCTGCGGGCGATCGCCGAGCGGACCGAGATCTCCTGCCAGGAGCTCACGACGATGTTGCCGCTCGCGCAGGCCACCGTCTCGCACCACCTCAGGGTGCTCGCCGACGCCGGGCTCGTCTCGGCGCGGCACGAGGGGCAGTTCCACTATTACCGCGTGGTCCCGGAGGCGCTCGACGCGCACGGGCGCGCGCTCGCGGCGGCGTTCCCCGCGCGCAGCCGCGGCCGGGGGGGCGGCCGATGACCCGCGCCCCCGTCCTCTTCGTGTCGCACGGCGCGCCCACGGTCGCGCTCGAGACGGGCGGCCTCGGGTCCGCGCTCGGCGCCTTCGCCGCCGCGCTCGGGCGGCCGCGCGCAATCGTCGTCGTGTCAGCCCACTGGACGGCGCGCCGGGAGCTCGGGCTCACCTCCGCGCCGCGCCACCGGCTCACCTACGACTTCGGGGGCTTCCCGCGCGAGCTCTACGAGCTGCAGTGGCCGGCCCCCGGCGCGCCCGACGTCGCCGCCCGCGCCGCGGCGCTCCTCGAGGGAGCGGGTTATCGGGCCGCGCTCGACCCGGGGCGCGGCCTCGACCACGGCGCGTGGATCCCGCTCAGGCTCGGCTGGCCCGCCGCCGACGTCCCCGTCGTCGAGATCGCGCTGCCGGAGGGGGAGCCGCCGCTGCTCGCGCGGATGGGCGCGGCGCTCGCGCCGCTGCGCGACGAAGGGATCCTGCTCGTCGCCTCGGGCGGACTCGTCCACAACCTCTCTCGCGTGCGCCTCGAAGAGCCGGAGGGCGCGCCGGACGACTGGGCGGTCCGCTTCGACGCCTGGTGCGCGGAGCGGATCGCGAACCTCGACCTGCACGGCCTCGCGCGCTGGCGCGAGGACGCGCCCGACGCCCTCCTCGCGCAGCCGACGCCCGAGCACCTCGCGCCCGTCTTCGTCGCGCTCGGGGCGCAAGGCCCCGGAGACCGCGTCGAGACCGTCCACGAGGGAATCCGCCACGGCAACCTGTCCATGCGGAGCTTCGCGCTTCGCCCCGGCGGCATTCCCGCCGCCCCCCACCGCAGCACCCCCGGTCGAAAGGAGCAGTCCTCATGAAGCGTCTCTTCGCCCTGTTCGTCGCGCTCGCCGCCCCCGCGGTCTCGCTCGCGCAGAGCAGCTGGACCGTCGAGCCGAACCACACCCACTCGAGCTTCACGATCCGACATCTCGTCATCTCGAACATCCGCGGTGAGTTCGCAAAGACCACCGGCACGCTCAAGCTCGACGAGAAGGACGTGACGAAGTCCACGGTCGAGGCGACCATCGAGACCGCGTCCATCGACACCCGCGTCGCCGATCGCGACAACCACCTGCGCTCGCCGGACTTCTTCGACGCCGCGAAGTACCCGGCCATCACCTTCAAGTCGACGAAGGTGGAGAAGGCAGGGGTGGGGAAGCTCAAGGTGACGGGCGACCTCACCATCAAGGGCGTGACGAAGCCGGTCGTGCTCGACATCTCAGGCCCCACCGCGGAGATCAAGGATCCGTGGGGCAACACGCGCCGCGGCATCGCCGCCGCGACCAAGATCAACCGCCGCGACTTCGGCCTCACCTGGTCGAAGGTCATCGAGGCGGGGCCCGTGGTCGGCGACGACGTGACCATCGAGATCGAGGCGGAGCTCCTGAAGCAGGGCGAGAAGCAGGCAGCGAAGTAGATCGGAGCAGGGCTCCGAGAGACGGCGGGCCGGAGGGGCGCTACGCGCCTCGTCCGGCCCCGCGCGTCTTCGGGTTCGGCTAACTTGGGGAGGGGCCGAGGGTTGGTCCGGGGATGGGGAGGTGCCACGTGTCGACCCGGAGAATGCGCGCGTTGCTGTACGCGGGCGCCGTCCTGCTGCTCGCGATCATCACCTGGGTCGACTACGCCACCGGCTACGAGCTCGGCTTCTTCATCTTCTACTTCGTGCCGGTCGCGCTCACGGCCTGGTACGGGAGCCGGAAGGCGGGGATCGCCTTCGCCTTCGCCTCGGGGCTCTGCTGGTACATCTCCGATCGCATCTCTCACCACCCTTACTCGAACGCCCTCCTGATCTACTGGGAGACCTTCATGCGTCTCGTCTCCTTCCTGACGACGGCGCTGACCCTCTCGCACATCCGCAACGATCTCCGGCAGCGCGAGGACCTGTTGCACGTGGTCTCCCACGATCTGCGCGCTCCGCTGGGCGCGCTCGTCGGACAAGCCGCGATGCTGAGAAAGCGGTCCGACCGCGATGCCTTCGCGAAGGCCCGCGTCGAAGCCATCCTGCGCTGCGCGTCGCGCATGGATGCGATGATCGAGGACCTCCTCGATGCTGCGAGGACGGAGTCGCACCAGCTCCGGCTCGAGGTGGGCCCCGTCGATGTCGGAACGTACCTCTCCGAGCTGCTCGACCGCAGCGCTTCCCTGCTGGAGGTCGACCGCGTGCGGCTCGTCCTCGATGGCGCTGGAGGCCTCGTCGCTCGCGCAGATCCCAACCGCCTCGATCGCATCGTACTGAACCTGCTCACCAACGCGTTGAAGTACTCCCCGACGGAGAGTCCGGTGGAGCTCGGCGCCGCGGCGGCGGGAGGGTGGGTCACCATCAGCGTCGCGGACCACGGGCCGGGGATCCCCGACGAAGATCTGCCCCACGTGTTCGACCGCTTCTACCGGGGCGAGCGGACCGCTGCGCGGGGGGGCCTCGGGATCGGCCTCTACAGCGTGCGGCTCCTCGTCGAGGCCCACGGCGGCACGGTTCGAGCGGAGCCCGGTCGCCACGGCGGAACGACGTTCCGTGTCGCGCTCCCTGCGTCGGCCGGCTCCGAAGCTGCGCCGAGCGCAGGGTGACGCCGGGCGCGGATGGACCAGACGCGGCCGCTCGGTCCTCGCCGCGGACGCGACGAGTCGGAAGATCCCCCGGAACAGGCGTGCAGCGCTCGGGCACGGCCGTTGCTCTCCCGCGCCCCATGTCAGAACCCTCCGGCGCCGTGCCCGCCGCGGTGGAGCGTCCCCGTGAGCGGCTCCTCGCCGAGGGGGCACGCTCGCTATCCGACGCCGAGCTCGTCGCGCTCCTCCTCGGCACCGGCTCGGCACGCCTGTCCGCGCGCGCGGCCGCGGTCGCGCTCCTCGAGGCGGTCCCGCTCGCGGAGCTCGCCTGGGCGCCGCCCGACGCGATGGCCGGCTTCGCGGGGGTCGGCACGTCCCGCGCCGCCGCCCTCGCCGCGGCGTTCGAGCTCGGCCGCCGGGGGGCGTGGGTGCCGCCCCGCCGTGGCGAGCGCTGCCTCGACCCGCGGCGCGTGTTCGAGCTCATGCGCCACGCCGCACACGCCGAGCGCGAGGGGTTCCACGTCGTCCTGCTCGACGTGCGGGGGCGGCTCATCCGCGCCGCCCAGGTCGCGGAGGGCTCGCTGTCCCAGTGCCCGGTCTCACCGCGCGACGCGCTCCGGCCCGCCGTCCGCGAGGGGGCGCACTCGATCGTCTTCTGCCACAACCACCCGAGCGGCGATCCCTCGCCGAGCGCCGACGACGTGGACCTCACGGAGCGGCTGCGCGCCGCCGCCGAGCTCGTCGGGATCCTCGCGCGCGATCACGTGATCGTCGCCGCCGGCGGGTACTACTCGTTCGTGGAGGCGGGGAGATGGAGGAGGTGAGGCCGCTCGACCGCGTCACGCGCGGCGGGCAGGTCTACGTCCTTGGAGCCATGCGCGACTGGCGGCCGCCCGAACGGGACGGCACGACCACTTCCGCGTAACCCGAGAAATCGGGTCGCGTTTACTGGGAAGGTCGGAGTGCTCGCCGTGGGTCGAGGAATCCGTCACGGTGTGGCGTGGCGCCTCACCTCGCGACCACGTGTGTGTAGATCCGAAGGCCAGGGACCAGGCTGCCACGGATAACGCCCAGGCCGCCTCGAGGCGCCAGCCTGGAGCGTATGGCCCGGACACATGTGCTCAAGGATACGTGTGGCGCGAAGCATTTCCGGAAGACCATGTCTGCGTGAAGCCGGAAGTCCGAACGCGGACGCGCCTCGAAAACCAGAGGGCTGCCGGTAACCGGCTATGCAAGTAGAGATGGCCACGTCCGGAACGTCACGCCGAGGTGGGCCGGTCACCGGCAACCGAGTCGCGTGCGCGCCGCGCGCGCGGCTGCCGAGACGCTGGTGTCGCCGTGAAGCCGGCTACGCTGCCGCTGATCGTCCGGGTCCCGCGGATCCGGCGCGAGCCCCTGTGGGAACCCAGAGGCACGGCGCACCCGGAGGCCATTCCGACTCACTATGGGTGAACGTCGGCGTGTTCTGGTCGGATTGATGTCGGTGCTGCCGCGGCCATCGGCCGCACCCTCATAGCGCACCCCTTGCAGCGCATGCCCATGGCTCGACATCAGAGGCGTGCTCCGCGCGCCGAGGGGAAACGATGCGAAACCTGCCGATCGGCGTGCGACTCGGGATCTCCTACGCTGCGTTGATCGCGGTCGTAGTCTTCGTGGGTCTGTTCGGGCTCGGGCGGCTCTCGGAGCTGAACGGAACCGTGGCCGAGATCACCGGACCTCGGTGGCAGAAGGCGCAGATCGCGACGGAGGGGATCGAGCTCGTCACGCGGCAGGCGATCGCCATGAACGGGCTCTTCCTCGCGGCGGACCGCGTCGGCGTGGAGCGTGCGCTCGAGCAGATCGAGGAGATTCGCCGGCGTGCGGTGGCCCTCGTCGACGACCGCGAAAAGAGAGTGACGACGGACGAGGCGCGCAACCTGCTCGACAGGTTGAAGGCGTCCCGCGCCGCCTATCTCGAGCCGTTCACCCGCGCCAGGGCGCTGCTCCTCGAGAACAGGCGCGACGAAGCGGTCGCCCTCGGCCGGACGCAGGTCCTCCCGGCGCTCGAGGCGGTTCAGCAGGCATGGGGCGCGCTCTCGAGCTACGAGGGCGAGCGGATGGCCGGTGAGGCCAGCGCCGTCGCCGCCGAGTACTCTGCGGCGCGGACGCTCATCCTGCTCGTCATCGTGGCGGCCGCCACCCTCGCCGTCGCCGTCGGGGTCTCCGTGACCCGTTCCATCACCGTCCCGGTCGACCAGGCGGTCGCGCTCGCCGACCGCGTCGCGAGCGGCGACCTTCGTGAGCGCGTCGAGGTATCGAGCCGCGACGAGATCGGAAAGCTCCAGGCGGCGTTGAGGGCGATGACGGACAAGCTCGGGGAGACGATCGGCGAGGTGCGCAGCGGCGCGGAGGCGCTCACCTCGGCGTCGCAGCAGGTCTCGGCGACGGCGCAGACCCTGGCGCAGGGTACCGGCGAACAGGCGGCGGGCGTCGAGGAGACGACGTCGTCGCTCGAGGAGATGAGCGCCTCGATCACCCAGAACGCCGAGAGCTCGCGCCAGACCGAGACGATGGCGAAGCAAGGAGCGAAGAACGCCGAGGAGGGCGGCAAGTCGGTCGGTGAGACCGTGAGCGCGATGAAGTCCATCGCGAACAAGATCTCGATCATCGAGGAGATCGCGTATCAGACGAACCTGCTCGCCCTGAATGCCGCGATCGAGGCGGCGCGCGCCGGTGAGCACGGGAGGGGCTTCGCGGTCGTGGCGGCCGAGGTGCGTAAGCTCGCGGAACGAGCCCAGACCGAGGCGAAGGAGATCGGGTTGCTCGCCGACTCGAGCGTGCAGGTCGCGGAGCGAAGCGGGAGGCTCATCGTCGAGCTCGTGCCCACGATCCGGAAGACCGCGGACCTCGTCCAGGAGGTGGCGGCGGCCTCGGCGGAGCAGTCGGCCGGGGTAGCCCAGGTGTCGAAGGCGATGGGAACGGTCGATCAGGTGACGCAGCGGAACGCGTCGGCAGCGGAGGAGCTGTCGTCCACCGCCGAGGAGCTGTCGTCGCAGGCGGAGACGCTTCAGGATCTCATGGCCTTCTTCAAGGTCCGGGACACCATGAACGGCCAGGCTCGGCCGCGCGCGCACTTGCCGCAGCTGACCGGGACGGCGCGCGTCTAGAAGACGGAGGCGTTCCGCGATCGACCTCGCGTTGCCGTTGTCGGGGCCTTTGCAGGGCGCGCCCAGCCGGCCGTCACCGGCAACCGAGGGTGGCCCATGCCTGCGCCGCGCTGAACGACGCCTGGGAGTTGCCCGGCTGTCCGACGGCGATCGCGTACGCAGCGCAGGCACGGCGCGGATCTCCGAGGAGCGTCTCCACCTGCGCCAGCATCAGGTAGACGTACGGGTCGATCGCGTACGCCCCGGCCGCGGTCCGGAACGCCTCCCGCGCGCCGGCGAGGTTGCCTTGCCGCATCCGGAGCAGGCCCAGGAATTTCAGCGCCTTGGACTGCAGCGGCTCGATTGCGAGCGCAGCGAGCGCCGCCCGCTCGCACTCGGAGTCGCGGCCCGCGTTGTACTCGACCTGCGCTTGCAGCGCGAGCAGGGTCGAGTCGCGCGGGGTCCGGGCGAGCGCGTCATTCATCTCGGCCCGTGCCTCATCGAAGCGCTCGAGCGACAGGAGCGCCGACACGATGTGCGGGAGGATGATCTCCGGCTGGACGGAACGATCGCCGCGGAGCTCGCGCCCTCGCCGGTAGTGGGTCAAGGCCAGCTCCGGCAGACCTGCCGAGTGGTACGCATGCCCGAGCGCCAACTGGACGCGCGCCTTCCCGGGCGCCTTTTCCGCCGCGTCGCTCCAGAGGGAGAGGGACGACCGCCAGACCTCGCCTCGTCGCGCGGTCGCGAATCCGGCTCCCGCCAGGAGCGCCGCCGCGACAGCGGCCCCCACGAGCGCTCGATGTGCAGGCGCGAGGCGTCCGATCACGGCCGCGCCGACGGCCGACGCAGCGAGGAAGATCCCGAGCGACGGCAGATAGACGCGGTGCTCGGCGAGGGGATCGAGCAGCGGGACCACGCTCGACGACGGCGAGAGGACGAGAAGGAAGAAGAGGGCGCCGAAGCTTGCGGCGCGCACCGCGGCAGGACCTTCTCCCGTCTGCCCCCGGGAGAGGACCGCCCCCGCGATCGCGGCTCCCGCGATCGCGGTGAGGAGCGCCGCGCTCGCGAGCACCGCCGGCTCGAGGAGGCTGTGGCTCACCGGGAATGGCCAGTCCACGCACTGTCCGGAAGGCCACGCGAGGAGTCGCAGGTAGGTGGGGATGACTCGCAGCTCCGTCGCGACGTACTCGCGCACGGACAGACCCGGTATTGCGTATCCCGCGCTCGCGGTGTTCGCGGTCCCGGCGATCTGGTGGGCAGCCGCGGCGGCGGTCAGCGCCCACGCCGGTAACGTCGCCGGGACGCGGCGCCACACGCGCCTCCAGGCCGGGACGTCCAGCTCCTCCGGGCCGGGCAGGAGCGCGGCACTCAGGAGCCAGGCGGCGGGTAGTGTCGCGACGATGGCCTTCGCGCCCAGCCCCAGCGCATGCGCCGCAGTCGCTCCGGCGAGCAGCGCGTGGCGCCGGAGGGGCTGGGCGGCGCGATCGCGTGCCAGGAACAGGAGGAAGCCGGCGAGGAACAGCACCGACGCGAGCGGCTCCGCGCGCTGGACGATGTAGGCGACGGACTCGGTCTGGAGCGGATGCAACGCGAACAGCGCGGCGGCGGCGAGCGCAGGACCTTCCGGCCGCGACAGTCCCGCGCGCGCGAGGATCGCTCGCGCGAACAGGAACGCGAGCACCACTGCGCCGAGATGGATCGCGACGTTCACGAGGTGCCAGCCGCGCGTGTCGAGCCCGCCCGCGAGCTGGTTCAGCGCGAACGTCAGCGAGGTGACCGGACGGACCGCGAGGAGCCACTGCGATGGCTTCGCAGCGAGCGGGTTCACGACGAGCGGGTCGATGAGGATGGTGAGGTCGTCGAAGACGAACTCACCGTCGATCGCGGGGACGTACACCAGGACCGTCGAGACGAGGACCAGCGCAAGGAGGACCCACCACCTTCTCGCCATCGCGTCCACAGTTAGGCATCACCCATCGTGCGGCGTCAATGCCGCCGGACTCCACCGCGTCGGCGGCGATCCACGCGCCACCATCGAGGCGGGACGCTGGCGGAGGTGAGGGGGCGCCCAGCCCTCCGGCGCGCCGCGCCCGCGAGCGCGGCCGCGAGGCGCAGGGCCGGGCGATCCGCGTCCGGCCCTGCGCACGAGGACTGCCGGATCAGGGCACGAGCGTCACGCGGTCGTATCCCGTGACCGGCACGCCGTCGAACGTCGTCCCCCTCGCCGCGACCCGGCTCGTACCGGTCGGGAGCTGCATCGCCGCCGTCGGCACCTGAACGACGAGGTCGGGCCGGCCGTCGCCGTTCACGTCGGCGATGGACGCCTGGAGCTGTCCGCCGGACTGCACCGCCACCGGCGCGCCGGCCACCGCGACGGTCGCGGGGTCTATCGTCGTCGCGTCGAACGTGGCCGAGCTCAGGAAGGCCACCGGCGTGACGCCATTCGAGCCGACGCGGATCGGGTTCGCCGCGCTACCGGGCTTCAGGTCCACGCCAGCGAGGAGGCTGCCGCCGCAGACCACCCGCCCGGATCGGACCTCGAACGCGGTGAACGCGAGCCGGGCGGCCTGCTGCACGAAGGCGTAGTCGTGGCTCCAGGCCTGGAGCGCGATCGCGACGTCCTCCGTCCCGACGCCGCCGGTGTGGATCTCGACCCAGCCCTCCGCCGAGGAGCGGTACCCGGTGAGCGTGGTCCCGGAGCGCTGGAGTCTGAGCGTTCCTGCGAAGTCGGGCGTCTCGACGATCCCGTTCACACCGTCGCCCATGTGCGTCAGGTAGACCTCGCGCGGGTAGCCGGGATAATCGCTCGACGACCCGAAGCTGGTCCGCTCGACGGCGCCGCTCGTCCACGATCCACCGACGACGATGCCCGAGCGGACGCCGTTCGAGAGCGGCCAGTCGAGGAGCAGGTACTCGAGCGCGATGTCGAAGTCCCCCGACAGCTGGCACTCCGAGCGGAGCCCGGTCGCGAACGTCGAGCCGCTCGCGGACGCCGGCATGGACGGCTCGAGCCGGCCATTCACGAAGGCGTAGGCGGGGCCGTTCCCCTCGACGAACGGCGTCCAGAGCTGCGGCGCGGGCGCGGACTCGAAGGAGAGGTCGAGCGGAGAGGCTGCGAGCGCGGGCGAGACGGCGGCGGACGCGGCGCAGAGCGCCGCGAGGAATCGGATCTTCATCGATGGGTTCTCCCGGGGAGTTCGGGTGTGGCGTCGCGGTGGGACCCCCTGCCCCGCCCCGACCGAATTCCACTACGGGAACAGAAACCCTCCGTCAACAGGTGTGGCGGCGGTGCAGAACGTCGCCGCGAGCACGGGGACGAGCACGAGCGTCGACCGCCACAGATAGGAGCGCGCGGCAAGCAGAACGACGGCCTGCGACGGCGCAGCGATGCGGGGGCGGGCCTACTTACGGGGCAGCAGCCCCGCCGCGAGCCGCTTCGCCTCGTCGCGATCCGCGCCCGCGGCGCCCGCCTTGACGGCCCGGGCGGCGAGCTTGCGGGACGCCGGCACCTCGCCGAGGGCGAGGGCCGCGCGAGAAGCGGCGAGCAGGATCGCGGGATCCCTCGGCGCGAGGTACACGGCGCGGTCGGCGGCGCGCAGCGCCTCTTTCGGCTGCCCCTCCGCGAGCCACGCGGCGGAGAGAACGCGGAGCGCGGCGGCGTCCTTCGGGGCGGCGAGCAGGACGAAGTCGAGGTCCGCGCGGGCCGCCGACGCCTCGCCCGCGGCGAGCCGCGCCTCGCCGAGCGCCCGGCGCGTCGAGAGGTCGGAGGGATCGAGCTTCACCGCGCGCTCGAGCGGCGGGAGCGCGTCGCGCGCACGGCCGGCGGAGAGCAGGAGGCGCCCGAGCGCCGCGGGCCCCTCGGGGGACCCCGGCTCGCGCTCCGACGCGGTCTCGTACGCCGCCTCCGCGTCGCCGCGCCGGCCGAGCGCCTCGAGCGCGCGGCCGAGGGCGAGGTGCGCGAGCGGCGGCGGCGGCTTCGCCTGCACGAGCTTCTCGACGAGCGGCAGGGCGCGGTCGGCCTTGCCGCTCGCGACCTCCACGAGGGCGAACCAGACGGCGGCCTCCGCCGCCAGCTTGCCGTCGCGCCCCGTCTTCTCGAGCTCGGCGCGCGCCGCGATCCACTGCCCGAGCCGGTAGCGCGCGATCGCGCGCTGGATCCGGACCGCTCGCCCGTCGACGCCGTCGGTCGCGGAGAGCGCCTCGACGAGGCGGCCCCGCCCGATCCGGGCGCGGGCGAGGAGGACGCGGTGCTCGGGATCGCGCGGCTCTCGCGAGACCGCGCGCGCGGCGGCGGCCTCCGCCCTGTCCCAGGCGTGCGCCTGCAGGTGCAGCTCGGCGAGCGTCGCGGCGAGCCGGGCCGACTCGCCCTGGCCCTCGGCGGCGCGCGCGAGGCGAGCCGCGGCCGGCCCGGGCTCGCCGAGCGCGGCGAGGACGCGGGCGCGCGCGATCTCGAACCGGAGCCGGACGTCCGTCGGAGGCGCGCTGCCGGCGTCGGCGTCGATCGCGTCGAGCTCCTTTCGCGAGACCTCGAGATCGCGGCCGAGCGCGAGCCGCGCCTCGGCCGCGCCGGTCGCGGAGCGCGGGTGCGTCGGATGCGCGGTGAGCGCCGCTCCGTAGTACCCGAGCGCGCCGTCCGGATCGCCGCCCGCGAGGGCGGCGTCGCCGAGGTCCGAGAGCGCCCGCAGGAGCGGTGGGTTCGCGCGGGCGGCGATCTCGAGCCGGCCGCGCCCGCCCTCGACCTCCCCGCTCGCGACGAGGATCCGGCCCGCGAGCGCCTGTAACAAAGGCCCCTGCGCCGGGCGCGGAGCGAGCACCGCCGCCTCCGCCGTGGCGCGCTGCTCGGGGTTCTCGGCGAGGAGCCACGCGGCCGCGATCGCGCCCTCGCCCGCCGCGCCGGAGTCGACGAGCGCGTGCGCCGCGGCGCGCGCCGCGTCGTCGCCGTGCTCCACCGCGAGCACCGCAGCGACCGCCGCGTCGAGCGAGGCGATCTCGGGATCCTTCGAGCGGTGGCGCGCCTCGGCGAGGAGCCGGTGCGCCTCGCGCAGCGAGGCGAGCGTGTCCCGCGCGAGGCCGGCTCGCCCGCGCGCGGCCGCTCCGGCGGCCTGCACCGCGGCGTTCCGCGCCGACACGAACAGATACACGCCCGCGGCGGCGCCGAGCGCGACCGCGACCGTGCCGCCGAGGACGAGCCGGCGGTGGCGCTGGACGAACGAGGGCGGCGGCTCGGGGACCGCGAGGAGCTTCTCGCGCAGCTCGCGCTCGTACTGCGCGGCGGCGCGCTCCGCCTCGGCGGGATTGGCGGGGGCGGAAGCGGGCGCCCGCGTCGGCGCCTCTACCACGGGGATGTTGAGCCGGGACGCGAGCGAGGGGCCGACGACGTCGCGGGTCGTCTCGCCGGGGATCGGGTACACGACGGAGCGCGGCCCGGCCGCGTTCGTGTCGTGGCGGGCGATCCTCGGCGGGAGCGGCGGCGGCGCGCCGGGGACGGTCGCGGGCGGCTCGGAAGGCGTGCCCTCGGCGGGAGCCGCGGCGGGCGGCTCGGGCGTGGACGGCGCGGCGAAGCCGGGCAACGTGTCGTCGATGCGCCCCGCGGGCTCGGCGGTCCCGCCGGCGGTGCCGCTCGCCTGTGCGACCGCAGCGCGCGTCGCGCCGCGGCCGCCGCGCGCCGCCCGCGCGATCGGCCGGTACGGCTCGGTCTTCTCGTCGCTCGACTCGTCCTCGAGCGCGAGCCTCGCCTGCGCGGCCGCGGCGGGCGCCGGCTCGGGCTCGCCCCGGACGTGCCGCTTCGCCTCCGCGAGCCAGCCGCGAATCCGCGCGTCGCCCGGCTGCAGCTCCGCGGCGCGCGCGAGGACCGGGAGGGCCTCGCGGTGGAGCCCCTTCGCGACGAGCGCCTCACCGACGTGGTTGTAGGCGTACGGGCTCCCCGGCTCGAGCGCGATCGCGATCTCGAACTGGTCCATCGCGCCCTTCGGGTCGCCCGCTTCGAGGAGGGCGCGCCCCCACGTGACCCGGCCGAGGATCGAGCCCGGATGGAACTCGAGCCCGCGCCCGCAGACCTCGATCGCGCGCGCATGCTCACCCCGATCGACGAGCGCCTTCGCGAGCTCCACGAAGATGCGCGAGCGCGGGTCGGCGGCGAGGATCTGCTCGTATTTCTCGATGATGGAGGGGGCCATGCGGCGTGCGGGGCGGAGCGTACCACGCAAGCTCCGCCCGCCGGTCCCGGCATCGCAAGGCGCCGCGCGGGGATGTCGGCGCGTGTGTGGGTTCGTGACGGCGACGCGCCGCGCGCCAGCCCTCGGCGGCGCGGGCCGGGGCGCGGTCGTGCCCCTCCTTCCAGAGCGGGCGCTGGCTCTCGCGAGGGCTGTCTCTCCTACGGTCGGGCCGCGGCGAGCTCGAGGATGGCGTGGACGAGCTTCATCGCGGCATCGTCCGGATCACCCTCGTCGACCACGGTCAGGGTCCGAGGCTCGGCGCCAGGCTCGACGACCCGGATCTCGTAGCGGAAGCGATCGGCGCCGACCGACTCCGGCCACTGCGCACGCAAGGCGGAGAGGCGGGTCACGAGCTCTCGAAGTTCGTCCGCCTTCGCGGAAGAGAGCGTGCTGGAGTCCACGGAAGCGAGCTCCTCGTCGACCCCCGCGAAGCCGCCCGCTCGCCTGATGTTGACCATCATGGGAGTTCCCCCATCTGCGGGGAGACCTCCGGGGATCGGCCGTCCCCGGAGGCACCCCGGCCGGACTATTGGAACGCCTTGCGAAGCTCGGTCACCTCGGCGCTCAGCAGGTCCTCCTCGGTGACGCTCGCGCGAGACTCGAGGTCCTTCGCATCAACCATCGTGTACTGGGGAAGCTGCATCGTGCCGCAGCAGCCCGACCGATCCTGCGGAGCCTTGTCGGAGTCGTGCTTGTGCCTCTCGAGCTTCAGCAGATCCTTGTCCATGAAGCCCGGATCCTCGAACGTCCGACCTTCGCGGAGCGCGGTGAGCGGCGTCGGCGACACCACGACCTCGCGGAGCGTGAAGCGGTTCCGGAGGAAGGTCCGGTAGATCGCGGGGTCGCCCTGCGCATGGGAGACGTTCAACATCTCGTTGACGACGTCAGCGTAGGTCGCGCCGGTCGCGGGCACGCCCGCGCCGATGATGCCGTCCACCAGGAGCTTGCACAGCTTGGATGCGACCTCGAGCAGGACGCGCGCAGGCTCCTTCGTCGCCGCCTGCTGGTTCTTCTCGAAGCTGAAGATGTCGGCCATCACGTCGTACATCCCGCCCGTGAACACCTGCGAGATGGCGTGGACCTCGTTGCTCACCTGGCTCAGCTTGAGGTCGTTGTCGGCGTTGCGGAGCCCCTGCGGGAAGCCGAGGACCGAGCCGAACTGCTCCGCCAGCGCCGCGAGGAAGTTCCGGTCGTGCAGGTTCGCCTTCGTCTGGGCGATGGCGGCCTCCACCTGATCGAGCTGCGAGCAGGCCAGGAAGATCGCCGTCAGGTCGCCGAACGACTCGTGCAGGCCGCCCGTCTGCGGAGGGGCGCCAGCGGCGAGCCAGCCGGGCCTCAACCCGTCGAGCACGGCGTGCCCGCACTCGTGCGCCACGATGTCGAGCGAGCGGCAGGTGAACACCGGCTGCGTCGTCCCCGTCGGGGTGAAGAAGAAGAACTTCAGGGCCCTGAGGCTCCGGCTGTAGAAGGCGTTGGCGGTGACGCCGGCGTGCGGGAACACCGCGATCGGATCGGTGTTGCCGCCCGTGTTCCAGGCCCAGGGCAACGGGGCGCCGCCGCGGATGCGCTGGTACATGGACAGCGTCTCGCGCACGACCGCGTAGCTGTGCGCGCAGTCGAACTCCGGCGTGCCGACGGTGAACAGGAAGTCCCGGCTCGTGTTGGCGTGCACCGGGGTCGTGCCGGCCAGGTCCGTTGTGATGCGGGCATCCCTCGGCCCGTCGAGGACCAGGGTCGGCACGAAGCTGAGGCGAACTCCCGGATCGCCGATGGAAGGATCCTGCTTCCAGATGAGGAAGCGCGAGCCGGGCACGATCGGGATCGGGATCGGGATCGGGGTCGGGGAGGGAATCTGGATCGCGCGCCTGACCGGTCTCTTGGAGATCGGCAGCATCGAGTCGACGATCGGCTCCTCGACGGGAACCTGGAGCCTGGAAGTTGCGGTGGACATTTTCGGCCTCCTTCGAGCTGACACCGAGACCCATCACGATTGACGATCGAGGCCGGCGACGATCGCCGACCTCGCACGATCCGTGAGGGCTCGCGAAACACCCTTGGTCGCTACCAGCGCCCGCACAAGTGCCATGAGGGCACCCTCATCGGAGCCAGTGGACGAGGCGCCTGAAGGAGGGAGCGGACGTGGCGGTGACGGGGCGGCGGCCGTTCAGCCGCAGCGAGCATGTCACTCGCGCGCGCGCAGCGGGCGAGCGCCTCGACGAGCCGGGCCATGCCGACGACCGAGCGCGCGAGCCGCGCGAACGGCATCTCGCGGCAGATGTGCGCGACCGACTCAGCCGAGCTTCTGCTGAAGGACCTGGCGGACGAGCCCGGCGTCGGCGTCGGCCGCCTTGGCCTCCGGCGCTCGCTTCACTTTGCGAGCATGGTGCTGCCACAGTCGCGATCCGCGACAACTCACGGGGTTGTCTTCAGCGAGGTGCGAACCCGGTGTTGAATGTGCACGCCTCGCGTCCAAGCAGAAACGGCGGAAGGCACGAGGCCTTCCGCCGCTCTGTCGACGTCAACGTCCCAGGTCTGAATTAGAACGTTTCTTCGTGCCTGGGGCTGACAACAACGCCGGATAGCGCTGGGGCGCAGGCGATCGGGGCGTTGAGCCCCTGGATTCCGTCAACAACTCGGTCAGATTCAGGCCCGGATCGGCCGAGTTGTTTACACCCGCCGGACCGGGGCGTGCTGCTGGCGAAGGCGATGGTCGTATCGTGATCGTCGGCTCGCAAGGTTGCGGGCCCGCGTCTGCTCTCAACGAATCGCTCTCTCGACGGAACGTTCATCTTGCCGAAGCTGCCCGTCGCGCGGTTCTGGACGGCCCCGCGATCACCCTATGCTACGGTCCGTCTGTGATTGCCGCGCTCGCCCTCTCGGCGCTCTTCGCGTCAGTGTCCGCCGCGCCACTCTCGATGTGCGCCGCCGTCACGGTCCCGATTCCCGAGGACCTGCTCGCCCACGACGCCTACGATACCGTCGAGTCGTACCGTCGAATGTGGCGCGGCTTCTGTTCGAGCCCGCGTCGTCGCCCCCGTTCCCTCGCGCCGTTGCTCGAGGCCGCGGAGGCCCTCGCGAAGAACCCTGCCGTTGAGAGGGCTGCGACTGCCGAGTCCGACCCGAGTTGCTGGCTCCCGGCCCTGCTCGTGGACGACGAGACGGACTCTCTATTCGTGCACTACACGGCCTTCGTCGAAGCGGCGTCGAGCGGGACCGCTGAAGACCGCGCCTTCCTGCCCGAGTACGTCGCGCTTGCCGGCGACGTCGTCGGTGACCGGCTGCCGCCGTGGATCGGATACGTCGACGGCTCTGGCTACGCGACCTGTCTCAAGCTGGGCGAGGTGGATTGGCTCGATGTCGCGCGGCGGGTCGAGGCCCTCCGCGAGAGGGCGCGATCCGTTCCCTACCGGACGCGCGTCGACCGGGTGGTGGGGTCGCTCGTCGATACCTTGCAGAATCTGGAGCGCGGGATCGGCACGTGTTGCTGCAACGAGAACGCGAACGTGCTCGAAGGACTCGACGCGCTCGCCAGCGCCAGTCGGAATGCCGGACCTATCGTCCGTCGCCTCGCCGCGTCGGCAAAACGCGCTAGCCGGGCGCTTCGCGAATCCAACGTCACCCTGGTCTGGGACCGTTCCAGGGATCGCGTCGGCGGCTGTACCGCTCGCCGATGAGGTCCTGAACGGGGAAGCCCCCGTCCCTTGCCTCGACCACCGCTTGAGACCGCCTCCGGTTCCGCGGAAAGTTCGACTGAGGGCCTATCGCGGACGGCCTCCCGCTCGCGGCGCCGTCGGCAGCACCGGCAGGCGAAGCTCCTGCAGCGGGTTCTCGGACCGATGGTGGGGTGCTGGATTCCGTTGGACGCCCCGCCGACGATCATCGGCAGCTGCGCTCCTTGGCGGGGCGCTCCGCCCGGATCAGAGGCTCGGACCGAAGACCCCGTTCGTCCTGGTGGCTGAGTTCGAAGTAGCGAACCTGTACGTGGCGAACCAGGTCGAGCTCGGCGGCTCGAGCCGCCGTCGAAAAAAAAGGGCGGAAGCCTCTCGGCCTCCGCCCCTCACGTTTCCAGGGCGCGGTCGCGCCTGGAACGCAGAGCTAGAACTTTTCTTCGCACCTGGGTCTGACAACAAGGCGCGGAAACGCTGGGGCGCAAGGAATCGGGCGATCGGGTGCCCCGAATCCGTCAACAACTAGGCCAGATCAGGGGCTGTACGGCCGAGTTGTTGACACTTCTCGAGGTAGGAACGGCAGGGTCGCTCTGGGCGCCCAGGTGGTTGCTGGGGCCTGCTTCTACCCTCGGAGTCCACCAACGGTTCGGGCGGCTGCTGCGCCCGGCCGCGGCTCAGCCGCGGATCATGGGGTTCCGCGCGGCGCCAGCGGGCAGGCCGGTGAGTTGCGCCCAGTGGCGGTCGCCTGGGAAGTGTGCCGCGAGGGCGAGCCAAGAGAGCGCGTACGGCGAGAGCGCGAGCGCCTTCCCGGTCTGCATGAACACGATGATCGCGGCGAGCGCACCGCCCTCGCAGAGGGCGCACGCCACGATGAGCCGTGCGACGGCGTTCGCCTCGGGGCCTGGCGGAAACCCGGAGGCGGCGCCTCGCTGGGCGACGCCGCCCAGCGCAGACGGCGCGATCCGCATCCGGACCGCCCAGAGCGACGATAGGGCCACGGTGACCACGGAGAGGGCTAGCGAGCCCCCGATCATCAGCTCCGGCTCGGCAAGCGGTACCCCGACCCCGGCCCCACCCCGGAGCCCGAAGACGAGGAAGAGCGCGACGCCGAGAAACACCGTCGGGCCCGCGAGAAGCGCCGCCCAGATGATGGTCGCGACGACACGAGGACTCTGCTGCGCCATGCGCTCCTCCGGTGATGGGTGGGACAGTCGACCCACAGTCTACTCCGCGCCTGGGCGCCCCGCGGACAGCGAAGGCATGAACCCGATCCTACGTCAGGGCGTCCACTCTCGCGGTTACGCACCCACTTCTGATTCCAGAAGCAGGGCTGGGGAGAGACCCTCCGCGCGAGCGCGGAGCGAGGCGCTACCGGATTGCGAGGCCCGTTCGTTCCCAGCGCGGGCCGAGCGGACCCCACGACACCAGCACGCAGCGGACCTCGCCGAGGATGCTGCTCTCGGCGACCGGGCCGAAGACGCGGCTGTCAGCGGAGTGGTCGCGATGTAGAAGGCGATGAGGTCGAGGACGCGGGAGGAGCGCGGCCGTGGACCGGCGCGCATCCTGCGGGCTACCGCCGGGCATGGGCGGCCTGTCAGAGCCAGATCCCGGCGGCGACGACCGCGGCGGTGGCAAGCGCGCCGGGGCCGACGCGCAGCATGGAGACGAAGGCCGACCATCGACGCGAGCCACAGCAGCCGGACGCCCACCGCGGCGGCGAGGCGGCCCGCGTAAAGGTGGCCGAGGCCATGACCGAGCAGCGCGAACAGCGCGGCGAGCCACGGGCGTGGGGGCTTCATCGCCCGGGCCGCAGGCGAATCGCTCCTGGGGTGCCGAGAACGCGTCAACAACTACACCGAAGCAGGCGCGGATGGGCCGAGTCGTTGACGCTCGCCTCGGCTGGCGCGACGACGGCACCTGCCGGACTTGGAGGGCGTCCGGCGTCTGGGCGGGCCGCGGCGTCACGGTTGGCGCGCCGCCACGGCTCGCGAGGCTGCCTCGAACCGCCGGCGCGTGAGCGCATTGGCGCCGGGGCCCGGAACGAGGCCCACGCGCCCGAGCTCGATGGGCGCTCCGGTCCGGCGGTCCACCAGCGCCGGCTCCACCGGCCGGCGCGTCTCCCGGTCGACCAGGAGGGCCGGCGGGCCGGCGCGGGGCGACGCCCAGCGATCGCCCCACGCCATCAGCGCGAGGATGATCGGGTAGAGCGAGCGCCCCTTCTCGGTGAGGACGTAATCGAAGCGCTCCGGGTGCTCCTGGTAGCGGCGCGGCTCGAGGACGCCCTGGGCGACGAGGGTGCGGAGGCGAGCGGTCAGGACGTTGCGGGCGATCCCGAGGTTCCTCTGGAACTGGTCGAAGCGGCGCGACCCCAGGAACGCCTCGCGGATGACCAGAAACGACCAGCGCTCGCCGAGGACCTCGATGGCGGCAGCGACCGAGCAGTTCATCCCGACGTAGCTCTCGTGCGACGGCATGGAGGGACCCTAGCGATGTGAGTTGCGGGACGCAACCGACTGGTCTAGGCTCCGTGGTCACTCAGTTGCATTTCGCAACGGACGCGTCCTCCCGGAACCTCGCATGACCACCCGCATCGCCCTCACGCCCGCCCCTGCCCAGGCGTCCGGCACGAGCTGGTCCGCCGCCCACCTCGGCCGCCTCGCCGAGATCGATCGCTACGCCCTGACGCTCCCTCAGTTCCCGAGGCCGATCCGCGGCAAGGTCTTCCTGAAGACCCTCCTCGGGCTGACCGGCATGGAGGTGTCCGTCACGAAGCTTCCCGCCCTCCCGACCGGCGCCGCCATCCCGTTCCTCCACCGGCACCGCGCCCACGAGGAGCTGTACGTGTTCACCGGCGGGCGCGGGCAGATGCTCGTGGACGGCGGCGTCATCGACGTCGAGGAGGGCTCGGTGGTCCGGGTGGCCCCCGGCGGCGCTCGGACGGTCCGCGCCGCCCCCGGGGAGGAGCTGCACTATCTGTGCATCCAGGCGCGCCGGGACTCCATGCCCGACGCGGAGGCGGCCGACGACGGCGAGCGGCTCGAGGCCAAGCCGGCCTGGCCGTAGCTCCACGGTCGCGTCCTCTCTGCGACCCGAAGGTAACGGGCGGCGCACTTCGGGCGCGAAACGCAGGGGTCGTGAACCCGCGCGGCGGTCGTCACGGCGTCGGCCGTCGCGCGTCGCCGAGTCGCGCCATCCCCCGAAAAAAAAGGGCGGAAGCCTCTCGGCCCCCGCCCCACACGTCTCCAGAGCGCAGTCGCGCCTGGAACGGAAATCTAGAACGGGATGTCGTCGGGGCCACCGCCCCCGCCGCCGCCCCCACCACCGCCACCGCCGAGATCGCCGCCTTCCTCGAACCCGCCGGGCGCCTCGTCCGGACCGGGGCCGTGGCCGCCGCCGCGCGCGCCGCCGCCTGCGCCGCCGCCTGCGCCGCCGCCTGCGCCGGGGGCGCCGCCCGCGCCGCGTCCGCCGAGGAAGCGCACGGTGTCAGCGACGACCTTCACCTTCGACCGCTCCTGACCGCTCTGCTTGTCCTGCCACTTGTCGGTCTTGAGCCGGCCCTCGACGTAGACCTGGCGGCCCTTCGCGAGGTACTCGCCGCACTGCTCGGCCTGCTTCCCCCAGACCTCGACGTCGTGCCACTCCGTCTCTTCCTTCCGCTGCCCGGACTGCTTGTCGGTCCAGGAGCGGGAGGTGGCGATCCGGAGGTTCGCGACCGCCTGGCCGCCCGACGTGTAGCGGACCTCGGGATCCTTACCGAGGTTTCCGACGAGGATGACTTTGTTCACCATGGCGCGTCTCCCGTGGCCTGCGGTCTCCCGCCGGCGTCTTCTGAGGTAAGCCCTCTCGGGCGGTCGTGCGCGGCGGATATCGCCGCGCGAGGGAGCGGACCGTAGCAGCCTCGTCTGACAGCGGGCGGGCGGGAGGGCGCGCGGCGCGCGCCGGCTCCCCGCCTACCCCGCTCGCGCCTCGGCTACTCCCCGCAGGAGCAACCGCTCACGATCCCGGCGCAGGGCACCTGTCCGAGGATCGGATCGGTGCCGAAGCAGGTGCCGCTGCAGCAGGGCATCGCGTCGTTGCAGGCGCTGCCGACCTGCCCGCAGGTGAGCACGGCGCACGTTCCGGACGTCGTGCCGAGCGGGATGTTGCAGACCCCGCCGCAGCAGTCGATGTCGCCCGTGCACGCCGACCCGTCCCCGACGCAGGCCTTTGCGCACGTGTTCGTGGCGGGGTCGCAGCTCCCCGAGCAGCACTGGCCGTTCGCCGCGCAGGAGAGGGCGTTCGGCACGCAGGCGACGCACTTCAGGCCCGTGCCCGCGTCCCTGCAGAGGTTGCTGCAGCAGCTCGCGTCCGTCGCGCACGTCGCGCCGGTGACCCCGCACCCGCCCGTGTCCAGGCCGCACTTGAAGCCGCCCGCTCCGTCGGAGTTGCAGGTGTTCGGGGCGCAGCAGGAGAGGTCGTCCGCGCCGCTGCAGGCCTGGTCCTTCGGCGTGCAGGTCGAGATGTTCGCGTTGCAGTGCAGCACCCCGTTCACGTCCGGGACGCAGGGGGCGCCGCCGCAGCACTGGCCGCTGAACTGGCAGACGTTCACCGTCGTGAGGTTGGCCGGATCCGCGGTCGCGATGCAGCACTCGGGGTTGTTCGCGTCGTAGCCGGTCGGGCAAGTCACCGAGCCGCCGCCGAAGCAGCGCGAGATGCCGTTCGAGTCGGGCTTGCAGACCGCCTTCTTCCCGTCGCAGCAGTTCCACGACGAGCTGTCGCCGCAGGTGTTGCCGGGCGGGTTGCACGCGGTGCCGTTGTCGCAGCGGTGGTCGCCCGCCGTGTCACACGTGATCTGGTAGCCGTCCGGCCGCATCGCATCCGCAGAGCCGCCGCAGCACGCCGACTGGCGGTCGCAGTAGTCGCCGGTCATCCGGCAGCCGGCCGCCGGCTGGCACACCTTCGCGCCCGCGCCGAGGTCCTGGCACAGCCGCGTGCAGCAGTTCGAGTCGTTCGCGCAGGGGTTCCCGTCCTGCGTGCAGCTGCCCGGCATCTGCTTGCAACGGCCGGGGTTCGAGAGGCTCGTGTCGCAGACGCCCGAGCAGCACTCCGCGTCCCGGAAGCAGATGTCGTAATAGGCGTGGCAGGAGAACGACGGCACGCACGTCCCCGAGCCCGGGATCGTGTCTGTGGCGCCCTTGCAGTCCTTCGAGCAGCAGTCGCTCGAGACGGTGCAGGCGTCGGCGAGCGTCTTGCAGCCGTTGCCGCCGACGAGGGACGCGCACTTGCCCGAGGTGCAGATGCGAGAGCAGCAATCGCCGGCGGCGGTGCACCCTTCGTCGAACTGCTTGCAGGTCGTGTCGGCGCAGGTCCCGCTCACGCACGAGAGCGAGCAGCACTCGCCGGACGAGGTGCACGCGCTTGGCGAGGTCTTGCAGAAGGTGCTCGTCGCGCAGGCGCCGCCGCTGCACACCTTCGAGCAGCACTCGTCCTTGGTGCTGCAGGTCGCGCCCGCGGTGCCGCAGGTCGTCGCCGGCGAGGCGCAGACGCCGGGGCCGTTCGAGGTGTCGCACAGCCCCGAGCAGCAGTCCTGCGCCGTGGCGCAGCTCGCCGTCAGCGCCGCGCACTGGTCCGCGGGCTTCGTGCAGACGCCGTTCGCGCACGCGTTCGTGCAGCAGTCCGCCCTACCGGTGCAGAAGGCGCCGGCGGCGTTGCAGGTGGAGGCGTCGACGCACTGGTCGGCGGCGCAGCCGAGGTTCTGCCCGGAGCAGCAGTCCGTCGGGACCGCGCACGTCTGTCCGAGCGTGGAGCACGCCGGGACCTGGCACGTCCGCGGGCTGCCCGCGAGCGGGCAGGTGAGGCCCGCGCAGCAGTCCGTGTCGGTAAGGCAGTACGCGGTCGCGATGCCGCACGCCGGCTTGGCGGTGCACGTCCCGTTCGTGCAGCTGTCGCCCGAGCTGCAGCAGGGCTTCGTGGCGCCGCACGTCTCGTTCGTGCCGCCGCACACCGCCGGGGCGACGCACGTGGTCGTGCCGTCGAGGTTGGGGTCGATGCAGGAGTCCGCGCCGTTGCAGCACGGGAGGGCCCCGCCGCACGTCGCGCCGGTTGCTGCGCACGCGGGGGGGGCGGTGCAGACGTTCGCCGTGCAGCTGTCCGCGCCGTTGCAGCACGGGACCGTGGCGCAGGACGCGTCCGTTCCGGCGCACGCGGGGGGGGCGGTGCAGACGTTCGCGACGCAGGTCGCGGCGCCGCAACAGTGGGCGCCAGCCGCGGCGCAGCCGGCGGACCCCGTGCCGAGGCACGTCGCCGGGGCGGTGCAGACGCTCGAGGTGCAGCTGTCGCCGGCGTTGCAGCAGGCGAGCGTCGCGCACGAGGAGCCGGTGCCGGCGCAGGACGGCGCGGTGCAGATGTTCCCCGTGCAGGTGTCGCTGCTGTCGCAGCACGCGAGCGTCGCGCACGAGCTCCCCGCGGTGGCGCAATCCGGGACGGGCGTTGGCCCGGCCTTCTTCGGGCTGCAGCCGGCGAGCGCGAGCGCGGCGGCGGCGACGAGGAACGAGAGCGTGCGACGGGTGGTGCGTGCCATGGTGTTCCCTCCGGATCGCGGGCAGAAAACCACCAGACGAGCGCAAAGTCGATGTTCCGGCGTGCGATGGATGCCTACGTCGTGCGCGGGTGTCGTACCCGCGCGTCGCCTACCGGGGTCATGGTCTATTCCGTTCCGTGAACATCGCTCGCGTCCTCGCCGCTGCTGCGCTCCTGCTCGCCGCAGCGCCCGCTGCCGCCGCGCCGCGGTTCTCGTTCGCCGCCGGCTACGCGGTGCTCGGGCACGACGGCGACCACGGGCGGCGCACCGACGGCGGCGCCGCGCTCGAGCTCCGGCTCGACGGGTCCGTCTCGGAGCGGATCGGCTTCGGCCTGACCTTCACCTGGGGGCTCACCGACTGGGCGCGCGCCCGCGAGTACGTCGACGCGGGAAACCGCGCCGGCAGCTGGACCACCGAGAAGCTCGCGGACGTCGAGGCGTGGGCCACGAAGTCCGACGTCCGCGAGGGCACCCGGCCGCTCAGGATCCTGGGCGCGGTCTTCGCCGACCTGTTCCTCGTCATGACGTACGCGGCGGTGCCCATCTGCTACGTCGGCAGCGTCGGCGGCGCGACGAGCCACCTCGAGCTCGACGCGACCGGCACGCTCCACCTCGGCGGCAGGGCGTACGACCCGTGGCTCGAGGGCGGCGTCGGCGCCGCCACCCTCCCGTACCGGATCCTCGACTGGCGGCGGGCGGTCGGGCCGGTCGTCGGGCTCGGGGTGCGGCTCGGCTCGATCCGCCTCGGCGCGCGGCTCCTCTGGTCGCCGCCCGCGCTCAACGAGGCGCGGTTCGGCGGATCCGTCGTGACGGGCGCGTTCACGGTCGGGCTCGCGCAGTGAGCTCGCCGCGCGCGGACGCGCGGTTGCGTCGGCCGTTCCGTCCGGCTATCTTTCTCGTCGTGGCACGCACCTATCGCGAGTGGCGTCGATTTCGCTGCCCCCGGCCCCTGCCCGGGCCGAGCGGCGCCGCGCCTCGCGTGATGCGGTAGCCGCTCGACTCAACGACCCATCGGTCCGGGCAAGGCGTCGGGGGGTCTCTCCCGCAGCGCTCCCGTTCGTCCATCTCCCGCACCACCGCCCCGCCCAGCGCGGGGTCCCGAAGACCGAGGTTCACCGTGCCGCACGCCATCCTCTCCCCCGACGCCCTCGAGCGCGCGCTCGCGCTCCGGGATCTCACCGATCCGGCCCAGGGCCCGCACGCCATGCAGCGCCTCGTGGACGCGGCAGTGCAGGCGCTCGCTCGCGCGTGGGGCTGCCCCGTGACGATCGAGCGGGCGCATCCGATCGTCCGCGTCGCCGACAACTACGACCGGCTGCTCTACCCGCCCGGCGGCGCGGCGCGCGACGCGCGCTACACGCGCTACGTCGGCCACGACACGCTCCTCCGCACCCAGAGCTCCGCGATGATCCCGCCGCTCCTCGACCGGCTCGCGGCGGCGCCCCCCGAGGATGTCCTGCTCGCCTGCCCGGGCCTCGTCTGGCGCCGCGACCGGATCGACCGGCTCCACGTCGGCGAGCCGCACCAGCTCGACCTCTGGCGGATCCGGCGCGGGCCGCCGCTCGAGAGCGCCGAGCTCGAGGAGATGATCCGGCTCGTCGTCGAAGCGGTCGCGCCCGGGCGGGCGGTCCGCCTCGAGCGCACGGTCCACCCGTACACGGCTGGCGGGCTCGAGGTCCACGTCGAGGCGGACGGCGAGTGGGTCGAGATCGCGGAGTGCGGCGTCGCGCACCCGCTGCTCGTGCGCGGCGCGGGGCTGCCCGACGACGTGTCGGGGCTCGCGATGGGGCTCGGGCTCGACCGGCTCCTCATGATCGCGAAGGGGATCGACGACATCCGGCTCATCCGCTCCGAGGATCCGCGCGTCGCGTCGCAGCTGCTCGACCTCGCGCCCTACCGGCCCGTGTCGCGCCACCCCGCCGTGCGGCGCGACCTCTCGATCGCGGTCGGCGAGTGGTGCGTCGCCGAGGAGCTCGGCGACCGCGTGCGGGAGGCGCTCGGGCCGCGCGCGGACGACGTCGAGGCGATCGACGTGGTCTCCGAGACCTGGGCGGCCGCGCTGCCGCCGGCGGCGCGCGAGCGGCTCGGGATGCGCCCGGACCAGAAGAACGTCGTCGTGCGGATCACGTTGCGCGCGGTCGGCCGGACGCTGACCGACGCCGAGGCGAACCGGCTGCGCGACGCGGTCTACGCCGCCATCCACGAGGGGACGCGCTCGGAGTGGGCCTGCGGCGCGCCGCCGGTGGCGCGGGCGGGGTGAGCGGGCCCTGCCGCTGCTGACCGCGACGTGGAGGTGGACGTGGTCGTGGACGTGGACGTGGACGTGGACCTCACCTCGACCTCGACCAATCGGCCATGCTCACCGGACGTTCCCGTCCGGGCGCTGGGCCGGGGAGGGTCGTCGTCCCTCGCTCCGGGCCTAGAGTCGCGCCCGGGCGCCGTATGACGTGAGGGCGCCGAAGCGCAGACGCCGGGGCACGTCCGCCCGGTCCGGCCGGTCGCTTGACGAGGGGTGAATG
>WNGB01003218.1_pt1 | contig 25852 bp, 28 predicted proteins | sample 5400681 | NCBI WGS metagenome assembly WNGB01 (sample SAMN13153367, study PRJNA577476) | soil metagenome | isolation source: 115 cm soil or saprolite under grassland replicate 2 | place: USA:California | collected 2016-06-15
ATCAGGTATTCCCGCTCGGGGGTGAGCTCGGCGACACCGTACGGCTCCGGGCTGGGCAGGCCGGCCCGCTGCATCAGCGACAGCGCGTAGTCCTCCTGCTGCACCAGCCGCCGGACGGTGTTGAACGGCTTCTCATCCTCCAGCCGCCCGTATCGCAGCGCCCGGCCGAACTTGTAGGAGCGGTCGGCGCGCAGATGGCTACGCGCGTAGAGCTTGCCGAACACATACCTGGTGTTACCGGCCCCGTCCTCGACGTGGATCCGCAGCGGGGTCGACCCGGCCGAGCCCGACAGCCCGAACGGCTTGACCTCGACCACGGTCAGCCCGAGCTGGTCGGCCAGGGCATCGCGGATCGCCTCGCCACGGCGCCCGCCCACATCCAGGTGAGCGCTGCGGCCACGCCGGTAGACGACCGGGAAGACCTCGCTGGGCACAAACAACCGGTAGGCAGCGACCGAGACCGCGACACCGATCACCGCACCGACCAGCGCATCGGTGGGAGCGTCAACGCCCAGGCCTATCCGGGCCAGGGCGAACGCTATGACCAGGCCAGCCGCGACCCACTTGCCGAGCTGCCGCCAGCGACCCGCCGGGACCAGCGTGTAAAGCACCCCGACCAGGGTCGCGGCGAAAATCGCCACCGGCCGCGACGGCATCGCCCAGCCGGCCCAACTGCCGCGCAGATCCACCCCAAACGGCCGCGGGCGGTCCTCCGTCGCCAGCCGGACCGCCAGCAAGACCGCCAAGAAAGACCCAACGAACACGACCAGATGGCGGAAACGCCGCAGCACCAGCAACGCCACCAGGACCCCCCAGCGCAGAACGCCGATCACGGCGGCGGAACCCGTGGAAGCCACGATCGCCTCCATCAGACCGGTCAGGCCCGGCAAGTGCAGCCCGGCCAGCCAGCCCACCACCGCGTCATCCCACACCGTCACCGCCACGCCCAGGCTGCGCCGGGCCGGACCAAACACAACCCTGGCGAGCGTGACAAGAACCACCGCCGCGGCCACCCACCAGACGCCGGTCGGATGAATACTGCGCGGCAAGGGTGGCGGCTCGCCGGTGGGACGCCGCCGCCGTCCCGACCGCCGGACCTCAGGCGCACCCGGGACCGCCGGGCCCACGCTGCCCGCGGGCACCCGCCGCGGGGTAGCTTCCATGCGGTCATCCTGCGACCAAACCGCCTGCCAGTCCACATCCTCGGTCGCCAGCCAACCCTCGACGATCCTACGACGCCGTTTGCGGGCAATCGGATGGGCCTGACCGCAATCCCTGGGCGATGTTCACGATGACGCGGCGACGTTCGCCGTGACGGCTCCGGCCGGCCAGGATTGGCCCGCCGGACATCTGACCTGCCTGCACCAGGCACTGACGTTTCGTTACAGACGGTGACAGCTCGACGGTCACACGACACGCGATATCCGCCGCTCTGGGCGGTTCCGGCAGCGCGTTTGTCTGCGGTCGCTGGCGCCCATAAGCGGGGGATCTGCCCGTCGGCAGGCGGGTCCGGATCGCGGGGGACGCCGACCGCTCTCGCGGTCAGAACCGGCCCAAGCGACCGCCGGGAACTGGTCGGCCGCCGAAGAGGTGGTGTCGCTGACGTTCCTGGAGGCGTGGCGGCTGCGTGGCACGGTACAGCAGGCCGCCGGGTCGCTGCGGCCCTGGCTGCTCGGCATCGCCGTGAACGTGACCAGGAACGCCGCCCGGGCATCGCGGCGGCACCAGGCCGCCCTGGGCAGGCTGCCGCCGGTGCCGGTGATTCCCGACTTCGCCGACGACCTGGCCGGACGGATCGACGACGCCGCCCGCCTGACGGCGGTCCGGTCCGCCATCGCCCGGTTGCGCCGCGGAGAGCAGGAGGTGCTCGCGCTGTGCGTGTGGTCCGGACTGGACTACGCCGCGGCGGCGCAGGCCCTCGGCGTCCCGGTCGGCACGGTGCGCTCCCGGCTATCCCGGGCACGCGCCAGGCTGGCGAAGCTCGCCGCGGCGGATCAGGCCGGAGCACATCCCGCCGGGCTGGACCGGGAACCCCGATGCCGCTCCGCACAGGAAGAGGGTGGCCGCCCGACTGCGGCGCGGCCCGATCAGGGGAGGTCCCAATGAACGCCAACCGTCGCCGCGGCAGTGACCAGCGGCTGATCGCAGAGCTGGCGGAGTTGCTGCCGGTCCCGGCGCAACGGGATCTGCCCGCGGGCCGTCAGGAAGCCATCAAGGAGCACCTGATGACCGAACTGCGCCAGGCCGATCACAGCGAAGTCCACCGCGAGCGGGCGGGCAGCCGGCGGCGGCTGGCCGCGCTGACCGCCACCGCCGCGGCGGCCGCAGTTGCCGCGGCTGGCCTGACCCTGACCGCGCTGTCCGGGCACCACAGCCCGCGCTCCGCCGGTCACCACCACCAGGCCGGGCATGTCACCGCCGCCCAGCTGCTGGACGAGATCGCCGCGGCGGCAGCCCGGCAGCCCCGCCTGAACGTACGCGACGACCAGTACATGTACATCGCCAGCGAGGACCGCTGGAGCTCGACCTCCATGACCATCGGGGGCAGCCAGCGGACCGTCGTGGAGCCGCTGCACAAGCGGGAGATCTGGCTGTCGGTGTCGGATGTGTGCAAGCCCGGGCTGCTCAGGGATCCGTCCCCCGGCCTTGCGATGAAACTGAATGGCGGCGGCCTCTCATGCCCGAACCAGGGCGGCTGGGGCGACCCCACGTACCGGTTCCTGCAGTCACTGCCGACCGACCCGCACACCCTGCTGAACATGATCTACGCAGCGACCAAGGGGCAGGGGCAGAGTCCTGACCAGGAGGCCTTCACCACAATCGGGGACATGCTGCGGGAGGCGATCGCACCGCCGGACGTCGGTGCCGCGCTGTACCGTGCGGCGGCGCTGATCCCGGGTGTGCGGGTGATTCCGCATGCCACCGACATCCTCGGCCAGTCCGGCATCGGCGTCCAGTTCGCCAGGAGGGTGATCCAGTCGCCAGCACCCGGCGTGCCCTACCGGGAGACGTTCGACCCGAACGGCCTCACCTGGATCTTCAACCCCAGCACCCTGCTATGGATGGGTGAGAGCGACGGCACCGTGCACGGAAAGCTGACGGGCAGCGTGGTGCTCAAACGCGCCATCGTGGACCGGCTGGGCCAGCTGCCGGGCGGTGAGTGAGCTCAGCCCCGGGCGAAGCGGGCCTTCGGCTGGTAGGCGGATAACGTTTGCGGGCGCTGGTCAGGCGGGCGATCTGCGCTAGCCAACGGGCTGGGTCAGGCTCGTTCACCGGCAGCGGCACCAGCATGACCGCGTCCCGGTTCCCGTGGGCTGGCAGGTCGCCGGGGCCGCGGGCGGCGGCAGAGATCGTGGCCTTGAGGGCCATCCCGCGCCTGAGTTCCCCGCGGCTGGCCAGCAGCTGGCGCGCCCGTCGGCCACCGCCGCGAGCACCACATCGTTCACTGTGCCGCCGTGTGCGTGGGCCACGGTCTTGCGCGGGCCAGATCAGCTGGGGCGAGCAGCACGCGGCGGCGCGTCCCGGCCGGCCGGTTCCACGACACCCGCGGGCGCTCCCGTGCCCGACGCTCACGGCAGGCTCGCTTGGACAATCCTTGAGACGATCCTACTGTGGTAGTATACTTCGTGTATGCCACGTGGGAACCCGTCTCCGAAGCTTGCGATCACCGTCGATCCTGACGTGTACGCACAGGTCGTCGCCGCGGCAGCGGCGGACGGGGTGAGCGTCTCGGCGTGGATGACCGCGGCGGCGCGCCGTGCGCTGCTGCTGCGGGAGGGACTGGCGGCTGTGGCTGAGTGGGAAGCCGAGCAGGGGCCGCTGACGGATCAGGAGTTGGCAGCTGCCCGGCGGCGGGTCAGCGGGCGCCGCGCTGAGCGCCGATCAGCATGATGTCGGCTGTCTATGACGCGGGCGTTCTGGTCGCGGCTGACCGGAACATCCGTGCAGTATGGGCCGACCACCGGGTCCGGCTGGAGGCCGGAATTGTGCCAGTAGTGCCCGCGCCGGTAGTCGCCCAGGTCAGCCGTTCAGCGGCGCAAGTTCAGCTGCGTCGGCTGCTGCGCGGCTGCGAGGTCGCTGCCCTGACAGGGGAGGCCGCGCACGCGGCCGGGTACCTGCTGGGTCGCACCAGCACCAGCGACGTGGTCGATGCCGTAGTAGCGCAGACCGCAGCCCAGCTGCACGCCGAGGTGGTGACCGGCGACCACGCCGATATCGCCCGCCTCCTAGAAGCTGCAGACGCAGACGTCTGCATCATCGACATCTAGCACAGGGCGGGAAGCGCGACCACTTCGCTACGCGAACTGCATTCACTATTCGGGACTGAAGCGAAGTTTTCTCTTCTCATACTTGAGTGATGCAGGCAGTCAGCAATCCGGACCTTGAGGCCGGTAGAGAACTGGGGGTGGCGACTAACCCGAGCGCACCAGCTCGACGTTGCGCCGTGCTGCTCACCCCGGTGACCTCTGCGCCCAGCGCCGCCGCGATCTGGACGGCGTAAGTGCCCACCCCGCCGCCGGCCCCGTTGACGAGCACCCGTTGACCGGCCTTCACCTCGCCCACGTCGAGGATCCCGCGCAGGGCCGTCGTCGCCGCTATGGGGACCGCGGCCGCCTGCTCGAAGGTAAGGCTCGCCGGCTTCGGCACCACCATGTCCGCCGCGGCGCACGCGTGTTCCGCGAACGCACCCCGCAAGAAGTCGAGCACCTCGTCGCCGCTCCGCAGCGGGCGCACGTTCGCGCCGGGCGCCTCCACCACGCCCGCCACGTCGATCCCGGCTACACGGGCCTTCGGCTTGGTTAGTCCCACGCCTGTGAGCCGCGCGACGAGCGGGTCTCCTCGCAGGATGTGCCAGTCGGCCGGTTGACCGTGGCGGCGTGCACCCGAACCAGCACGTCGTCGGCCCCGACCTCTGGCACGTCGATGTCCGCCAGCCGCAGGACGTCCGGCGGGCCGAACCTGTTCTGGACGATAGCCCTCATCGGGTCCTACCTCTTGTCGTCACGCCGCGTCGTGGTGATCGATACTAGACCGCCCTGCCGCGAGCGGCGCCGTTGGACGAGCTGGCCGACGTCCTCGCTCGGTGGACCCCACTATGCCGGTAAAAGCACGGCCGAGACAAACGCGATCCGCCTCTGCGGCCTGACAACAGAGTCCAAGGAAAGCACCTATCGCGTACCCGTCAGTAACACGCGCTCACGCCGCCGACCGGGCGATCCCTCAGCGCCTCTGACTGCCAAGGCGCCCTGGCCGGTTGACTCCTCGGCAGCCCTCGGATTCTGCCCGCCGCTGGCTGCACAGTGATGGCACGCTTGTCACGGAACGTGACGGAGAGCGCCGCGCGTGGGCGCGCGGTGCCGCCGTTATGGGCGGCGACTCGGTCGCCAGCGTGGCCGCCTGTGCTGCGCCCGAAGGGGTGATCTGTGTGCGGCCCCGCGCGTGGCCTGCACGGGCTGACCGACGTGTTCCATTTTGGCCATGGGCCGGGCCACACGCGGGCCACAGCCACTCGGGAGCGGCCATGGAGACGGCCTACATCATCGAGGCGGTGTGCCGTGCGGACCGCCATGCACTGCGGAGCCTGGGAAGAGTCCAAGTCGTGAGTTCAGGCGGACCGCTTGAGGCTCTGTGGGCGACAGCGCACCCTCACTCATCCACCGGACTACGGCTGTGCCAGACCTTGCAAGCCCATCCCGGGAGATATTTGCATGCTAAGCACGTTGCGCTGCAATCCCGGTGCAGCGTGTCGACCGCCCGATCCGTGATGCAAAGTCTCATTGCATTGGGTGCACCGCTTCGCTACGAGCCTGCTCATGGATGGATGTATGACGCAACAGCGGTCTGAGCCTGCTACCCGGTCGCGACCTTCAGCGGTACTTACGGGCCGACTGCCGCTGGCGACGTTGAGCACGGTGGCCGGACAAGCGAGGCCACGGTGGTGCAGACCGCCACGCGCTCGCGGAAACACGACTGCCGCTTCGGCGGTGGGTATGGGCGTTCCGGAGGCGCTCGCTTGTCACGAAGCGTTACCCGCCGACTTGGGAGCGCGTGTGCGATATCCGCCTTATGGGCGGCTGTGCGGTCGATGTCAAGCACACCCGGCGACCGTCCAGATCGGCCACTGTGTCGCGGGGGAGCCCATGCGCGTGCTCAAGCTCGCTGGCCTGTTGCCTGGAGGTCTGTCAGGCCCCTCGATCGCACCCGATCGTGAAGCGCGCGAATACCGTGCACGCCTTCCTGCGCGGTCGGCCAGGTTACCGCGCGTGCCTGTCGATGACGCGCATCCGCAGATCTGGATGACGACCCGCGGCGCGCGCCTGCATCCCTGTCACAACGACCCACGTCGGCGCCGGTGCATGCCGCTGGACCTGCGGCGCTGCTGATAGGTGTTCGGCGAACGCTAACCGCCGCCCGGTTTCCTAATATACCTTTGACATCCTAATAAGAGTAGGAAATACTTCGGGTCATGACGCAAGGGCCGGCCGCCGCCGTCGACCGCCGCCAGCGGCGGCGGCGGGAGACGATCGAAGAGGTACTCGGCCTCGCGGCGGAGATCATGGCCGAGCAGGGGGTGGCCGGGTTGTCCATCGGCGAGATCGCACGCCGGATGGGCATTCGCCCCCCGTCGCTATACGTCTACTTCCCCTCCAAGCAGGCGCTCTACGACGCGCTGTTCGCCCGCGGCGCCCGCCTCCTCCTGGAGGCCATGGAGGCGGTGGCCGCCGCCCTGCCCACTCAGGCCAGAACGCTGGAGGAGATCCTGCTTCCTGCCGCGCAGGCATTTGTGCGCTGGTCGGTCGAACATGCCGCCTACTCGCAACTGCTGTTCTGGCGCCCAGTTCCGGGTTTCGCGCCTTCGCCTGAGGCCTACCAGCCCGCTGTCCGGCTGATCGAGCTCGCCCGGGCTCGCATGGCAGCGCTGCAGGATGCAGGCTTGGTACGCGCGGATGTGCCCATCGAGCAAATCGAGCGGGACTGGAGCATCCTCGTCTCCGGCGTCGTCAGCCAGCAGCTTTCCAACGCGCCACAAGAGACCTTCGAAGACGGCCGTTTCACCGCCGCGCTTCCCGGGCTGGTGTCCATGTTCGCCGGCCACTATTCCTCCCGCACCTCAGGACCGACATGGGCGAGCCGCAGCGAGAAGCGCTAACCAAAACTGCCAAGACAAGAGGAGCGAGACATGGCCAGTGCACGCCGGGGACAGGTCCGGACTCACATCGACGCGCCACCCGGAGCGGTGTGGGCGCTGCTGGCAAATCTCGAACGGATGGGCGAGTGGAGCCCTGAGTGCTACCACGTCCAGTGGCTCGACGGGGCCAGCTCCCCGGCCACTCCCGGCGCCCGGTTCAAGGGGCGGAACCGCTTCGGCTGGATGCGATGGTCCATGACCTGCCAGGTCACCAAGGCCGAGCCCGGCCGTGAACTCGCCTTCTCGACGATCCAGCGAGGACGGGAGCTGGTTCGCTGGCGCTACCGCTTCGAGCCGGCCAGCGGAGGCACCGACCTCACCGAGTCATTCGACGTCATCTGGCTGCCCTTCACCGCCCGGTTCGCCGAGGACCTGCTCATGCGCGGCCGCGACCGGCGCCGCGAGGAGGCGATGCGGACGACCCTGAGCCGGATCAAAGGCCTCGCCGAAAACGCCCGGGCAACAGCAGATCATCTATGAAGCGCAGCGGCACCGACCAGCGACAACGCCACAACAGCCAAGGCGCCGCCGCCCAGTTCAAACGTGTGGTGGCCGCCCTGGAAGGCCCAAAACCGCGCGACGGGAGTCGCTGGGCCCCGCGGTCGTATCTCACGCCGCGTGACCAGCTTGCGGCGTTGCCGGTTCCCCTGCCACCTTTCACGCCAGCTCGCGCTGTGCCGCAGCTACTCGCTGGACTGCTCGCTGTCGTCACGCGGAAAGACTCGCGAGCTGAGCGGGTCCGGCTAGGCCGACAGTCACAAAACACCACGGCCACGACTAGAGATCACCGGACTGCGGCGGCTCAGGACGAGAGACATCCCCGCGCCACAGTCCAGACGGCCCCCTGCTCATGCCAGACCGCGTGGACCCACGCCGTGGCGGCGAGTCCACCATCAGGAACGCAGATGTCACGCCTCCCGCGACACCGCGCGATCGTGGCGGTCGACATCGAAAGCTCTACGACCCGCTCCGACCCGGTCAAGGCAGACCTGCGGCACACCGCCTACGATCTGTTCGAACAGGCCCTGCAAACGGCCGGAATCAGCGCGCATAACCGGGATCCCTTCACCGACCGCGGCGACGGCATCCTTGCACTCATCCACCCGGTCGACCAGGCACCCAAACCCATCTTGCTCAACCAAACCATCCCCGCCCTCGCCCGGCTCCTGACCGACCACAACATAAGCCGGTCGGTCATCCAGGAGCCCCAGCAGCGGCTGCGGCTTCGCGCCGTCGTGCACGCCGGAGAAGTCCACTACGACAACAACGGCTGCTTCGGCGAAGCCCTCGACCTTGCGTTCAGACTGCTCGATGCCGCGCCAGTGAAGAAGAAGCTCCAGCTCACCCCGGCACCACTGGTCCTCGTCGTATCCGAGGACATATATCGCTCCATCGTCTGGCACGGCTACGACGGAATCAACCAGCAGACATACCACCCACTCGTCTGCGTTCAAATCGCCGGCCGCCGGCACCACGGATGGATACATGTGCCCGGCCAATGCCCGGCGCCAGACACCCGCTCCAAAACGAGCATGGCAGCCAGCCTCAGCCCGGCAACGGGCAAAAGACCACCAGACATGCTCCAGCCTATGAGGCCCTACACGCCCGCGCGCAGCGCCAGAAGACATACCCGGCGGCCGCCCAACAACGTCTAGCCACCGTCGGTGACAGCTACCGGCCGCGATAACACACCCGATCCGCCGTTATCTCAAGCCGGTTTTCGGGTGTCTACCACGTAACTTAAGAGGCCTTCGAGCTGGTCGTAGACACGTTATCTAAACCTAAAGCGGTGTCCACGACGCAGCTGAAGCGGTCTCACCCTGGGTAGGCACCGACCTGCGCGTCAAGGCGTGCGTCACCACGACCGGCAATGGCCACCGTGGCGGAGTACTGTCGGGGTAGGTCCACGGGATGGCGTCCGCGTAGGCCATCTGCACCAGCCGGAGCCGCTCCCGGTCGAGGCGTGTGATCCACCGGCGGGCCCGTAGCAGTCGGTCGGTCTGCGTCCTGCGCCATCGGCTGGTGCATAGAACAGGATGATCTGGCTACGACGCCGTTAGCCTGACTGGACACGAACGCGCGTTCAGATTCGGCAGGGAGAGTGTGGGTAGTTCTTCTGGCCCCCAACCCCGATGGTGCCACGACGGGGAGTAGGGTCAGGGGTCCTGGGTCCCGGCCTGACCTCCGAATCGGCTGACGCCGCCTCGGGCTGTGCTGCGAGACGATCTGCCGGCCGGGTCCCAGGGTTTCCTGGCACCCACCGGCGCTGCCGGTCTGATCTGCCCGTCCTGTGCAAGAGGCCGGGGTTCACAGGTCCGAGGGCCAGCGGGTGCGTGCCATCCCTTCAACCAGAGAAAAGAGATGGCATTGACCATCGTAGAGACCCGCGCGGACGTGCACATCGCCGCCGCGCTCGATCCGATCGGCGGGCTGCTCGGCGTCGCGGAGTTCCCGGCCACCCCGGTCGGCTACTGCTGGGCTGGCTGGGCGGGTTCGGGACCGTCTGCCTGGCCGGGATCGAGGGCACCGGCAGCTACGGCGCCGGGCTGTCCCGCCACATCACCACCGCCGGTATCCGGGTCGTGGAAGTGGACCGCTGCGACCGCCAGGACCGGCGCCGGCAGGGCAAGTCCCGGCCCGCTCGACGCGGTCAGCGCCGCCCGGGCCGCCCAGTCCGGCCGGGCCCGCGGCGCACCGAAAGGCCGAGACGGCGCCGTCGAGGCCATCCGCGCGTTAATGGGCGCCAAGCGCAGCGCCCGCGCCGAGCGGACCCAGACCATCAACCAGGCCAGGTCCCTGATCGTGACCGGGCCCGATGACCTGCGGGCCCGGTTCGCCCGGCACACCGTTGCTGCCCTGGTGGCCGAGACGGCCTCGCTGCGGCCCCGCCCCGGCAGCACCGTTGGCTACGCCACCCGGATCGCGCTGCGCGAGCTGGGGCGGCGCGCTGAGTTCCCCGGCGGCCAGCTCGAGCGCCTCGAGGGGCGGCGCGTGCGACATCCTCTGGGGTACCGAACCGGCGCAGTGGATGCGACTGGATAACCCCTGCTGCTGCTCTTGTGGGATCTGCTGCAGTTGGTTCTTCTCGGTCAGGATCATCTCGGGAGCGACGCAGTTCACCCGCACCCCGTACGGGCCAGCTTGGGCCGCGAGGTCCTGGGTTAGGATCTGCACGCCGGTCTTCGCCGCCGCGTACGCGACGAGCGTGTGGGGGTGCGCCCGGCGGGCCGCCGCGGATGACATGGTGATAATGCTTCCGCTGCCGCGCTCCTTCATGCCGGGCAGGAAGCTCTTGATGGTCAGGAAGGTGGCGGTCAGGTTGGTGTCGATATCCGCCCGCCAGCTCTCCTCGGTGATCTCCTCGATCGGCTGGGGTCGGCCGGTGCTGCCGCCGGCGTTAGCCACCAGCACATCGACCCGGCCGAATTCCGCCTCGACCCGCCCCCGCATCGCTTCGACGTCGCCGAAGTTCGTGACGTCCCCGGTGACCGACATCGCCTGCCCGCCGGTCTCGTGGATCGTGGCCTGCACCGCTGCCAGCGCCTCGCGGTCCCGGCCGTGGATGACGACCTTCGCGCCCTGCTCGGCGAACAGCAGGGCGATCGCCGCACCGATCCCCCGCGAACTGCCGGTCACCAATGCCACTTTCTTGCTCAAGTCATGCATGCTTCCTCCTCACTGCACCAGGGGTGGTCAGGCCGGGAGGGACCGGCGTTCAGCGGCGAGCCGAACCCCGGCTATGCCCGCGAGGATGTATCCCGAGAACCGGCCGACCGGGATCAGCCATCCGGCGTTCTCCCACCGGAAGTACAGCAGCGAGAGGATTCCGGTGGCCGCCGAGACCAGGCCGGTGGTGGCGGTGGCCCGGCCGAACAGCCCGGTGCGTCGGGCGGTGGTGGCGAGCACGGCGGTCAAGATGCCGTAGGCCACGCCGTGGACGGGTCCGCCGGCGGTGAACATCCGCCGGGCCAGCTTGATCATCATTTCGTCGTCGCGGTCGCGTGGGATTGTCAGTGAGGCGTGCGTGGCGGCCGAGGTCGCGAGCGACGCCACCGAAGCGGCGCCGCTGATGAGCGCTGTTGCCGGCAGCAGCCGCGACTCAGGCGTCGCACGGGCTGCGAGCCGCGCGACCGTGCCGGTGAACCGGGCCAGGGAAAGGATTGAGATGGCCTGGCCGGCCACGCTGAATCGGACGGCGGGCGCGCTGTGGTGGTAGTACTCGCGGATTGCGGCCGCCGGTGCGCCTGGGCGGGGGATGGGCCCCTTGGCCAGCTTTATTGCTCCAACGATGGCGGCGACAAACGTGAGCCCGGTGAACAGGCCAGTGATGGCACCTGGGTCTGGTTCGAGGGTGTCCGGGGTGGTCGTGATGCCCGGTCGGGTGGTGGTCATGACAGTTTCTCCTTGCTGGGTTGGTGGGTTCACCGGGCGAAGGACGGCGTCTCGCCGGGAGCGATGAGCGGGCCGCTGAGCTGGACGTGGGCCAACAGCCACCGGTCGTCGCGTTTGACGGCGACGATGCCCAGGCGGAAGGAACCGCTGGTGTCGCGGCCCATAACGGTGGTCCGTTGTTTTTGGACGGCTTCGACGACGGCGGTGTCGCCGTAGAGGCGGACGTGTGGGTCGTTGACCTCGAACTCGTGGTTCTTCAGGTCGCCGTGGTGGCGCTGGGCCCACTGCTTGGCGTCGAGGACGAATCCGACGGGGCCGACTCCGACGAAGTCGGGCGCGAGCAGCCACTGGTAGGCCTCGACGTCTCCGGTGAGTTCAGCCGTGGCCCAGCGCTGCACCAGGTCGAGCACGGCGGACTGGTCGGTCATGGGTTTCTCTCCTCAGTGGTATTTCGTCTTCTCTGGGTGTCTTCTGGTGGTGGGTCATCGGGCGGGCTGTGCCACCTTGGATGCGACGTCCGCGGGGGTCTGGGCGGCTGGTGCCGGGCCGGAGCGACGACCGGGCAGCAGCAGGGCGGGCGCGAGCGCGAGGGCCGCGACCACGAGCGGCCACCAGAACGTCTGGGCGAATGCTGCGGTCAGGCTTGTCGTTCCGGCATCGGCGCCGACCTGTGCGAGGTGGTGTTGCAGGACTACCGCGTAGGCCGCGGTGCCGAGGGTGCCTCCGACACGTTGGGTGATGTTGAGGGTGGCTGTGGCTCGCGGGATCGCGGCTCGGTCGAGCACGGAGTAGGCCGCGGCCATCACCGGCGCCATCAGGCACCCGATGCCCAGGCCGATCACCAGCAGGGACAGGGCCAGCACCGCCGGGGCAGTGCCGGGTCCACCCTGGGTGTAGGCGACGAATCCGGCGGCCAGCATCGGGATCCCCGTGCAGACCACGGCCTTGCCGAACCCGCGGTCAACGTAACGTCCGGTCACCGACATAGCGAGGGCGGCACCGATACCCTGGGGCATCAGCTGCAGACCGGTGACCCAGGCGGACTCGCCGCGCGCGACCTGGTAGTACAGCGGCAGCAGCAGCATCGCGCCCACCAGGACAGCGCCCATTAGGAACTGGATGCTGGCCGCGGCCGCGAAGGTGCGGTGGGCGAAGTGCCGCAGGTCGAGCAGTGCGGCGCGGCGGCGCACGGCGTGCACGACGAACGCAGCCAGCATCGCCAGCCCACCCAGGATGCCGGCGGCGGCATCGACCCGCGCAAGTCCGCCGGGCTGTGATACCGCTGAGACACCGAATGTCAACGCGGCCAGTCCCGGCGAGAGCAGAAGCAGGCCGGCGAGGTCGAGCCGCTCGCGTCCGGATCTGCGGGTGCTGGTCAGGGCGCGGGCAGACCATGCGATGGTCAGCGCTGCGATCGGCAGGTTGAGCAAGAAGATCCACCGCCAGCTCACCGCTGAGATCAGCACACCGCCCAGCACCGGACCGATGACCGGGCCGAGCATCATCGGGATGCCGACCATGCTCATCGCGCGGCCCATCCGCTGTGGCCCGGCAGCTTGCGCGACCAGGGTCATCCCGACCGGAGCGACCATCCCCCCGCCGAGTCCTTGCAGGACTCGAAAGACGATCAAGCTCTCGAGCGACCAGGCCAGGCCGCAGAGCAAGGACCCGGCCGCGAACGAGCACAGCGACACCATCCAGACCCGTTTGCCGCCGTACCGGTCCGCGGCCCACCCGGTCAGCGGGATCACCGCCGACAGTGCCAGCAGATAGGCGGTCATCGCCCACTGGACCTGCGATACCGGGCCACCGAACTGCGAGCCCAGTCTGTCAATTGCGACACTCACGATGGTGGCGTCCAGCACGGTGGTGATGGCGCCGCACACCACGATCGCCACCACCGTGCGCACATCTCGCCCCGACGGCGGCGAGCCTTGCCCGGGGGCTACGGGTTGGGTGGCCTTGTCCATCACTGTTCCTTCCGGTGCCTACCTGTTGCAACAAGGTCGCGTGACAAAAAATTTATAGTAACGCTAAATGTTGTGTGGTTCTAAGTCAAGCGCTACCCTGGCAGCCATGGGTGCCACAGGCTTGCGGGAGCGGAAGAAGCAGCAGACTCGGCAGCGGATGATCGACGTCGCGCTAGAGCTCTTCGACGAGCGCGGTTTCGACCGGGTGCCGGTGGCCGAAGTCGCACGGGCCGCCGAGGTGTCGGAAGCCACCGTCTTCAACTACTTCCCCACGAAGGAAGACCTGGTCTACGAGAGCATGGAGGCCTTCGAGGCGACGCTGCTGGACGCCGTGCGGCGGCGTCCAGCCGGGACCGGCGTGGTGGCTGCGTTCCGTGACTGCGTGCTTCAGCCGCGCGGGGCCCTCGCCGCCGACGACCCGGCGATGATCGAGCGGATCGCGAGGACGGCACGGATTATCGCCGGCAGCGGCGCGCTGCAGACCCGCGAACAGCAGGTCGTCGACCGCACCACACGCAACCTCGCCGAGATCATCGCTGATGAACGCCACGCCCGGGCGCACGACATACGGCCCTGGGTCATCGCCAACGCGCTGGTGGGTGTCAATCGGTCGATGACCCGGGCAATCCACCAGTACGCGCTGGAAGGACGTAGCCCACGCAGCATCGCCCGAAGTGTCCTCGGACAGGGCCGCAAGGCCTTCGACATGCTCGAACACGGCCTGGACGGCTGAAACCCACCCAACGAGAAGAACGCCGACGGCAGCCAGCACCACCAAACTCACCGCGGCAGGCGCTGACCGGAGCGTCGGTCCATCGTGCGCTCGCCCGGGGCAACGTCCCACCCGCGATCGGGCCTGAGGCGCCGCCTGACCCCGCTCGTGCACGGTTAGCGCACGGATCTCGCCGGTGGTGTCGCCGCGCCGCGCCGGATCGATCTACCGACGGACGCGGCCAAAATGACCACGCTCTTCGCTGGTACCGCGGCCTGCGGCTGACGGGTGTGCTTCGACGCGCAGTCGGGTGGCGCGAGGTATAGCCGCGGCCCGGCTACTCAACAACAGCCACACCGCCGCTTGTCGACGATGCGGCCGAACCATCTGCACATCATGCATGAGCGGTAAACTCCGGCCAGCGCATGCGGTCGAGAGCAGACGGGAGGCCAGACCATAGACGATCACTACGCCACCTCGCTAGAGCACAGAACAGCCAGGTCTGGACAGGGCGCCGGACCAAGCGCCTAGCAGCACAGCGCGTACAGAACGGCGGCTATCGCTCGTTTGTTGCGCCGTCGCCGACGGAGACGGAGCGTGCCGGCGCGTCACGTGTTTGGGCTTAGTGATATGAATTCAGTCGGTTGGCCGGCAGGCCGGCATGCTACTTGCCGGTCACCCGCGGGGCTTTCGTCACCGGGACCTTGGCCTGTCACGCCGTGACGCTGGCATGCCCGGGATCATCTGCCGGATGGGAAGGTCTTCGAGCGAGAAGGGCGTTTGCTATCTGAGCAATCCTCATCAAGCGGCTACGGAGGCGGGCATGTCGAAGGTCGCGGTCGTGACTGGCGCGAATCAAGGGCTGGGGCTGGCGCTTGTGCGTGGGCTGTGCCGCACACTGGGAGCCGACGGCATCGTCTACCTGACGGCGCGTGACCGTAAGCGTGGCGAGCAGGCCGTCGGTGACCTGGAGGCCGAAGGCCTGTCGCCCCGGCTGGAGCTGCTCGACGTCCGCGACGGCGCATCAGTGAAGGCCTTGGCTCATACGATCGCCGAACGTCACGGCGGGGTGGACATCGTCATTTCCAACGCCGCCGCCCGCATCTCCCCTGAGGTGCCCAGCGAGCAGCAGGTCCGTACCTTCATCGACACCAACAACCACGGCACTATCCGCATGATCAAGGCGTTCCGGCCGCTGCTCAACGACGGCGCCCGCTTCATCGTGGTGGCCAGTTCATTCGGCACGCTGGCGAGCCTGGACCGGCGGCTGCACCCGCGGTTCGACGTCGGCCATATGAGCCTGACCGACGTTGCCAAGGTCATGGACGACTACGTGGACGCGGTGGAGACCGGGCGGGCCGCAGCGGAAGGGTGGCCTGGCTGGATCAACCCGCCGTCGAAGGTCGGCCAGGTGGCCGCGGTGAAGGTGCTGGCCCGCGAGCTGGGCGGCGAGGCAGCCCAGCGGGACATCCTGGTCAACGCCGCCTGCCCGGGCCTGGTCGACACCGGCGCTTCGCGGCCCTGGTTCGACGACATGTCCGGGGCACTGTCGCCCGGCGAGGCGGCCGCCGACGTGCTCTGGCTCGCCACACTCCCCACCGGTACCCGCGAGCCCTGCGGCGAACTCGTCCAATACCGCAAGGTGCTCCCCTTCACGCCGTCGGCCTAAGGCTGACCCTAAACCCGGTATGGCGGGGCAGCCCGGTGCCCCAGGACACAGAACTCCCGTGATCTTCAGCCAACTGCCTGTGGGATGCCCCGCCAGTTGAGCGGGCGTACAGAACCGGCCCATCGGGGCGGCAGCTGCTGATCAAGATCCTCAAAACCGAAGCCGCCCCGAACGGCGGATATCGAGCGTGGCATCTCGGAGGTTTCAGCACGCAGAGTGACCGGCAGGCGGACGACCCTCATCGCGGCGTGACCGGATGTGCCGCTCGGCGTCATGCTGTGAACAGCAAACGGGTCGGCTGGAGGCACTCGTGTCCGAATCGAGTTACCTCAGCGGTGGCCCTGTTGATCAGGTGTTCGCCCGCCTTCGGGACTTCACCGCTCACATCAGTGTCGAGCGGCTTCAGGTGAAGCACCCCGGCGCGGACGACGATAACCTCTGGTTCATCCGGCTGGGCAATGACGCCGCCACCGAGGTCCAGATCGAGACCGCGGCCAATGGTGAGCCGCCATTTCTGATTGAGGGCATGGCAGACAACCAGCGGCTACGGACCTCGGATATAGACGAGGCAGCCGCCACCATCGAACACTGGCTCAGGCACTGAGAGCGCGAGACCGCGCGATATGCGACAATTGCGGATGCTCCTGTGCTGCGGTGATGTCGCATAACTATGCAGTGCGCTGCGCGCTGTGGCGCACGCGCCGGGTCTGGTTTCACGATCCGTTAGCGAGGTCGGCGACCACCGTGCGCACCTACCCGCGTGTCGCGCCCCAAGGTGTTCGCAGTCGAGCAGCGAACGCGACACCGATCGGCCATTATGTAGCCGAAGGGCGAAGGTAACAAGGATCACCCACATGATGCTGATGCGTGGACGCGCTGGCCGTGGCAACTGTTGTCGTTCTCCAGGGTTCGCGGATCCCGCGGACCTTAAGCACGGGCGAATTCTTGACGAGGTCGCGGGTAGCGGACTCGTCTGGTGACGTTCGCTGTCCCGATACCCCCTCAGGCGCATGTCCTGCGCACCAGTTCGCCGATGAGGACCACCGCTTTATAGCAGGCGGCCCCCTGCTGGTGTCCAGATTCCCTTTCGCTGCCTCGGCCGCGTTCCCCGCGGAACGGACACAGTTGCGTGATGCGCGGAACGCGCCGGTTGAACCTGCATGGCTCGACGAGTGCCGCGTTTCGCGGTCGTGCTGCCAGGCAGAGCATGGCCTGTGCCGGGCTCGTCGCGGATTCTCGCAGAACCGGCGTTACGGCCTTGAAAGAGGGCAGGTGGACGCGCAGCTGGCGGCCTGCGGTGCCTGAGGAATGTCACGGTCAGTTCGCGGCTTGGATCTCGTAGGCCTCGGCCACGGCGTCGGCCATACGCGCACTGCCCTTGTTGACGCGAGCGAGGCTGCAGTCGAGCAGCCTGTTGAGCTTGGCTGACGCCTTGCCGGTGGGCCCGAAGGGAATGCGCGCCGCAGCCGCGGCGCAGGCCGCCCCGCGCTCGTACTGGGCGCAGCCTTGCCTAGCGATCCGGTACACCGGCTGCAGCGGTTTCGTGGCAGGACCGAGCTTGGCCAGGTCAGTGGTGCAGTGGCGCAGCCGGCCAGCGGTCACCCGCAACGATGCTGATGTTATGACCAAATCCCCGGGCCCCATGGCCTTTTCCATGGTCTTCTGTGGGGAGCTGATCCCGGCCAGCCACCTCGCCTCGCCGCCGGATAATGCCCCTGCGGCGGACGGTATCGCGGCGGGCGCCGTGTCGGCCGGGATCGGCGAGGGGGCGGCGGCAGCCGGCGCGAGGGCGTTCGCGGGCGGCCCAGCGGCGCTCGAGCCATGGCTTGCGGGCGCCAATGTGATTACCAGGGACACAATCCAGGCGCCGGCCATGATCACTGCCCCCAAGCCGATGACCACGCCCCCCAGTCCTCTGGCCGGGCGGGACAGCACGAGCGGCCACATCCGCTGATCGGGGACCGACCAGCCGTCGGTCCATCCAGCGGGCACGGGCGCAGAACCTGGCGGTGGCGCAACGCGGGCCCCTTCGGGGTCGGGATCCCCCAGGTAACCCCAGGCGTCCGTGGCAAGGCCCGCGCGGGGCTGGTCCCCGAAGAGCCCACGGGGGAGCACGCTGGTGAGCAGGTAGAGGTAGCCGCGGACCCGCGCCTGGTAGCGCACGGCGGCGCTGATCGCCTGATGCAGCGGCTGGGGCATCCTTCCCGTGACCAGGACGATCAGCCACGTGATGAACGCCACGATCGTCGTGAGGCCGAGGATGACCAGACCCGCGACGGCCTCGGCGGGAATGACCAGGATGATGCGGAACAGTACGGCCAGCCGGTTCAGCCGCCCGGGTCTTACCACGACGCGCACCGGATAGTCGTCGTCCTCGAGCGTGAATGGCTTGTACCTGTCGGTCAGCAGCAGCAGGTAGGCATAGAGCCTGATCTTCCATCGCAGGTAGCCCGACAGGTAATCGGCCGCGGGTTGCGGCAGCCGGCCGGTGAACAACGCACCGAACCAGCCGATCACCAGGACCACCTGGGCCGCGATCGCCGCGAAGTAGAGGCAGACGAAATGCGGGATGGCCAGGGCGATGCGCACCAGCACGGTGAGCCTGTTTTGCTTGCCCGGGCCGGCGAACCCGACCAGGATCGCCGCCGGGGCCGCGGGGTCCGTGCCATGCCACGGCGGAGCTGCCGCAGGAGCCGGGTCATCCCGGGCATAATCCGCCGGGCCGGTGCTGACCCTGTGCTGGTCGCCGGGACGCGACGACGGATCGGGCTGCCGATCGCCGGTCGGCTGCGGCGGCGGCGCCTGCCACATCATCGCCGGGGCGGCCAGCAGGCCCCGGCGGGCATGGCGGCGCCGAAATACCGTGATCCCGCCGGCCGTGACCGCGCAGGCCAGGACAAAGACCCCGGCCAGGATCAGGACTATCGGGACCGTGATGCCGCGCCCGATGCCCCGTCCGACGGCGATGTCGGTGATGGAGCGCGGGGTCGCGTCCCCGGTGGCGAGGACATACCTGCCGGGATGGCCGATCGTGAAGGACATGGCCGCCTGCCCCTCGTGCCCGGCGGCGCCGTAGCTCTCCGTGGCGCCCGACCAGTCGCGGATCGAGACCGGCGGACCACCGTTCACCGGCCGCAGTCCTGCCTCCAGCGACCAGCTCGGGAACGGCGCGGTGGCCCCGCTCCCACCACCGACGCTGGCAGAGCAGCACCCCCCGCCGGGCCTCTCGAGGTAGAGGACGTACCCGCCCCCTTGCGCGAAGGTGACCTCGCCCTGGCCAGGCACTGCGACCCGCTGGAATTGCTTGATCTGCCGATTCAGGAAGAAAAAGCCCGCCACTCCGGACGTGATGCAGATCACCGCGACGGCCAGCAAGCCGCCGGCCACCCAGTACCACAGCCGCGCCGGGCGGATGGGCCGGCTCGGTACCGCGCTTGCCTGCCATTCCGAAGTGATGATTGTGCCCCCGTGGGACGGGCACCTGGCTCGGTAAGAGCCGGAGTCCACGTCCATATATAAGAGGGCATCTGATCCCAGCTGATACCCGGGCGCTCAAGCGCCGCATCAGCAACCGCGGCGTGAAAGCCGTCGCGGCTGCCTGCATTGAATGGGCTGCGGCTGTCCGAGGCCACCGGCGCGGACATCGAGGCGCTGGGCCCTGGAGGGCGGGCACCGGACCATCACGAGCCGGCCCAGCGTGGACGCGGACGGCGGCTCATGCAGGCCGGTCACCGGTTGCGGCGGGTCCTGTGCGCGGCCAGCACGTCCCGATCCCGGCCCGCCGCCGCCCCGGCGATCGCCAGGGGGCTGGAGTACCCGCATGCCACCCCCGCGACCAGCGTCGGCACCAGCGAGCCCAGCGAGTGCCGGATCCCGCGCGGCTTGCGCGGATCGGTCAGCCGGGCCTCCAGCACCTCACGAAGCGACGCCGGCGTCCCCGGCGCAGCTGGCACCATCCGGGCCGGCGCCGCCCGGCGCGCCCGCCGCCGCCAGATGGCAGCGGGCAACCTCAGTCAGCGATGATGCTACACGGGCACGGCCCTTGTGATGATCATTCGGACTTCGACACCCAAGTGATCAGCAGGGGCCGTGCCCCAGATCAGGCACATCGGGCCGCGCAAGACCCCGTGTCGCGGGCGATCCCGCCCCCACCGCACCTGGCTTCCCGGCATGCGAACCTTCAAGCCGTGGTCGAGGCTCCGGTTATCGACGTGGCTCCGGGCGGAATTTGGCGGTCGTGAGCTGTGGTAGCCGTGCTGGTCACCGGCGCGCCCGGGACCGCGGGCTGGTTGTTGACGGCATAGTCGGCCAGGCCGCCTTCCAGGCGGGCGAGGGCGCGGGTGGCCTGTGATCGCGCGTCCGCCGCGAGCCGCCGTCCGTGCCATCCGGCGAGGACCCTGGCCCGCACGTGGGCGACCAGCGCCCGGTGCACCCCCATCAGCGCGCTGGCCACCGCCTGGGCCTCGACGTCCCCGGCGTCCCGGCCGGTCTCCTCGGCAAGAAGGCAGGCGAGCGCCTGCGTGTAGCGGGCCACGACCTCCCGCTCGCGTACCTGCAGCGCCGGGCTGCCGCCGATCAGCGTTGCGCCCTTGGTGATTGCCGCTGCGGCTTCGTCGGTGGCGAGGCGTCCCGGGCCCTCGGCAAGCAGGCGGCCGAACGCTGTGACCGCTGACTCCCCGGGGCCGCGGCGGCGGACCGCTTCGATGAGCTTTTCCTCGAAGAACTGCAGGCCCGCGAAGACCAGGTCCTCCTTGGCCGGGAAGTAGTTGAAGACGGTCACCTCGGAAACGTCGGCCGCCCGGGCCACCTCGGCGACGGTCACCGCGTCAAAGCCGCGGTCGGCGAACAGCCGCGACGCCGCCTCGAAGATCAGCTGCCTGGTCCGCCGCTTCTTGCGCTCGCGCAGGCCGAGTTCGGCGGTCACGGCCTCCAGCCTAGCAGACTCGCTTTAGTGACCTAATACCCTAGGCGACCATAAACATTTAGCAGCATAATCTTTCCGATGTAGCCCACAGCTTTCCGATGTAGCCCACAGAAGGAGGAACCATGACTCCCGGTACAGTCAGCGCGCGCGGCGCAGCCCCGGCGATGCCGCTTCCCCCCGCCGCCGCGACCGCAGGGACGGAGCCGGCGGCAGCCTGGCCCCGGGTCTCACCGCGGTTCCGGCTGCGGGGGGCGGCCTACAAGGCCGCCCTCACCACCCACATCCTGGCCGCGGCCGCCTGGTTCGGCACCGGGGTCGTCGTTGCCTTCTGCGGAATTGCCGCGGCGGTGACGGGCAACCCGGCGTTGCCCCACGTGTTCTACACGATGATGCAGACGGCCCCCTGGCTGTCCATCCCCGCCGGGCTGATGGCCGTGGCCGCTGGCGTCCTCCTCGGGCTGGGGACGACCCACGGCCTGATCCGCCACTGGTGGGTCGTCGCCAAGATCGTCATCGCCGCCGCGGTGATCCTCGCCGACGCGCTGATCATCAGCCCAGCCGCCCAGCACGCCGTGCAGAGCGGGCACGCCTCAAGCGTGCTGCGCGGCGCCGCCATCGGCCACGTCTGCGTCCTCGCCGTGGCAATCGTCCTGGCGGTCGTCAAGCCACGGGCCCGCACCCCGTGGGACCGGCGCCGCACCGTCACCCGCAGCGGGAGATGAGCCGGGGCGTCCTTCGCTCCAACCACCCGCCCAGGTCCGCGGACCCCAGACCGGGGGAACCCGGGCAGGCAGGAAGGACAAAACCGGTGAACACGGAGAACCTGGCGACGCCCAGCCAGCAGCAGATCCTTGACGCCTCCTCGGCCGAATTCGACCCGGCCGCGGGGACGCCCATGGCCAGGGAGACGCATGACCTGCGGGACCTGGGACAACACCCGGCGCAAGCCGGTGCGGAACGTGATGGCGACGACGCCCCGGCATTGCACGCGCAGGGCCTCACCAAGCGGTACGGCCGCCGCACCGTTGTGGACAGCCTGGACATCGACATACCAGCCGGGGTGGTGGCCGGGCTAGTGGGGCCCAACGGCGCCGGCAAAACGACCACCCTGCGCTTGCTGCTGGGCCTGGTACGCCCCAGCGCCGGGGGCGGGCGGCGCGGGCTCACCGGCGCCGGAGCACAGCCCAAGGGCACACGTAACGGAGGATTCATAGGCAGCCTCAACGACAAGGTAACCCGAAACGAAGGCCTGACCGCGCTGGTCGTCGCTGCCCACGAATCGGGACTGATGCTCGTGGCCACGACCGCAGACTGTCCGCATCCGAGAGCCGCCCAGATCGAGCCGCGGATAGGGCGCACGCCGTAAGCCGATCACCGAGGGCAACCAGGCGGCTTGATCCTCAGGCGGCGGGTGGGCGGACGCGGAAGGACCGAGGACCAGCAGCCCGGGACTTCAGCGCGGCTGCCAGCCCGCCCCGGTTCGCGAAATAACACCCCGGCCGGTGCACCGCGAACGCTCACACACCCCGGCGCCCGGGCACCCTCGCCGCAAACCGGCCGGCGCCGCGAAACCAGGCCATCCGATCACGCACAGTCACACCGACTTTGACTAGTCACTGCATTACCGCCGAAGCCGTCGTCGACCGTGTCGCGCCGGGTGTCAGGTGACTTTACGGCGACTATCTTGAGCGCTCGCCCGGAGCGGCGGCGCGACAGAATTCCTCAATCTGCGCGTTCATGCGAGTTGATGCCAACCGGTCAATGTTCGCCCAGATCGGCGGCTCGGGTGCGTCAAGTGCACCAAAGGCTCGTAACGGAGCGTGATAGGCCGGTCTGCGGGCCTCCGGGGGGATTGGCCGGAGCAGGAAAGCTGCTGTCATCGCGGAGCCGCCATGTGGCATCGATGTCGTGGACACGCCGTCGTCGCAGCACAGCCAGCGTGGAGGCGACGCCGTCGAGATCGGCATAGCAGCCTTGCCGGTGCCGCCTGCCGGTCGCGACCGCGCCGGTCCGCGCGTGCAAGATCCTGGTGTTGTCGAAGACCATGCAGTCGCCCGGGGCCGAGCCGGGAGGCCGCATCAGCTCGGGGCTGCTGATCATCTAGGCGACGCCGCGATAGGCGGCGTAGAACGCGGCCGCCTGCTCCGGTGTCCCGGCCGGCCCGGGTCGCGGCAGCTGCATCGAGCGGTGGTTAGTCTGATCTCGGGGATCCGGCAGCTTGGATCGGCGCCGATCATCGGCCAGGTCGCCCGCAGGTCGGCGGCGGCGCCGGAACAGGTGGACGTGACCGGGGGGCCTGCCAAGATCTCAAAGGCGGCCCGGTCCCTGGCCCGCAGCAGCGCGGCGTGGCTTCAGGAACGAGCCGAGCCGCGGCCCGGGGCTATCGTGCGGCCTGCTTCCTGCGCCTTATCCCGGTGGCGGGCGAGGTGCTGTCCGGCTCGAACGGGCCGGTCAGGTACCGCTGCAGGGTGGGGCTGAACCGCGCTACCACCTGGGCGGCTGGCATCTCGGCGAGCGGGGGGAACTTCAGAATGTAGCGGCAGATGGCCAGGCCGAGGACCTGGGTGGCCACCATCCCTGCCCGCTCCTGCGCTTCGGCTCCGGGCGCGATGGCGGCGACGGCGGCCGCGAGCTGGTCGCGGTAGATCGCCTGCAGCTGGCTGGCGGCGGCGGTGTTTGTCATCGCGGCGCGCAGCAGGATGGGTAGCGCGTCGGACTGGTCCCAGCGGTCCAGGAACACCCGCGTCAGCGTCTCGCCGAGCTTCCTGCGCGGGACGGCGGACAGATCCGGCAATCGCAGGTCGAACTGCGCAGCCCGGGCGAACAGGTTCTCCTTGCTGCCGTAGTAACGCATCACCATCGACGGGTCAATGCCGGCCTCGGTGGCGATCGCCCGGATGGTTGCCCGCTCGTAGCCGTCCACCGCGAAGCGCTGTCTGGCCGCGCGCAGGATCGCGGCCCTGGTCGCGTCGGAGCGGCGCGGCCGGGCCGGCGGGCTGGGCTGGCGGGTCAGGTCCTCAGCAGTCATACCAACGATTGTAGGCCAACGAATGTTGACTTCAGCCAGCCGCCCGGCCTATCGTCAACAGATACTGGCCTACAAGTGTTGGCCTACAAATGTGGGCATTGATAGGAGCCGGTCATGATGAGGCAGCAGATGCCCGTCGGCCTGCCCGACGAGCCGGAGCGCCCGGCGGGACAGCACGAGCACGGGCTGCGCTGCGTGCCGCTGGGCGCGGCGGTGGCGGTGGGCATCGCCTGCGTCCAGCTGCTGTTCGTGTTCAGCCTCGGCTACCCGCCGCTGCACGCAGCGCCGCACGAGGTTCCGGTGGGGATCGCCGGGCCGGCGCCGGTGGTCGCGCAGGCCGAAGGACAGCTGTCCGGGCAGGGCGACGCGTACGACCTGCACCCCTATGCAGACCAAGCCGCGGCGCGGGCCGCCATCGAAGAGCGCGAGGTGTACGGCGCCATCGTGGTCACCCCGTCCGGCCCGCGGCTGTTGGTGGCCAGCGCAGCCAGCCCGGTGATCGCCGGCGCGCTGCGCGCCCAGGCGCTCCGGCTCGGCGGGGGCCGGCCGGTACCGGTCACCGACGTGGTGCCCGCCTCGCCGGCCGACCCGAACGGCACCGGCTCGCTGACGACACTGCTGCCGCTCGTGCTGATCAGCCTGGCGCTGGGCATCGCGGTCGCCCTCGTCGAGCGGCGCCGTTTCCTGCGGCTGGGCTGGGTGGCGCTGGCCTCCGCAACCGCTGGCCTCGGCGTCGCCTGGATCGCGCATGCGATGGCCACGTTCGGCGGCAGCTACTGGGGCATCGCGGCAGTGCTGGGCCTGCTCGTCTTCGGGATCGGTGCAGTCAGCGCCGGGCTCACCCAGATCGCGGCCGTCGGCCGGGGACTGGCGGCGCTGCTGGCCCTGCTGATGCTGAACATCGGCATCCCGGGCGCCGGTGCGCTGGTCCCGGCCGAGCTGCTGGCCCAGCCCTGGCGCGCCATTGGCCCGTACCTGCCGCCGGGTGCTGCGGTGAACGCGATGCGCGGTGCCGGCTTCTTCCCCGGCGCCGCGACGGGCGCGCCGCTGCTGCTGCTCGCCACCTGGGCAGTCGCCGGTCTGATCCTGGTAGCCCTGCCGACCACCGGCCGCGCAGCCCGGGCCAGATCGTAATTGCGCGGCCCGCCGGCACAGACGTGGCAGCCAATGCGGACCCGCAGACTTGGAAAGCGGGCGGATGGCCGAGCATGAGCCGAACATCGGTGGCGCGCGCTATCACGGCCCGTGACGTTGCTTGCGTGACCGGCGCGGCTAATGGTGGGACAGCCAGCCACCGCATCGGCGCCGAGAGCGATGCTTCGAACTGAGGCATTCGCAACACCACGGCACGGCGCGCGGGCGTTAAGATCTCGCCCGGCCCAGGGCAGCTTCCGCTAACCGGGCATTAATAGGAGGGCACTGCGGGAAACGCCGAGAACCAGCCACACCCGTGGGTCTGAAGCGGGCCGGGCTCTCCAGGTTGATTTTTCTCGCCGCTGGGCCGCGCGGTCGCGCCGGCGAGCTGGTGGACGAACTCCTCGGTGAGGTTAGGGTGGCGGGGGCCGGGGTGCAGCCGACCGTGGTGCAGCAGCGGCATCCCGCCGATGCGCTCGTCGAGCTGTCGTCCGACGCCGATCTGCTGGTGATGGGATCGCGGGGACGGTGGCTTCGGCGGGCTGGTGCCCGGTTCGGTGACGATGCGTTGGTCCTGCGCGCCACCTGCCCGGGTGGTCGTGGTTCCCTGCCGGCGCTGAACGCGGTCAGCCAGAAGCCGAAGTGATTCCCTTGTTCCAGCCATCGCTCCGGCTGTCCGCGGCGGGGATCTGATACAGGATGATCCCGAAGTGGTCGCGGTAGGCGGCCAGTACGGCATCGTCGGTGTGCAGGTGCTGTTCGGTGCGTGCTGCGCCGCTGGTCCGGATCAGGGTGCGGCCGCTGAGGGAGATCCGGCCGTCTTGGGTGAGCCGG
>WNGB01005000.1_pt1 | contig 25848 bp, 23 predicted proteins | sample 5400681 | NCBI WGS metagenome assembly WNGB01 (sample SAMN13153367, study PRJNA577476) | soil metagenome | isolation source: 115 cm soil or saprolite under grassland replicate 2 | place: USA:California | collected 2016-06-15
GCTCGAGACCGGCTCGAGCGCTTCACTGAAGCTCGGCCTCGCGCTCGGGATTGCGCTCGCGGTGATAGATGGCCAGGCCGTGCACGCGGTGAGCGTTCGCCCGCTCGCCGCAGGCCTCGTCACGAATGCCCTCCACGTAGCCGCGATGGGGACGTGGGTGGGCACGGTGATCGCGCTACTCGTAGCGTGGCGGGCTGCGGGTGTCACCCCGTTGCGCGTGGCCATCGCGCGACGGGCGGGACCCGTCGCGGCCACTGCGCTGCTCGTCGCGATGGGAAGCGGCACAGTGCTCTCATTCCAGCACCTCACGGGAACGGGCGATCTCGCGGGCACCTTCTACGGGCGCGTCATCCTGGCAAAGATCGCCGCGCTGATCGTGATACTCGTCTTTGCTTCGGCCAGCCGCCGTAAGGGCGTCGGCGCGCCCGACCGCTGGTGGCAGGGAGAGCTCGCCACGCTCATCGCGGTACTACTGCTCGCCGCCGTGCTGGTGTCGGTGCCACCGCCGGCCTGAGAGGCGCCGCTCGGGACGACAGGGCGGATCTAGTTACAGCGAGCTCACAGTCGGATCGGGGACGTCCCGCAGTGCGGTGCCGATCACGGGATCGACCTCGAGGACGATCGCGCCGAGTTGACAGGCGATATCGGCCGATGAGTCAAACGGAGGCGTCCTCGATCGCCGGCTGGCGACGCCGACACCGTAGACGCTCGACGCGCAGGCGGAGTCCCTGAGAATCCGGGCCTCCGGCGGAGGCATCTCACTATCGAGAGGAGAAGCCGACATTCCGACGGTAGACCTGCCTGACGGCCTCAGCGAGCGAGAAGCGACGCTCTTGCTCGACGCCCTCGCACGACTGAAGGCACGTCGGTTCGGTCGTCTGACCGTGGTGGTGAGCGACGGAAGGGTGGTCGACGTCGAGGTGAGCGAGAAGATAGACCATGACGTGCTGAGGAAAGTGTCCATGTAACGGAGAGTCGACCGGTGCGTCGGCTGACCTGACAGACGGGAGGCCGCTTCGGAGTCCAGTGCTCCGGCGCGGCCTTTCTGTTTTTGCGGCGCGCCCGCGTCGGCCTCCGGAACGTGAACGCGGCGATGGAAAGGGAGGAAGAAGAGATGAGGTGGCAACGCTCTTATCGCGCGACTCTCGTGGCGAGTCTGATCGTGCTCATGGCCGGATGCGCTGGGCCGAACGGATCGCTCTCGCCCGACGGCTCGGCGCTGCCCGCCGACCCGGGCCGTTCGCTGGTCGGCGTGTGGGGTGGAACGGTCTCCGGCACCGAGATGCAAACGGGCTCGGGGCCGGTCACGATCCCGGCCACGTTGACGGTCAAGGACGACCAGACGTGGACCTTGACCGCTGGATCCCTGCGCGTCGCCTCGCGGAGCACCACGATACGCGGCAATCGTCTCGTGCTCGAGGGCGAGACTGCGGCGGAGGGTCGTCCCGTGACGATAACCCTCTCGCCCCCGCGTGGCGGCGCGCTGCATGGGGCGATCAACATCTATTACGCGGGCCGCCCCGTGTCGGCGGGGATCAACCTGCGGGTCGTCCCCCAGGCGCCTTGAAGCGCGAGTCGCGGGTGTCGATCCGGCCGGGCTCCGTTCGATCTATTGATGAAGGGTCCCGGCGGTCATGGCTCGACGCGGCGGTTGCCGACCCGGCGCGCTGGACGTGACCCATTGAGGGGCCCATACGCGAAGGACGTCTCAATCCTGGCCGCCGCGATCGGCGCAAGAGCGCGCATCCTCGTGACACAACATCAGACACTTCCGTTCGGGCGAGGGAGTGCGGATCGTGCTACCGCGAACGCTGATCGAGGAAGTCCGCGGCTGGCTCGGATCGCTTGGAACGTAATGTGAGCTGCTTCGGTGCCGGGTCTTGCTGCGCACAGAGTCACTCACCGAGTAGTGGGGGCGCGCGAGGGGATTCAAGGAGTGGGGGCGTGAGTCGCCCCCACTCCGGCGCCGGTTAGTGGACGACCTCGGCGGTGACGGCGCGGCGGAAGGTGATCTCGTCGCCCGCGGCATCCACGACGACAGTGTCGCCCTCCGAAAACTCGCCCTCCAGCAGCTTGAGGGCGAGCGGGTCCTGGACCAGACGCTGGATCGTCCGCTTGAGGGGGCGCGCGCCGAACGTCGGGTCGTAGCCCTCGCGGGCGAGGACGACCTTGGCCGCGTCGGTGACCTCCAGCTCGATGCGCTTGTCGGCGAGCCGCCGGCGCAGGTGACCGAGCTGGATGTCGACGATGCGCGCCAGCTCGTCGCGACCGAGCGGGTGGAAGATCACGATCTCGTCGATCCGGTTCAGGAACTCGGGTCGCAACGTCTGCCGCAGCTCCTGCATCATGAGCGGCCGCACCTTGTCCGGGTGCTCGTACTCCCGGAAGATGTGGCTGCCGATGTTCGAGGTCATGATGACGAGCGTGTTCCGGAAGTCCACGGTCCGGCCCTGACCGTCGGTCAGGCGGCCGTCGTCGAGGAGCTGCAGGAGCACGTTGAACACGTCGTGGTGCGCCTTCTCGATCTCGTCGAAGAGCACGACCGCGTACGGCCGCCGCCGCACCGCCTCCGTGAGCTGTCCGCCCTCCTCGTAGCCGACGTAGCCGGGCGGCGCGCCGATGAGGCGGGCGACGGTGTGCTTCTCCATGTACTCCGACATGTCGATCCGGATCATTGCCCGCTCGTCGTCGAAGAGGAACTCGGCGAGGGCGCGCGCCAGCTCGGTCTTGCCCACGCCGGTGGGGCCGAGGAACAGGAACGACCCCATCGGGCGGTTGGGATCACTGAGCCCCGAGCGCGAGCGCCGCACGGCATTGGCGACGGCGACGATCGCCTCGTCCTGGCCGACGACGCGCTGGTGGAGGCCCTCCTCCATCTTCAGCAGCTTGGCGGTCTCGGCCTGGAGCAATCGCGTCACCGGGATGCCCGTCCACTTGGCGACGGTCTCGGCGATGTCCTCCTCGTCGACCTCCTCGCGGAGCATGCGCCGGTCCGTCTGCTCGGCCCGGCTCGCGTCGAGCTCGGCGAGCTGCTTCTCCAGCGTCATGAGCGTGCCGTAGCGCAGCTCGGCGGCCCGGTTGAGATCGCCGCGTCGCTCGGCATCGGCCATGGCCTGCTTGGCCGCCTCGATGTCTTCCTTGATCTTGCCGAGACGCCCGATGCCCTCCTTCTCGGCCTGCCACTGGGCCTTCAGGCCCGAGGCCTTCTCCTTGAGCTGGGCCAGCTCGGCGTCGATCCGGGCCAGACGGTCGCGCGAGGCGGCATCGTCCTGGTCGCGGGCCACCGAGACCCGCTCGATCTCGAGCTGCATGATCCGCCGCTGGATCTCGTCGATCGGCTGCGGCATCGAATCGATCTGCATCCGGATGCGCGCGGCCGACTCGTCCACGAGGTCGATGGCCTTGTCGGGCAGGAAGCGGTCGGTGATGTAGCGGTGGGAGAGGACGGCCGCCGCCACCAGGGCCGCGTCCTTGATCCTGACCTTGTGGTGGACCTCGTACTTTTCCTTGAGGCCTCTGAGAATGGCGATGGTGTCCTCGACCGACGGCTCACGCACCATGACCGGCTGGAAGCGCCGCTCCAGCGCGGGGTCCTTCTCGATGTGCTTGCGGTACTCGTCGAGCGTCGTCGCGCCCACGCAGCGGAGCTCGCCGCGCGCGAGCGCGGGCTTGAGCATGTTGGCGGCGTCGACCGCGCCCTCGGCGGCGCCCGCGCCGACCAGCGTGTGCAGCTCGTCGATGAAGCAGATGATCTCGCCCTGGGACTCGGTGATCTCGCGCAGCACGGCCTTGAGACGATCCTCGAACTCTCCACGGTACTTCGAGCCGGCGACCATGCCGCCGATGTCGAGGGCCACGAGCCGCTTGCCCTTGAGCCCCTCGGGCACGTCCCCGGCCACGATGCGCTGGGCCAGCCCCTCGGCGATCGCCGTCTTCGCCGCGACAGCACCTGGATGACGCGGCGGATCTCCTCGTCGCGGCCGATGACGGGATCGAGCTTGCCCTTGCGCGCCAGCTCCGTGAGATCCCGGGAGTAGCGGGCGAGGGCCTGATACTTGTCCTCGGGGTTCTCGTCGGTGACGCGCTGGCTGCCGCGGACGTCGACGAGCGCCTGGTAGATGCGCTCCGGCGTGACCCCGGCGGAGGCCAGCGCACGCCCCCCGGCGCCGCCCTTGTCCTGGGCGAGGGCGATCAGCAAGTGCTCGGTGGAGACGTACTCGTCCTTGAGCCGCTCCGCCTCGCTCTGCGCCCGGTCGAAGACCTGCTGCAGGCGCGGGGTGGCGTACTGCTGCCCGCCGGCGCCACGCACCTTCGGCATCTTGTCGAGGTCGGCCTCGATCGTCCGGCGCAGCTGATCCGTCGGCGCTCCGAGCTTCGCGAGCAGCGGACCCACGACGCCCTCCTGCTGCTCGATGAGAGCCAGGAGCAGGTGCTCGGGCTCGATCGCCTGGTGGTCGTGCTGATCCGCCAGCGTCTGCGCGGCCTGCACCGCCTCCCGCGCCTTGACCGTGAACTTGTCGAATTTCGGAGCCATGGTCATCGTCCCTTTATAGGCTCGCCTCGAACGGCGGGGCCCCAGCCCCGCGACGTTCTGCGGCTCGCACTACCTATCCGAGGTAGGCCCTCGGGTTGTCGTTTCGCAACTCCTTGAGCTTCGTGTACAGCTCGCGCTCCTCCTGGGTGAGGCTCGTCGGCACGACGATCTTCGTCCGGATCAGCTCGTCGCCGGCGCCGCCACCCTTCACGCGCGGCATGCCGTAGCCGGGAAGCCGGAAGGTCCGGCCACTCGAGGTGCCGGGCGGGATCTTCATCGAGACCCGGCCGCGCAGCGTCGGCACTTCGACCGAGGCGCCCAGGGCGGCCTCCGGCGCCGTGATCGGCAGCTCCAGATGCAGGTCGTCTCCCTTGCGCTCGAAGAGCGGGTGCGGCGCCACGGTGACGACCAGGTAGAGATCGCCGCGGGCGCCGGCGCCACCGCCGCCCTCGCCGGCCACCCGCACTCGTTGACCGGTGCGAACACCGGCGGGAATCTTCACCTCGAGCTGGCGTCGCGCGCGCTGCCAGCCGCTGCCGTGGCACATCGCGCAGGGCTTGCCGTCGACGTTGCCCGAGCCGTGGCAGACCGCACAGGGCTCGTCCACCTCGAGGCTGAAGCTCTTCCGCGCGCCGTTGAAGGCTTCCTCGAGGCTGATGTCGACGCCGGCCTGGATGTCCTCACCACGCCGCCGCGCTCGGCCGCCGCGTCCGCCGAGCAGATCCTCGAAGTCGACCGTCTGCTGACCGCCGGGACGACCGGCGCGCGATCTCGCGCCGAGATCGCCGAAGATCGTCCGGAAAAAGTCCGAGAAGCCGCCCGGGTCTTCGGCGCTGCCGTACTCGACGTGAAAGCCGCCCGGGAACCCGGCGCCCGGCTGGCCACCACCCTGAGGGGCGTAGCTCTGCCAGTCCGGTCCGAGGCTGTCGTAGCGGCGGCGCTTCTCCGGGTCGGACAAGACCTCGTAGGCCTCGTTGATTTCCTTGAACTTTTCGGCCGCCCCCGCCCCTTTCGACACGTCGGGATGGTGCTTGCGCGCCAGCTTCCGGTAGGCCGACTTGATGGCCTTCTCGTCGGCGTTCCGATCGACGCCCAGGATGCGGTAATAGTCCTTGAATTCGACGGCCATTTGCCCGAAAGGGACCTCGTGACCCCAACAAAAGTGTAGCAGACGAGTTGAGTCCTGCCGGCGCAGGGTCAGGAACGGTGGCATCCCGTCCTGCAGTCTTTTCGTACCCGGGTTGGGAAAGGCCGTGCCCGCCGGCCCTCGGTCCCGCCGGCCCCGGGGCCCGAAGCCCGGGGTCGGCCGGCATCGCCTGCGGCAAGCATCTTGCCGGGGGTGAGGATCGATGATCGGCTCGATGCCCGATGGTCTCCGCACGTTCTGGAGGATCAACGGCCCGCGAGGCGTGATCGACGCGATCAAGCCACGTCTCGTCAGCCGGACGCAGTTCGTGCGGTTCGCGATCGATCTCCAGACGTGGCAGCCGCCAGCCGCCGCGCCGCCGTCCGTCGAAGTGCGTCATGGGCTCGACGAGCTCGAGCGTCTGCGGCGAGGCAGCGAGGGGCTTCCTTCCGAGTTCCATCTCGACCGACTCCGCGGGGCGCGCCGGCCGTATCTCGGGTTCTACGATGGCCAGATCGGCCACATCTCATGGCTCTTCACGCCCGGCGACCGACCGCGGCTGATCACCCTCGGCCCCGACGAAGTGGAGCTCGATGGCGCCTTCACCTTGCCCGCGGCACGCGGCCGGAGGCTGCTCACCGCGGTCGAGTGCGCGATCCTGCTGGATGCTCGGCGGGAGGGGTACGCGCGAGCGTACACGCACGTGGCCGTCGACAACGTGGCCTCGCTCCGTGGCGTGACGAAGACGGGCTTCAGCCCGGCCGGTCTCGTCACACTCCGCTGGACGCTCGGTCTGCCATGGATCTCGTACGCCGCCGAGCACGTGGCCGGCCTGCCGCTCTAACCGGCGGCGGTGTCAGTGATTGGTGGTGCCTAGTGATTGAGGAGCGCTCGCAGCCGCCAGGCTCGCGGCAGCGCCCATCGCTCGAACGCGCGGCCGAGCCGGTAGAGCTGGGGACGAAACACGAGGTCGTGATAGGGCGCGCAGTAGTGCAGCTCTGAGCCGAACCCCGCCTTGAACTGATAGAGCCCGTAGCCCTGATCCGTCTCGCGCGGCGGAAATCGCGTGCCGCTGCCGCCCCAATCGAGGTGGATGCAGCCCGCGGCCTTCACCCACCGGATGAACTCCCAATAGAGGAGCGCCCCCTGGTAGACACGCTCGTCGGTCCTCACGACGCCCGTCGCCTGGAGATACGCCCGTTGCCCCATCCGGGTACCGAGCAAGCCGCCGACGAGCGCGCCCCGGTACTCCGCGAGCAGCAGGACACCGTTGCCGCGGACCGCGTAGGCATCCCACAACGCCTCCAGCCGTGACAGCGGTCGCACGGGATAACCCTTCTGGCGGCCCGCCGTCACCATGAGGCGATGAAAGGCCACCAGCTCCGTCCGCTCGCGGGCCATCCGCACGGTCACCCCGCGCCGCCGCGCCGCCGCGATCTCGTTCCGCACCGATTTCCGGCAGCGGCGGCGAAGCGCGTCCTCGTCGCCATCGAGGCGCAGCGTCACCACGGCGCGAGCGGGACTCCATGTCGTCCAGTCGTCGGCAAGCGGCTGGAACCCGTGGCGCGCGAGGGCGTCGCGGAACCCGACGTCGTCGTGGGGGACGCTCGGGCTCAGGCGAAGAAGGACCGCACGCTCACGGTCGGCGAGGTGACGGATCGCGGGCAGAAGGCAGCGCCAGACGCCGTCGTCCTGCCAATCCAGGAGCGGCCCGCGACACGCATCGAGCACCGAGCAGGGAAGTCCCGGAATTCGTCCGCTCGCCACCGACACCACTCCCGCGCAGGCCTCGGCGGCAAAGACGGCGTAGCGGTGCGGTGTCCATCCCGAGCCGCGCCGGACTTCTCCCCATTCCCAACCTTGTTCCAGCTCGTAGTGCGGTCGGGCCAGGACCAGCCGATTCCACTGCTCGCGATCGGCGATCTCGACGACGTGCGTGCCTCGTGTCGCCCCGGCACCCTCGCGTGGGCTGGCGACGGTCTGGTGATCGACGCCGTTTCGAGAGAGGGCACCCGGAGCATACAGTTCCGGGGCCGCGAACTGGGGCAGTGGCAGGAGATCGTCCTTCATCGCATGGAGAGACTCAGGGACAGACACCATCAAATGCCGTGCCGGTCCCCGAGCAGGCGGTCGCCAGGTCCGGCACCGAATTTGCCCGACTCGCGTCCCAGTTCTATCTCGACCGGCTTTGCGGAGCGCGCCGGCCCTATGTGGGCGGCTTATCCCTTGCCGACCGTGAACGCCACGTAGAGGGACATCGGCCCGCGCTGCAGCAGGACGGTGAGTCGGTCACCCTCCTTGGCATCCTTCGTCAGCCGCTCGAAGTCCGAGAGCGACCGGATCTTCTGACGATTGACCTCGCGGATCACGTCGCCGCGCTGGATACCGGCCTCCTCGGCCGGGCTGCCGTCGTCGACGCGCGCGACGACGACCCCCTCGGTGGAGCGCAGATTGAGCTGCCGGGCGATCTCGGGCGTCAGGGGCCGGACATCGAGGCCGAGGATCGACTTGCCCCGCTGGTTCGGGCCGCGGGCCTCGCGCTGCTCGTCCGGCGCCTCGCCGATCTTGACGTCGAAGCTCTTCTCGCCCTGGTCGCGCCAGACCTTGACCTTGGCGCTCATGCCGGGCGACGACAGCCCGACGGCGCGCTGCAGATCCGCCGGCGCCTCCATCCGCTTGCCGTGGAACTCGAGCAGGATGTCGCCGGACTGCAGGCCCGCCTTGGCGGCCGGACTGTCCGCCATGACCTCGGAGAGGAGGACGCCCTTGTTGTCCTTGGCTCCGAACGATTTGGCCAGCTCCGGCGTCAGGGGCTGGATGGAGACCCCGAGCCAGCCGCGCGTCACCCGGCCCTTGGCCTGGAGCTCCGTGTAGATCTTGCGGGCCATGTTCGAGGGGATGGCGAAGCCGATGCCCGAGCCGCCGGCGACGATGGCCGTGTTGATGCCGACCACCTCGCCCTGCATGTTCACGAGCGGACCGCCGGAGTTGCCGGGATTGATGGCGGCGTCGGTCTGCAAGAAGTCGTCGAACGGCCCCTGACCGATCTGACGAGCCTTGGCGCTGATGATGCCGGCGGTGACCGTCGCGTGCAGACCGAACGGCGAGCCGACGGCGATGACCCAGTCGCCCACCTGCATCTTGTCGGAGTCGCCCATGCGGGCGTAGGCGAACGTGGCCTTGCCGTCGTCGAGCTTCAGCACGGCCAGGTCCGTCTTCTTGTCGAGTCCGATCAGCTTCGCCTTGTGCTTGCTGCCGTCGAGGGTGACGACCTCGATGTTCGTGGCGTTCTCGACGACGTGGGCGTTGGTGAGCGCGATGCCGCTCGGGTCCACGATCACTCCGGAGCCGAGGCTGCGCTGCGGCATCCGCTCCGGGGCATCGCCGAAGAACCGCCGGAAGAACTCCTCGCCGAAGAATTCCTCGAAGGGGGTCCGGCCGGGCCCGCCCGGCCCACCGGGTCCGCCGGGCCCACCGGACCGTCCCGTGGTGTTGATGTTGACGACGGCGGGTTTGATGGCATCCGCCACCTTGGCGAACGTCCCGGTCGTCAGCGGCATTTGCACGGGCAGGATGGGCGCCTCGACGGAGGCGGCCAGCGGGCGCGGGCGCCGCATCTCCGCGCGGCTCACGCCGAAGGCGCCGACGCCGACGCCGATCAGCCCCGCGACGGCGAGCGTGGTGACGAAGGTGCTGCGCCTGAGCTGTATCATCGACCTGCCTCCTGCGAGCCCGTTGCCGGGGCACGATCCGCGCCATCAGCGGTGAGTACCCGGCGGAGCCGCTCACCCTCGAGGGTCTCGACCTGCTTCAGCTCCGCGGCGCCGGCCATCAGCGCCGCCTTCTTGGTGGTGAGGATCCCCCGCACACGATCGTGCAGCCGTTCCAGCATCTCCCGCACCTCGGCGTCGATGGCCCGCGCGGTGTCTTCGCTGAAGTCGCGCTCGCCGGGCCAGCCCATCGCCCCCTTGAGGAACTGCGGCGTGCGCTCGCCATAGGTGGCCAGTCCCACGCGGTCGGACATCCCGTACTTCATCACCATGAGACGCGCCAGGTCGGTCGCTCGTTCCAGATCGTTGTGGGCCCCCGTCGACACCTCGCCGTACACCAGCTCCTCGGCCACCCGTCCGCCCAGGAGCACCGCGATCCGGTCTTCGAGCTCGCTCCGCGTCATCAGGAACCGATCCTCGGTGGGGAGCTGGTAGGTCATGCCGAGGGCGGCGATGCCCCGCGGGATGATCGTGACCTTGTGGACGGGATCGGCGTGAGCGACCGAGGTGGCCACGAAGGCGTGGCCCATCTCGTGATGGGCGACGATGTCGCGCTCCTTGTCGGAGAGCACGCGGCTCTTCTTCTCGAGGCCGGCGACCACGCGGTCGATGGCCTCCTCGAAGTCCGACATGTCGACGGCGTTCTTGTCCTTGCGCGCGGCCAGCAGCGCCGCCTCGTTGACGATGTTGGCGAGATCGGCCCCCGCGAAGCCCGGCGTGCGCGCGGCGATGACGCCGAGCTCGACGTTCGGGCCGAGAACGACGTTGCGCGCGTGCAGGCGCAGGATCGCCTCGCGTCCGCGCACGTCGGGCTTGTCGACCACGATCTGCCGGTCGAAGCGTCCCGGACGGAGCAGCGCCTGGTCGAGGACCTCCGGACGGTTGGTGGCGGCCATGATGATCACGCCCTTCGAGGAGTCGAACCCGTCCATCTCCGCCAGGAGCTGGTTGAGCGTCTGCTCGCGCTCGTCGTGCCCGCCCACGAACCCGGTGCTGCCCGCCCGCGATTTGCCGATCGCGTCGAGCTCGTCGATGAAGACGATGCACGGCGCCTTGTCCTTGGCCTGCTCGAAGAGGTCGCGGACCCGCGAGGCGCCCACGCCCACGAACATCTCGACGAATTCCGAGCCCGACAGCGTGAAGAAGGGGACGTCGGCCTCACCGGCCACGGCGCGGGCAAGCAGCGTCTTGCCCGTGCCCGGAGGCCCGACGAGGAGGACGCCCTTGGGCAGGCGGCCGCCGAGCCGCTGGTACTTCTTGGGGTTCTTGAGGAAGTCCACGACCTCGACCAGCTCGGCCTTGGCCTCGTCGACCCCCGCCACGTCGGCGAACGTCGTCTTCAGCTCCTTGCGGTCGTAGATCTTGTGCTTGGAGCGACCGAACGACAGCGCCTGGGTGGGGCCGCCGCCGACGCGCCGCATGAGGAACATCCAGATCCCGATCATGACGGCCAGGGGGATGACCCAGCCGAACAGCAGGTCCTTCCAGAAGGTCGTCTCGATGCGCCCGGCGAACTCGACCTGGGCCTTCTGCAGATCGGCCACCAGGAACTGCTCGTCGAGACCGGGGATCCGTGTCACCGTGAAGACCCGCAGATCGTGGTCGGAGCCGAGCATCTGCCGCAGGCGATCGCCGGGCGCGCTCGGCGGCGCGGGCAGCGCGCCGGGCTTGGCCACACCGCGGATCTCCCGCTCCGTGAGGGCGACCTTCTCGATCTGGCCGGCGCGGAGGAGCTCGAGGAACTTCGACATCGGCAGCTCGACCGTGCGCGGGGCGAGCAGCCACGACTGGAGCAGCGACAGAATGACCGCCGCCACGAGGACGTAGACGAGGGAGAATTGCCAGCGTTGGGACAGTCGCGGCGCCATCGAGGACTCTCGCTCCGATGCTAGCGCTCGGGTATCGGTGTGTCAAACTTGCCGCGGTTCTTTTCCCTTGACACTCCACCGGCTTTGACCTAAAAACGGCGCTGACAAGCATGTGACTTCGGGAACAAGCTCGTCTCGTGTGAGGATCTTCGAACGGTCTCTCGCGGTTCACGCCGGGGAGTCACAACGGTGAAGACGTCCACGGGCCGCCGCCTGGCCTCGATCTCGCTGCTCGTCTTCGCCGCCCTCGTTCTCGCCGTCGCGGTGGCGCCCGCCGTCGCTCAGGAGGCCGCCAAGGAGCCCGCGTACCGGAACTTTCCCGTCCTCGGCTCTCGCCTCGCCGTGTGGGCCGTCGCCCAGCTCCACCTGAACTTCGCCGCCTTCATCCTGGGCTGCCCGATCTTCGCCGTGATCATCGAGATCGTGGGCTGGCGCACGCGCGACCCGAAGTACGACTGGCTCGCCCACGAATTCGTGAAGCTGACGTTCGCCGCGTTCTCGACCACGGCCCTCCTCGGCGCGCTGCTCCTGTTCCTGTTCGTCGGTTACTACCCGAAATTCTGGGCGTACATGACGAACATCTTCTTCCCGACCTACTGGGTGTACGCGCTCCTGTTCTTCGCCGAGACCTTCGTCGTCTACCTCTGGTACTACGGATGGGACTGGCTCAGTGGGCCCCGGAAGTGGATTCACGTGTCCCTGGGCGTGCTCTCCAATCTCATCGGCACCGCCATCCTGTTCGTGGCGAACTCGTGGGTGACCTTCATGATCTCGCCCGCCGGCATCACGGAGTCGGGCGCGCTCAAGGGCTCGGTGTGGGCGGCGATCAACAACTTCACGTGGATGCCCATCAACATCCACCGGCTCATCGCCAACATCGTGTTCGGGGGCACCATCGCCGCCGCCTACGCGGCGTTCCGGTTCCTGTCCGCGACGACCGACGAGGAGCGGGCGCGCTACGACTGGATGGGCTACATCGGCAACTTCGTCGCCCTCGCGGCCTTCATCGTCCTGCCGTTCGCCGGCTACTACCTCGGACGCGAGATCTACGCCTTCAACCAGACGATGGGCATCACGATGATGGGCGGGTTCATGTCCTGGCTGTGGATCATCCAGGCCTTGCTCATCGGCATCCTCTTCCTCGGCTCCAACTACTATCTGTGGCTGGGGATGGAGCGCATTCCGGGCTCGGAGCGCTATCGCAAGTTCGTCCCGCCGATGCTGCTCGTGCTCACCGTCGGGTTCATGATCTGGGCCACCCCGCGCTCCATGGTGATCACGCTGGACGAGGCCCGGGCCATGGGCGGGACGCACCATCCGGCGCTGGGGTTCTTCGGCGTGATGTCGGCGAAGAACACGGTCGTGAACCTCATGATCCTCACGACCTTCCTGTCCTTCGTGCTGTATCGCCGCGCCAATCGCGTGTCCACGAAATCGTGGACGGGGACCGGGATGATGGTGCAGTGGGCGGCCATCTTTGCGGCCGCGATCGTCGTGGTGTTCTACGGCGTCTACGGCTACTTCGTCGAATCGATGGTCCGCATCGGGTTCTCCGTGTACCAGGTGCTGGCCGTGCTGGGCGCCATCGTGATCGTCATGGCCATCGACATTCCGATGTTCAGGGGCGCGCGGTCGACGGGGACGATCCGCTGGGGCACCATCGCCCCGCGCTCGCAATACGTCCTGATCCTGCTCGCCGTGACGTTCACCTGGCTGATGGGGCTGATGGGCTTCGCCCGCTCCGGCATCCGCCAGCACTGGCACGTCTACGGCGTGCTCCGGGACAGCTCGGCCGAGGCGGTGACGCCGGCGCTGGGATACGCCGCCAACGTGATCACCATCGTCACGATCGTGTTCTTTCTCCTCGTGAGCTTCATCTTCTGGCTGGGCGGGCTCAGCGAGCGGGGCGGGGCGGAAGCCCACGGCCACGCCGCGCCGGTCATCGCAGGAGGCTCGGAGGGGGCGCCACACGGGCGCGTCTCCGGCGCGACGGCCCCCTCCGACGCTCGTCGCTCGCCGGAGGCTCGCTCCTCGCTGCCTCCCCCCGGAATCGATGGCGCGGGCGAAGCCCGCGCTCGAACGCCCTGAGTCATGCGCGTTCCGGTTGGAGCCAAGGTCGGTCTGTTCGCGTTGATTGTCATGGGGAGCTACTCGTACTTCGCGAACTCGATCCCGCAGATCGAGTCGAAGCCGCCGCAGGAGCTGTCGCTCGAGGGCGGCAACGTCACGCCGGCGCAGCTGGTCAAGGCGGGCGAGGAGATCTTCAAGACCAAGGGGACGTGCGAGATCTGCCACCGCATCGGCCAGAAGGGGACGCGGGCGCCGGATCTCGCGGGCATCGGCGCGCGGGCGGGGAAGACCAAGCCGGGGTTGAGCGCCAAGCAGTACATCATCGAGTCGTTGCTCACCCCCGGCGCCTATCTCGTCGAGGGCTATCCGAACATCATGCCCGCCGTCGACAAGCCGCCGATCGCCCTGAACCGGTCGGAGCTGTGGGCGCTGACGGCGTTCCTCGAGTCACTCGGCGGCACCGTCGACGTCACCCTCAACGATATTCCGGCCACGGCCGGCCCGGCGGCGGCCGGCGGTGCGCCGGCCGAGATCAAGATCCCCGGCGACCCCAAGGCCGGTGAGGCCGTCTTCGCCGGCAAGGGCGCCTGCATCGCCTGCCACAAGGCCGGGAAGGTCGGCGCCTCACCCGTCGGCCCGGATCTTTCGCAGATCGCCAAGATCCAGACGCCCGACTACATCATGAAGAAGATCCTCGACCCGAAGGGCTCGGGCACCGTCGCCGGCTTTCCGCCCGGCGTGATGCCGCAGACGTTCGGGCAGACGCTCACGGCCAAGGAGTACACGGACCTCGTGGCCTTCCTGCTGACCCTCAAGTGAGCCGGCGATGAGCTTCCTGCGCTCGCGGTTCCTCCAGGCCGTGCTCATCCTGGTCATCGCCTTCTGTCTGCTGCGCTTCGGCATCCGCCCGCCCGCCCCGTGGAGCGTGCTGACGATCTACATGACGATCGTCTTCCTGGCGGTGATGGTCTACGTCTCGTCCGACGCCGACTCGTGGCGGAGCTTCGTGCGTCCGCTGTGGACGACGCTGGTCGACCCGGACAAGCGCTGGCTGCGGCTCGTGTTGATCGTGCTGATGCCGCTGCTGCTCGGCTACTACGCCTACAGCCAGGCGGCGGCCAAGCCGCAGGCGCCCGCGGAGCTGCGCGCCGTGCACCCGGCGCCGCCGGGGTCGATCCAGTTTCGCGGCAAGGAGATCAACATCTCGGGGGTGGAGAACCCGCTGCGCAAGGACCCGGCGAAGTTCAAGGAGTACGTGGCCCGGGGCGCGGACGTCTATATCCGCAACTGCATGTACTGCCACGGCGACAACCTCGATGGGCGGGGGCACTTCGCCAAGGGGTTCAATCCACCTCCTGCGAATTTCCAGGACCCGGGGACGATCGCGATGCTCCAGGAGGCGTACCTGTTCTGGCGGATCGCCAAGGGCGGGCCTGGCCTGCCCAAGGAGTCCACTCCGTGGAACTCCGTCATGCCGGCCTGGGAAGACCGGCTGACCGAGGAGCAGATCTGGGAAGTCATCATGTATCTGTACGACGCGACCGGGCAGCAGCCGCGGCGCTGGGAAGCGGCCCACTAATGCGTTTCGATGGTACCGCGCCACCCGCGCAGCGCGGCGATTCTTCGTTGCGACTCCTGTCTCTGACGTCCTTGCTGTTTGCGATTCTCTTCGTCCCATCCATCGTCTCTGCGCAGCCGGGAGATGCGAACGCTGGGAAGGTTCTTTACGAGAGGAAGTGTGCGGGGTGTCATGGGGTGAAGGGGGACGGCAAGGGGGCGGCGGCGGAGCTGTTGCGGCCGGCGCCCCGGGATTTCACGTCGGGGATCTACAAGATCCGGTCGACGGCGAACAAGATTCCCACGGACAAGGACCTCTTCGAGGTCATCACCTACGGGATGCCGGGGACGTCGATGCCGCCCTGGTCGGTGCTGCCGGAGAAGGAGCGCTGGAACCTCGTCGCCTACGTCAAGACGTTTGCGGCCGACAAGTTCAAGGAAGCGCCGAAGAAGCTCGAGCTGCCCAAGGAGGTCGCCTCCTCGGCGGCGTCCATCAAGCGCGGCAAGGAGATGTTCGAGGCCATCGAGTGCAACAAGTGCCACGGCAGCGACGGCCGCGCGGACGGCCCGTCCCGTCCCGAGCTGAAGGACGAGTGGGGCCAGCCCATCGCGCCCGCGAACCTGACCAAGCGCTGGACGTTCCGCGGGGGCGCGAGCCGCGCCGACATCGCGACCCGGCTCGGCGCCGGCATCCTCGGCACCCCGATGCCGTCGTTCATCGACAGCGTGGAGAAGCCCGAGGACATCTGGCACCTGACCAACTACATCGCCTCGCTGGGCCCCGAGGCCCCCTCGTACTCGACCCTGCTCACGGCGCGGGCCATCAAGGACGCGATCCCGGACGATCCGAACGCCGAATTCTGGCGGAAGATCCCGGCCCAGAGCATTCCGCTCATGGGGCAGGTGATCGTGGACCCGCGGAATTTCAACCCCTCGATCGACCTGCTGTCCGTGCGGGCCGCGTACAACGACAAGGAGATCGCCTTCCAGCTGACGTGGGACGATCCGACGCAGTCGCAGCCCGACGGCAAGGACGTCTACGCCGACGTCGTCGCGCTCCAGTTCCCGCCGTCGGTGGGGACGGGGACGGAGCGCCCGTACTTCCTGATGGGCGACGGGTCGGATGCCGTCTACCAGCTCCGCTGGGAGAACAGCAAGGGGCCGCTGGAGGTCACGGCCAACGGTCCGGGGAAGATCACGGCGGTCGCGGGCTCCGAGGCGACGGGCAAGGGGGTCTTCCAGAACGGCCAGTACCGCGTCGTCGTCAAGCGCCCGCTCGCGTCGAAGGACGCGACGCGCATCACGTTCCAGCCGGGGGTCTTCACGCCGATCGCTTTCCAGGCGTGGGACGGCGGAGCGGGGGAGACCGGGCCCAAGATGTCGCTGACGTCATGGTACTATTTGCGGCTGGAGGAGCCGCAGTCGAATCGACGTTTCGTGATTCCTCCCGTGGTTGCTCTCCTCACGCTCGCGGCGATGCTGCTGGTGGTGCGTGTGGCCGCAGGGCGTGGCGGTGCATAGCAGTGCGAGGTGAGCGCCGTCCGACGGCGCGAGCCGAGCGGTGAGATGATCGAAAAATCGAGCGCTCGGGCGCTGAGCGCCGAATACCCCGAATGTGCATGAAGGAGGACGAGCGATGCGCAAGCTGATCGCGGCGGTGGCGGGTCTGGCGCTGGTCGTCGGCGGCGTCGCGTTTGTCGCGGGGACCCGGACCGCGACGGCCCAGGGCGGCGGGACCATCGAAGCCGAGGTGAAGTACAACGGCGCGCCCCAGGTCGAGAAGCTCAAGGTCAACAAGGACGTCGAGAAGTGCGGAACCGAGGCGGCGATCGAGAAGGTCGTCGTCGGCGGCAACAAGGGTCTGGCCAACGTCGTGGTGTCGGTGCCCGAGGCCAAGGGCGCGCCGACCGCGAAGAAGATCACCATCGACCAGCACGGCTGCAAGTTCGTGCCCCACGTCAGCGTCATGACGCCGGGCGAGGTGGATCTGAAGAACTCCGACGACATCCTGCACAACATCCACACGTATTCGACGGCGAACCCGTCCATCAACAAGGCGCAGCCGAAGTTCAAGAAGGTGATGACGGAGAAGTTCGAGAAGCCGGAGATCATCAAGCTCACCTGCGACGTGCACAGCTGGATGCTCGGGTGGATCGCCGTCATGCCCAACCCGTACTTCGGCGTGACCGACGGCAACGGCGTCGCCAAGATCGAGAATGTCCCCCCCGGCAAGTACAAGGTCGAGGCCTGGCACGAGACGCTCGGCAAGCAGACCAAGGAGGTCGAGGTCAAGGCCGGGCAGACGACCAAGGTCGCGCTCGAGATGAAGAAGTAGGGCCAGGAGGCTCGGACCAGCATGCTCAACTGGTGGCTGCCGGAGAACGTATCGACGTACGGTCGGGAGATCGACTGGCTGTTCCACCTCATCTACTGGATCACCGGCATCACCTTCATCCTGGTGGCGGTGACGATGCTCGCCTTCCTGGTGATCTACCGTGACCGCCCGGGCCGACGCGCGCGGTACACCCACGGCAGCACGCCGCTGGAGATCGCGTGGACGATCGTGCCCGCGCTCATTCTCGTGGTCCTCACCCTGCTGAGCGTGCCCGCCTGGTCGAAGATCAAGATGACCATGCCGCAGACGGACTTCGTCCTGCAGGTGACGGCGAAGCAGTTCAACTGGCAGGTGACCTATCCCGGCGCCGACGGCAAGTTCGGCACCGCCGACGACAAGACGCTGCTGGACGAGATGCACGTCCCCGTCAACAAGGTGGTCCGCGTCAACCTCAAGTCCCAGGACGTCATCCACAGCTTCTTCGTGCCCCAGTTCCGGATGAAGCAGGACGCCGTGCCCGGCCGGGAGATCGCCCAGTGGTTCGAGGTGACGAAGCCCGGCAAGTACGAGCTGCCGTGCGCTGAGCTGTGCGGCTTCGGGCATTCGGGCATGCGGGGCTGGATCTACGTCCACACGAAAGAGGAGTACGCGAAGTGGGCCGCGGAGAACCTCACCGCGGGCGGCGCCGCCCCGGCGGACGCGCCGAAAAGCGAGAACAAGGCCGAGTCGACGACGGAGGGTAAACCCAAGTCATGACCCCCAGTACCACCGCTCACGGCCACGCCCCCGCGGCGCACGCCGAGCACCACGAGCTCGGCTTCGTCCGCACCTACATCTTCTCGACCGACCACAAGATGATTTCCCGCCAGTTCCTGTTCCTGGGCCTGTTCATGATGATCATCGGGGGTCTCCTGGCGCTGGTCGTCCGCTGGCAGCTCGCCTGGCCGGAGACGGCCGTGCCGGGGTTGAGCGGCATCCTCAAGGAGACGCAAGGCATCCTCGAGCCCTCGACCTACAACATGGCGTTCACCATGCACGCCACCATCATGATCTTCTTCGTGGTCATGCCCATCCTGGCCGGCTCCTTCGGCAACTTCTGCATCCCGCTCATGATCGGCGCGCGCGACATGGCCTTCCCGGTCCTCAACATGCTCTCGTTCTGGGTGACGTTCAGCGCCGGCCTCCTGATGCTCTCGGGCTTCTTCGTCGAGGGCGGCCATGCCGCAGCGGGCTGGACGTCCTACGCGCCGCTCTCGGCGGTGCCGCAGTACACGGGCGTCAACTGGGGCCAGAACATCTGGTGCATGAGCCTGTTCATCATGGGTATCGGCTCCATGATGGGCTCGATCAACTACATCACCACCATCATCAACATGCGGGCGCCCGGCATGAAGCTGTTCCGGATGCCGCTGGTGGTCTGGTCGCTGTTCATCACCGCGATCCTGCTCCTCCTCGCACTCCCCGTGCTGACGTCGGGCGTGGCCATGCTCCTGTTCGACCGCACGCTGGGGACGAGCTGGTTCCGGCCCTCGGGCGGCGGCGAGCCGCTGCTCTGGCAGCATCTGTTCTGGTACTTCGGGCACCCGGAGGTCTACATCCTGATCCTGCCCGCCATGGGGATCGCCTCCGAGATCCTGCCCGTCTTCGCGCGCAAGCCGATCTTCGGCTACCACGCGATGGCGTTCTCGATGATCGGCATCGCCTTCCTGTCGTGGATCGTCTACGGCCACCACATGTTCGTGAGCGGCATGAACCCCGCGCTCGGCATGGCCTTCATGGTGACGACGATGATCATCGCCGTGCCATCGGCCATCAAGACCTTCAACTGGCTGGGCACGCTGTGGGGCGGGCGTATCCAGTTCACCGTGCCCATGCTGAACGCGCTGGCCTTCGTGGGCATGTTCGTGATCGGCGGGCTCTCCGGCATCTTCATGGCCTCGACGCCGGTCGACATCTTCATCCAGGACACGTACTTCATCGTCGCGCACATCCACTACGTCGTGTTCGGCGGCTCGATCTTCGGGGCCTTCGCCGGCATCTACTACTGGTTCCCCAAGATGTTCGGTCGCATGATGAACAATCCCCTCGGCCACCTGCACTTCTGGGGGACCTTCATCTTCTTCAACGGCACGTTCTTCCCCATGCACATCATCGGGGTGGGCGGCCAGATGCGGCGGATCTACAACCCGATGCAGTACGAGTTCCTCCAGCACCAGCAGCACTGGAACGTCTTCATCACGATCTGCGCCATCGGGCTCGGGCTGTCGCAGATTCCCTTCGTGATCAACTTCTTCTGGAGCCTGTTCGCGGGCAAGAAGGCGCCGCTGAACCCCTGGAACTCGAACACGCTGGAATGGACGGCGCCCTCGCCGCCGCCCCATCTCAACTGGGGCCCGACGCTGCCGACTGTCTACCGCGGTCCGTACGAGTACAGCGCGCCGGAGTCGAAGGAAGACTTCCTGCCCCAGACCCAGCCGCCCGGACGGGCCGCGGTGGCCCGCCATTGAAGTGCGAGCTGAACGCCGTCCGACGGCGTGAGGCGAGCGGTGAAATGATCGAAAATTGTACGAGGTGGTGACGTCCCCGGAATGACGCGATCCGCCCATCGGCTCGCCCTGACCACGGCGGGGGCGACGTTCGTGCTGATCCTGTTCGGCGGACTCGTCACGAACACGGGCGCCGCGCTCGCCGTGCCCGACTGGCCGACCACCTTCGGCCACAACATGTTGCTCTATCCCTGGTCCGGGATGGTCGGCGGCATCTTCTACGAACACAGCCACCGGCTGATCGGCGCGGTCGTGGGCCTCCTGACCCTGATCCTCGGTGCCACGCTGTGGCGCGCGGGGGGACGCCTGCGCTGGCTCGGCGTCGCCGCCGTCGCCGCGGTCCTCGTCCAGGGCGTGCTGGGCGGCCTGCGCGTCGTGCTGCTGCAGGGAACGCTGGCCATCCTGCATGGCTGCCTGGCCCAGGCCTTCTTCGGGCTGCTCGTCGCCATCGCGCTCCTGACGGCGCGCGTGACGCCGCCGTCGCCGCAGGGGGTGTTGCCCTCGACGCGGGCGCTGACGCTCGCCACCGCCACCCTCATCTATGTGCAGATCGTCTTCGGCGCGCTGCTCACCCACGCCGGCCGCATCGATCTCCATCTGGCGGGCGCCCTGGGGGTCTTCGTGCTGGCGCCGATGGCGACGGCGCGTCTGCGTCGTGGGGGCGACGGGGTGGCCGCGGCGGCGGCGCGCACGCTGCTCGTCCTGCTGGGCATCCAGCTCCTGCTCGGCGCGGGGGCCTTCGTGGGCCGGTTCACGGCGCTGCCGCTTCCGGGCGGCGCCTTCACGGGGCTGGCGCTGCCCGTCGCCCATCGCCTGGTCGGCAGCCTCCTCCTGGGCGCCGCGGTGGTGCTCGCGCTGCGCGCGAGCGCGGCCGGCGTGTCGGCCGCCTGGCCGGCGGTGGGACCGCGCCTGGCGGTGGTGCCACGAGGTACGCGCTGATGCCTCCCACGGAAGTGATCGTCGCCAGCATCGCACGGGACCGTCGTCAGGTCGCCGCGGATCTGCTGGCGCTCACGAAGCCGCGCGTCGTCGTGATGATCCTCGTGACGACGCTGGTCGGGTACTACGTGGGGCTGACGGGCGCGCCCGACTACGTGCGGATGCTCCATCTCATCGTGGGCACGCTCCTCGCGGCCGGGGGAACACTCGCGCTCAACCAGTACTCGGAGCGCCACGTCGACTCGCTCATGGAGCGGACACGGATGCGGCCGCTGCCCGACGGGCGCTTGCAGCCGCTCGAGGCGTTGCTCTTCGGCACGGCCATCACGGTGCTCGGCATCGCCGATCTCGCGGCCTTCGTGGGTGCGCTCAGCGCCGCCGTGACCGCGACCACCGCCGTGCTCTACCTGTTCGCGTACACGCCGCTCAAGGTTCGAACGGCGCTGTGCACGATCGTGGGCGCGGTGCCCGGGGCACTGCCGCCGGTCACGGGCTGGGTGGCGGCCCGCGATGATCTCTCGCTCGGCGCCTGGGTCCTCTTCGGTATCCTGTTCCTCTGGCAGCTCCCGCACACGCTGGCCATCGCGCGCCTCTACCGCGACGACTACGCCCGGGCCGGTGTGCGCGTGCTGCCCGTCGTGGACGTCGACGGCAGCACGACGGAGCGTCAGATCGTCACCGCGTGCCTGGCCCTGCTCGCCGTGAGCCTGCTGCCGACGCTGATCGGGCTCACGGGCGGCGTGTACTTCACGGGGGCCCTGCTCCTCGGCCTGACGTTCGCCGTGCTGGGCGGGTGGCAGGCCCTCGCGCCCTCGACGCTGTCCGCGCGCCGCGTGCTCTACGCGTCCCTGCTGTATCTCCCGGCCCTGCTGGCGCTCCTGGCCTTCGACAAGATATGAGCACGGAGACGATGCCCGGCTTCGCGCACGACGAGCACAGGGCGCGTAACCGTCGGCTGCTGCGCGTGCTGCTCATGATCATGGCGACGCTCGTGGTGGCCTCGCTGCTGGTGGGGGTGCGCTGGTGACGGCCATCCTCCAGGCTCCGCCGCGACAGCGTCCGGCCCGCGCGAACGGTCGTGTCCCGCCGCCGACCCCGCCCACCGGTGGGGGCGACGACGCCGACCGGGATCCGGCGCGTGGACGGCCGCTCCTCGACAACGCCGTGCTCGCGACCGTCTTCGTCATCGCCGGAGAAGTCATGTTCTTCGCCGGCCTCGTCTTCTCGTTCTGGGTGGTGCGCCTGTCCTCCCCCGTCTGGCCGCCGCCGCTGCAGCCGCGGCTTCCCGTGGGCGTGACCGCGGTCAACACCGTCGTCCTGCTCGCCTCCAGCGCGGCCATCGTGGCGGCGATGCGCGCGCGCGCGCGTGGCGACCGGCGCGCATTCGTGAGACGACTCGGCCTCACCGCCGCGCTCGGCGGCCTGTTTCTCGCCGTTCAGGGGTTCGAGTGGCTGCGCCTCATCGGGTTCGGCCTGACGATGGCCTCGGGGGCCTATGGCTCGACGTTCTATACGCTCATCGGGGCTCACGCGGCGCACGTCGTGGCCGCGCTCGGGTGGCTCGGCTTCACGCTGGTGCTGGCCTCGCGCGGCCACTTCGCGGGGCCGCGGGCGGCGGCCGTGACCGCCTGCGCGATGTACTGGCACTTCGTCGTCGCGCTGTGGCCCATTCTCTACGTGACGGTGTACCTGCTGTGATGGCGCGCGCCGTGTTCATCGCGCTCCTGCTGCTTCCGCGCCCGGTCTGGGCGTGCGCCACGTGCGTGGCCTCGGCCTACGGCGATCGGACGTTCAACTGGGCGTTTCTCGGATTGATCCTGATGCCGTTCGTGGTCGGGGGCGGCATCGCGGTGGTGCTCGCCTCTCGCTACTACGCGGCTCACCGGCACGGGGATCCTTCCCCCCGCGGCGCTCTCGCCGCTGCGCAGCTCGCACCACACGAGGAGAGCTCTCTATGACTGCTGCCACGGTCCACTCGGCGGTCGAGCCCGCCGAGACCCCGCTCACCCCCGACAGCTGGGGCAAGCTCGGGATGTGGGTGTTCCTGGTCGGCGATGCCGTCGGCTTCGGCGTCCTCCTCGCCGGCTACGGCGCCATGCGCGCCACCAGCGGCGACTGGCCGAACCCGTATCAGGTCCTCGGCATCAACCTCACGGCGATCATGACCTTCCTGCTGATCTGCTCGAGCGTCACGATGGTGAAGGCGCTGGAGTGGCTGGGGCGAGGCGATCGGTCGCGCGCGATCCAGTACCTGTTCTTCACGGCCCTCGGCGGGGCGATCTTCGTCAGCCTGCAGGCCTACGAGTGGACGCACCTGATCCATCGCGGGCTGCACATCAACCAGAACCCGTGGGGCGCGACCCTCTTCGGCACCTCGTTCTTCCTCGTCACGGGGTTCCACGGCCTGCACGTCACCGGCGGGGTCATCTACCTGGTGTCGATGATCCGCTACGTCGCCCACCGGCCGCAGGCGGCGGCCAGCTACAACGCGGTGGAGATCACCGGTCTCTACTGGCACTTCGTCGACTTGGTCTGGATCATGGTCTTCACCTTCATGTACCTCCTCTAGGCCCATGAAAAAGGGCCATCTGCGTCGTTGGCTCGGGCGCGCCTCCCTGCGGCGTATGCGGCATACGCCTCAGTCGGCGCTTCCCTCGCCGCCTAGCATCTGGCCCTTTTTGATGGGCCTAGACCGCTGTTTCGAAACCTCTTAAGGGGGCGCGAACGATGGCGGAAGCGCACAAGCACCCGAACTACATGGCCATCTTCTGGTACCTGGCGATCCTCACGATCATCGAGCTGGCCGTCATCTACATGCCGCTGGCGAAGTTCACCATCGGCGTGCTGCTGTGCGCGCTCGCGCTCGGCAAGGCCGCGCTGGTCGCCATGTACTTCATGCATCTCAAGTTCGAGGCCAAGACGCTCGGCTGGATCGCGGTGACGCCGCTGGCGATCGCGACGCTCCTCGTGTTCGTCCTGCTCCCCGACGGCTTCGCCGTGCTCAAGACGACGGACGCCGCCAAGAAACCCGCCGCGACGGCGCCGGCCAAGCACTAGCCAAGAATTGCGACCGACGCGTGCCCCTCGAGCCCGCTGCCGGCCGGGCCGCCCGTATCGCGCGCCGGGCGCTCGCGCTTGCGCGCTCTGTGGGCTGCGCTTCGAGCGCGCGCAGGGCTACTGGGTGGGCGCGATCTACGTCAACTACGCGGTGACGACGACCCTGGTCCTCACCGGGTACTTCGTGCTGTGGGCGCGCACGGAGCTCTCGACGGCGGCTCAGCTCACCATCTGGATCCCGTTTCTCCTGATCTTCCCGCTGTGGTTCTTCCGCTACAGCCGCAGCGTCTGGCTGGCACTCGAGTTCTTCTTCAACCCGGAACCCTAACTCGGAGGGGGGCTCCGCCCCCCTTCCGACGGTCGTCACGCGCCTGGGGGCGCGTTCCTCCCTGCCTCCCCCCGGCGACAGGATTGCGCGGGCGAAGCCCGCGCTCGAACGCGGTCTGGCTTGGCGTTGCGTTCGGTCTTTTGCTGCTGCTCGGGCTGGGGGCGCCCACGTTCGCGTACGAAGAGGTGGCGGTGGCGGATGGCGGCGTGGTCAGCGGCCGCCGAAGCTGGAGCCCATTGCGGTGAACAAGAACCGCGACGTGTGCGGGGAGCGGAAGCCGTCCGAGGCGCTGGTCGTGGGGGGCAACGGGGGCGTGAAGGGCGGCGTCGTGCTCATCGAGGGCGTGACGCGCGGCAAGAAGGCCAAGAGCGACGTGATCGTCGACAACCACCATTGCCTCTTCGTCTCCCACGTGTCGGCGACCATGACGGGCGAGCGGGTGCGGGTGAAGAACTCCGATGCGATCCTGCACAACACGCACGGCTTTCTCGGCAAGCCCACGGTCTTCAACCTGGCCCTGCCCAACAAGGACCAGATGATCGACATCACCAAGCGGCTGACGAAGCCGGGTGTGGTCCGCGTCCTTTGCGATGCGCATCCGCACATGTTCGGCTGGCTCGTCGTCCACGACAGCCCCTACGTGACCGTCACCGACGACCACGGGGCGTACCGCATCGACGGGGTGCCGCCGGGAACGTGGAAGGTCACGATGTGGCACGAAGGCTTTCGCGCCAAGGGCGTGGACAAGGACGGACGCCCGCTCTACGACGAGCCGCGGATGGTGACCAGAGAGATCACCGTAGCGCCCAAGGCCACCGCCACCCTGGACTTCGAATTGAAGTGATGGCCAATCAGGAGACCCTCATGTTCAAGCACATCTACGTGCCGGTCGACAACTCGGACTACTCGAACCGGGCCATCGACCTCGCCGTCGAGCTGGGCAAGGCGTTCGCGGCGAGGCTCACCGGCTGCCACGTGTACGCGGCGCGCCTGCACGACTATCGATTCAAGCAGATGGAGTACACGCTGCCCGAGGAGTACAAGGACGAGAACGAGCTGGAGCGCCAGCGCAAGATCCACGACTCGCTGATCGCCATGGGCCTGCAGCTCATCTCCGACTCCTATCTCGACGTCATGGGACGCCAGTGCGAGGAGGCGGGCCTGGGCTTCACGCGCAAGATGATCGACGGCAAGCACTACAAGGTCCTCATCGAGGACACCCTGGCCTCCGACTACGATCTCGTCGTCATGGGCGCGCTCGGCATGGGCGCCGTCAAGGACAGCCAGCTCGGCTCCGTCACCGAGCGCTACGTGCGGAAGATCGACCGCGACATCCTGATCGTGCGCAACACGGACGCCCTGAAGGACCAGCAGGGGGCGATCGTCGTGTGCCTCGACGGCTCGCCGCAGTCGTTCAACGGCCTGAAGGTCGGGATCGCGCTGGCCAAGGCGCTCAATCGGCCGATCCAGGCCGTCGCCGTCTACGATCCCTACCTGCACTACGCGATGTTCAACGGGATCGTCGGCGTGCTCAACGAGAAGGCGTCGAAGATCTTCCGCTTCAAGGAGCAGGAGCAGCTGCACGAGGAGATCATCGATACGGGGCTGGCGAAGATCTACCAATCGCACCTGGAGATCGGCCGGAAGCTCGCCGCCGAGGACGGCGTCGATCTCTCCATCACCCTCCTGGACGGCAAGTGCTTCGAGAAGATCCTCAC
>WNGB01004181.1_pt1 | contig 25844 bp, 23 predicted proteins | sample 5400681 | NCBI WGS metagenome assembly WNGB01 (sample SAMN13153367, study PRJNA577476) | soil metagenome | isolation source: 115 cm soil or saprolite under grassland replicate 2 | place: USA:California | collected 2016-06-15
TGGTCCGGGCGTTGGCCGACGGCTCGATCAGCGTGCTCAGTGCCGCGACCACCTGCGCCACCGCCGGCATCATCGTCGGGGTGGTCACGCTCACCGGCCTCGGCCAGAAGTTCGCCGATATCGTGATCAGCTACGCCGGCCAGAGCCTCCTCCTCACCGCGATCTACACTGCGCTGGTCGTTTGGATCGTGGGTCTCGCCGTGCCGGTGACGGCCTCCTACATCATCTGCGCGGTGATCGCGGCCCCCGCGCTGACCAAGCTCGGCGTGCCGGCGGTCGCCGCGCACATGTTCATCTTCTACTACTCGGTGCTGTCGGAGGTGTCGCCACCGACGGCGTTGTCGCCGTTCGCGGCCGCGGCGATCACGGGCGGTGATCCCTACAAGACGACCTTGCAGGCGTGGAAGTACACGCTGCCGGCATTTCTGGTGCCGTTTGTGTTCGTGCTCGATCCGCAGGGGATCGGCCTCCTGCTCCTGATTCCGAAGGACGGTTCGGCGCTCGACATCGTCATGATCACGGGCAAGACCGCTCTCGGGCTGGCAGCGCTAGCGGCGGCCGCGCAGGGCTGGGCCTTGCGGCGGACCACCAAGGTCGAGCGGGTGCTCCTGCTGATTGCCGGCCTGCTTCTGGTGTTTCCCAGCTTGATGGAGGCCCTGATCGAGAGCATCGTTGGCCGTGACATAAGCTACACGGCGACATTTGGCGTCGCCATTGGCATCGCGGTTTTGCTAAAGCAGATGGTGTTGGGCGTCCCGCCGGGCGCGCAGGCGGCCAGCCGAGAAGGCCGACAATAGGGAGGACCACATGACGAAGCACCATCGATTTGGGATCTCCGCCCTGGCGCTGGGTGTATCGGTGCTGGCCGGCGCGGCGCTGGCTCAGCAGCAGAACATCGCGATCGCCACCGGCGGCACCGGCGGCGTCTATTATCCGCTCGGTGGCGGAATGGCGAACGTCCTGTCGAAACATGTTCCGGGCGTGCAGGCGACCGCGCGCGTGACCGGCGGCTCGGTCGACAATCTCAAGCTGATCGGATCGAAGCAAAGCGAGGTCGCGCTGGTGATGGTCGACGCCGCGGTCGATGCGTTCAAGGGCGAGGACAAGTTCAAGGGCGCTCCGGTCGACGTGCGCACCCTGATGGTGCTCTACCCGAACCGCATGCACGTCGTGTCGATCGACGGCACCGGCATCACCAAGATGTCCGACCTCAAGGGCAAGCGCCTCTCCACCGGCTCGCCCGGTAGCGCGACCGAGGTCATGGCCTTCCGAGTTATCGAGGCCGCGGGCCTTGATAAGGACAAGGATATGAAGCGCGAACGGCTGGGCGTTGCCGAATCCGTGAACGCGCTCAAGGACCGTAAGATCGACGGCTTCTTCTGGGTCGGCGGCCTGCCGACCGCCGCCGTCACCGATCTTGGCGCGACCCCGGGCGTGAAGATCGTCATGGTCGATCACGCCGACGTGGTCGAGAAGATGAACGCCAAGTACGGTGGCATTTATTCGACCGACGTGATCCCGGGGCCCACCTATCCGGGCCAGGACAAGGACAATAAGGTCGCGGTCGTGCAGAACATCCTGGTCGCCAATGCCAGCATGTCGGACAAGATGGCCTATGACATCGTCAAGACGTTTTTCGACAAGCGCGACGAGCTCATTGCGGTGCACGGCGAGGCGCGCGCCATCGCGCTCGAGAACCAGACGAACAAGAACACGACCATCCCTTGGCATCCCGGCGCACTGAAGTACCTGGCCGAGAAGGGCGTGAAGATGTGAGCTGCGCGGAGGCGAGCCTCGCAGCATGAAGCGCGTGCACGGCTGGTGGTACGGCCTGATGGCCGCCGGCGGGCTCGGCTTCGGACTCCTCGGTGAGCGTCGGCCTTTCGGTCACGACCTGCTCGCTCACCCGCTGGTCGTGTACTTCGCGCTCGCCGCCGTCGGTCTGCTGGTGCTGCGCGCCGTGCTGGCCCGGCCGGTGCCAGAGCTCATTCCCGAACGCACACTGCTTGCAGGTTGCCTGTTCGGCGTGGCGGCATTCCTCGCCGGTAACTGGATCGGCGTCCACGTCATTGGCGGCGCGGCGACACAATGACGCCGTTCTCGCGCCGTTGTCGTGATCGGGGTATTGACCAACCGTTTACCAAACGCCCTCTGCGCGCGTGAATCCGGCGCGCTGCCATTGCCATTCTTCGCGGCTGTGCCTCATGTAGGGCGATTAACGCTATCGCAAGGTTAATCAGGCAATAAAGAATCGTCCCATTTGCGCCATTCCAGCGCCTTGTGGCGACGACACAGTATGCGTTGGGTAAGCGTAGCGTTGCGTGAGCGGGGTGGATGGTTACGTCGCGTAACAGGCCGAAGGGCGGTCTTGCCCCCTTCGGCCTTGGCATTCTCGCGTTTCTATTGACGCCGAGCGTCATCGGCTATCAGGAGCTCGCCGCGTTCATCGCACGGCAGGGCGCCCCTGCCGAGCGCGGCCAGACGCACAATATTGCCTCGCCATTCGGCACGATCCACGCGCCGACCCTGAGCCTGCCCCGGCCGATCAGCGCGGCACTGCCGGCATCGCTAAGCTACGCGCTGGCCGGCCTCGATCCGAGCAATGTGGACATCACTGGTTCGATCCGGGAGCGCTTGCTCCGCGAGAGCGCCATGGACGCGATGCCGGGTGCATCCGCTGCGCCGAAAATCGAGCGTAGGCTCAAGGGCGACCGTATCGTCGCGCCGCAGCCGGTCGAGGAACCGGCTGTCGTGGCGCTGGCGCCTTGGGGCCGCAAGGGCGACCGGCTGGCGATCCGGCCGCAATCGGAACCCCAGGCTCCCATAGTTGCCGAAACGCCGCCGGTCGAGCCGCCGTCCGCAGCGGCGGTCGCAGCTTTGCCGCCAGCTGAGTCCGTAGACGCGGCCAAGTCGCAGCCGCCAGCCGACGCAGGCGCTCCCATCGTGCTCGCCGCCGTCGATCCGGCGGCGTCCGCCGGGACCGCACCGACCGCGGCCAAGGGCGACCTTGCCCGAACAGCCGACGTGCGCGAGCAGATCGACGAGGCGGTCGATGCCGCCGAGCAGCTCGTGCCCGGCTTTGTTCCGCGCGACGAACTCGATCCGACCGTGCGCGTGGCGCGGCTCTTTTTCGGGGCCCACCCGATGGCCGCCGAAGGCCCGGAGACGCTGAAGCCCTGGACGGAGGGCGAGGCACCGAGCGCCGAGACGTTGCAGGTCGCGGTCGATCCGAACGCCAGGGTCGCTGCATTGCCGCCCGAGCCGTTGCTGCCACAGACCACGCCTGAGGAGGCATCGCCGGAGGTTGCGAAGAAACAGGACAAGCTGCGGCCGGATGAAACGCCCAAGGAGGACGAGGCCGCGGTCACCACCAGGGAAGCCGAACCGCCCAAGGGCGGCGAAACCATCGCGGCCAAGGGCGAGGTCACCGGCGCAGGTCGGCGGCCGATGACGCCGGCGGAGCGCCTCAAGCTCGACGAGGCCGGTCGTGCCAAGGCGGAGAAGTGTCTCGCTGCCGCCATCTACTTCGAGGCGCGCGGCGAGCCCGTGCGCGGCCAGATCGCGGTCGCCCAGGTGATCCTCAACCGCGCATTCTCCGGCAAATACCCGGACACGGTCTGCGGCGTCGTCTATCAGAATTCGCACCGGCATCTCGCCTGTCAGTTCACCTTTGCCTGCGACGGCATTGCCGACGTGGTGAGGGAGCCCGATGCGATGGAGCGCGCCCAGAAGATCGCGCGCGAGTCGCTTGACGGCAAGCTGTGGCTGCCCGAGGTCGGCAAGGCCACGCACTACCATGCCTACTGGGTGCGCCCGAGCTGGGTGCGCGAGATGACAAAGCTCCACAAGCTCGGTGTCCACACCTTCTACCGGCCGCGCGCCTGGGGCGATGGTGCCGACGCGCCTGAGTGGGGCGACGCTGAGACGACGGCGGCGACGCAGAAGCAGCTCTAGCTTGGCGCCACGTAGCGCCAGCGGCGACTTGATCTTGCGAGGGCGAGGACTACCTTCATCGGGTCAGGAGTGTCCGATGCAGAACGACCTTGCGCCGGCGACAGCCGCCCCCCTCGTGGATCCCGGGATCATCAAGGACTACCACGCCCACATCTATTACGATCCCGCGACCACACGCGACAAGGCTGCACGCCTGCGCGAACGCGTGGCGACGACATTCCCAGAGGCGATTGTCGGGCGCTGGCACGATGAGCTGGTCGGGCCGCACCTGCGATCGATGTATCAGATCGCGTTTCCGCGCACGATGCTGGCATCGTTCCTGCCGTGGCTCATGCTCAACCGCGACGGCCTGACCATCCTGCTTCATCCCGGCACCGGTGACGCCTACGCCGACCACACCGATCACGCGGCCTGGCTCGGCGGCGTGCTCCCGCTCAAGCTCGACGTGCTGCGCAGCGAGACGAAAGCGTAGTCATTCAGCGGCCAACCCCCGCGTCGATCGTCTTTCGCAGGAACGCATAGCCGAGGCCGAAGTCTGAACCCGTGAGCGCCGCCAGCGTCCGCACATCTGTGCGTCGGTCAAGGCGAGGGCGCCTGCGACTTGCACGTCCTCCAGCCATCGATAGGGATCGTCGATGTCCGCGGGCAGGGCTTCCTGCATGGTGCCGTTCTCCGAACGATGGCACTCAACCCGCCAATGCCGACAAATGTACGATGCCGCGTCGGAAGAGATCAAATCTCGACGTCGAGCGCCACGTCGAGGTTGGGCGCCGAGTGGGTGATCCAGCCGGATGAGGCGTAGTCGACGCCGGTCGCCGCCACCGCCTCGATGGTGTCGAGGGTGATGCCGCCTGAGGCCTCGAGCGGGAAGCGGCCCGCGACCAGCTCGACCGCCTTGCGCATATCATCGACGTTCATGTTGTCGAGCAGCACCGCATCGGCCAAGCCGACGGCGAGGACCTCGCCGAGCTGATCGAGGCTGTCCACCTCGATCTCGATCTTGACCAGATGACCGGCGCTGGCGCGCGCGCGTTCCAGCACGCTGCGAATGCCGCCTGCGACCGCGATGTGATTGTCCTTGATCAGCATGGCATCGTCGAGACCGAAGCGGTGGTTGAAGCCGCCGCCGCAACGGACCGCGTATTTTTCGAGCGCGCGCAGGCCCGGCGTGGTCTTGCGCGTGCAGCAGATGCGCGTGCGCGAGCCTTTGATACGGCGCACAAATCCATGCGTGGCCGTGGCCACGCCGGAGAGATGGCCGAGCAGGTTGAGCGCGACGCGTTCGGCCGCCAGCACCGCGCGGGCGGGGCCAGTGACGTGCATGAGCGCGGTCTTGACCTCGACGCTCGTGCCGTCACGCGCGTGTGCCGTGATCGCGATGTCGGGCGCGAGCTTGCGGAACGCAGTGGCGACCAGCGGTAAGCCGGCGATCACTCCGGCCTTGCGCGCGACCACGATGGCATGCGCGGTCGCGCTCTCCGGGATGGTTGCGACCGACGTCACGTCGCCAGCACGTCCGAGGTCTTCCGCCAGCGCGCGAGTGACCGCCTCGTCGATTTCGAGCGGGGAGAGGAAGGCGTCGGGGCAGAGGAGGGATTGCGACATGGTCACGCGTAGATGGGGGCGGTGGCGTCGGCTGCGATTCGGCGGGCCTCGGTAAGTGTCAGAAACGTCCGTCGTGCCTGCGCCGGATCGGTTCGCAGATAGTCCCCGCGCGCATGGGCGCCGCGGCTTTCACGCCGGGCAAGCGCGGCGGCGGCAATCAGGAGCGCAGCGGTCGCCATGTTGCGAAGCGCGGGCGTGGCCGCCTCGCGTTCAATGCGGGTGATCGTGTCGAGCGCTCTCGCGAGCCCCTTCGCGTCGCGCGTCACTCCGACATGCCGCGACATGGTCGCGCGCAATTCCTGCACGTGCGGCGATGCGACTTCCAGGACTTGGTCGGCGTGGAACGGCGGTTGTGGCGGAAGCGTCATCGCTGTTTGCGGCACCACACCTGAAATGTCCGCGGCGATCCTGGACGCGAACACGACCGCTTCGAGCAGCGAGTTGGAGGCGAGACGGTTTGCTCCATGCACGCCGGTCGATGCGACCTCGCCCGCTGCCCAGAGGCCCTCGAGCGAGGTACGGCCACGCGCATCGGTGCGCACGCCACCCATGTGGTAGTGAGCCGCCGGCGCGATCGGAATAGGCGCGCGTGTCGGATCGATGCCGGCCGCGATGCAACTCGCGTAGGCGCTGGGAAAGCGATCCGGAAAAGCCTTCCCGATCGTGGCCCGCGCGTCGAGGAAAGCGCCGCGCCCGGCCGCGATCTCGGCAAAGACACCGCGTGCGACGATGTCGCGCTGTGCAAGCTCGCCGTCCGGATGAATCTTTTGCATGAACCGCTCGCCGGCGCCGTTGACCAGGATTGCGCCTTCGCCTCGCAACGCCTCGCTTGCCAGCGGCGCCGGGTCGCGCCCGACTGCAATGCCGGTCGGATGGAACTGGACGAATTCGGTGTCGGCGAGCACTGCGCCAGCGCGTGCCGCGATGGCAAGCCCGGTCCCGCTTGCCTCGGTGGGATTGGTGGTGACCGTATAGAGGTGTCCGACGCCCCCAGACGCCAGCACGACGGCAGGGGCCTTGAGCACGGCCGGCCCCGCGTAATATCCGCCGACGGCGCGGACCAGCACACCGGTCACGCGTGCGCCATCGGTGATGAGGTCCTCGGCGACGTGGCCTTCGAGCACGCGGATCGATGGCGTGCTCCGCACGGCCGCGCCGAGCGCATTCATGATAGCGTGTCCGGCGAGGTCACCTTGCACATGCACGATGCGGCGCGCCGAATGCGCGGCCTCGCGCCCGACCGCGAGACGGCCTTCGAGGTCCTTGTCGAATTGCACACCATAGGCGAGCAGGTCACGCACGCGCTCGGGCGCTTCGGCCGTCATCGCGCGCGCTAGCGCTTCATCGACGAGGCCCGCGCCGGCCGCGATGGTGTCGCGCGCATGCGCCTCGGTCGTGTCGCCCTCGGCGACGGCGGCGGCGATGCCGCCCTGCGCCCAGGCGCTCGATGCGCCTTCGCCGATCGGCGCGGCGGTCAGTACGGTGACCGGGCGCGGGCTGAGCTTGAGCGCACAGAACAGCCCGGCAATGCCGCCGCCGATGATGATCACGTCGTGTGCGCTGTCGGGCATCGAAGCCGCCTTGCTTGCGGGGCAGGGGTCCGCGCCTGCGGGTTTACCCGCGCTTCCAGACCACGTCAGGCTTTCAAGTTCACCATGCGCTCGACTGAGCGGCGCGCCCGCGCGGTGATCGCCGGGTCGATCACGACCTCCTCTTTCAGGTAGACGAGGCTGTCGAGGATCTTCGGCAACGTGATCCGCTTCATGTGCGGGCAGAGATTGCACGGCCGCACGAATTCGACGTCGGGCAGTTCAGCCTGGACGTTGTCGGCCATCGAGCATTCGGTGACCATCACCACGCGCTTCGGACGATTCTTGCGCACCCAGTCGATCATGCCGGCGGTCGAGCCGGTGTAGTCAGATTCCGCGAGCACGTCCGGCGGGCACTCCGGGTGCGCGATGATCTGCAGGGACGGGTCGCCCTCACGGTAGCGGCGAAGCTCGTCGGCGGTGAAGCGCTCGTGCACCTCGCAGGCGCCCTTCCAGGCGATGATCTTTACCTTGGTGTGGCTCGCGACGTATTTGGCGAGATACTGGTCGGGCAGGAAGATCACCGTGTCGGCGCCGAGGCTTTCGACCACCTCGACCGCGTTCGACGACGTGCAGCAGATGTCGACCTCCGCCTTCACGTCGGCCGAGGTGTTGACGTAGGCGACAACGGGGACGCCGGGAAAACGCTTGCGCAGCAGCCGCACGTCCTCGCCGGTGATGGAGGAGGCGAGCGAGCAGCCAGCCTTGAGGTCCGGGATGAGCACGGTCTTGTCGGGATTGAGGATCTTCGAGGTTTCTGCCATGAAGTGCACACCGCACTGCACGATGATATCGGCGTCGACCTTGGCCGCTTCGCGCGCGAGTTGGAGCGAGTCGCCGACGAAATCGGCGACGCAATTGTAGATTTCCGGCGTCTGATAGTTGTGCGCCAGGATCACCGCATTGCGCTCCTTCTTGAGCGCGTTGATCGCTTTCACGTAAGGCGCAAAGAACGGCCACTCGACCGAGGGCACGACCTTCGCCACGCGCGCATAGAGCGGTGCGGTCTCACGCTCGACCTGCTCGTTCCATTCGAGCGAAGGCACCGGCAGGACGCCATAGCGGCGTGCGGCCCCAGAAGGCTCCGCAGCGGGGACCGGAACCGGACGCGCCCCCGTAGAGGGACCAAAGGCTTGCAGGATCGGCATCGCCATCTCCCGGCAGCTATATGCTCAACTTGAGCATATATTGGGTACGAAAACATCCGGCGCAAGCCGGCATTGCTCGCTCGTGATTGAACCTGTTATCCTCAATTCGAGCAAATCACATATAGCACTTCGCCAGCCTGCTTGCCAGCCCCTCCCCGGGAGCCTGCCATGCGTCGCGGCAAGCGTCGGCTCGCACTGGACGCCCACTCAAATGGGGCCTCCGCGGTGGCCGCCATGCACTGGCGGATACACGCTCTGACAATCCCGCCATAGGGCTGTGCGAGCTGAACCACTATGGTCGCCGGCCCGGAGCTCCCATGACCAACGTCACTGCACCCGCCGCCCGGCCCCTCAGCTGGCGAATTCCCATCATGATCGTGCTGTGCGGGTGCTCGATCTCTGTCCTGACGTTCGGTCCGCGCTCGTCGCTCGGCTTCTTCCTCACGCCGTTGTCGCAGGCGAACGGTTGGGGCCGAGACGTGTTCGCGCTCGCGGTCGCGATCCAGAACCTGCTGTGGGGCCTCGGACAGCCGTTCGCCGGCGCCATTGCTGACAAGTTTGGCGCGCCGCGCGTGCTGTGCGCCGGCGTCACCGTGTACGCGCTCGGGCTCTACCTCACGTCCACGGCGACGTCGCCGGGCATGCTCTATCTTTCGGCCGGCTTGCTGATCGGCTTCGGCCTGTCGGGCTGCGCGGTACCCGCGGTGATCGGCGCCCTCGGCAAGCTGTTGCCGGAAAGCTGGCGCGCGGTCGCCTTCGGCGCCGTGACCGCTGCCGGATCCTTCGGCCAATTCCTGTTCTCGCCACTCGCCGTCCATTTCATGGATTCATACGGCTGGCAGTACACGCTGGTGATCTTCTCGTGCCTGCTGTTGCTCGTCATTCCGCTGGCGCTGACGCTGATGGCGCCGCGCCGACCAGACGGCGCGCGCGAGCGCGCTGCCGCCGCAATCGGCGACCCAGGCGTTGGCCGAGGCGTTCGGCCACCGCTCTTATGTTCTGCTCTTGCTCGGCTTCTTCACTTGCGGATTCCAGCTGGCCTTCGTCACCGTTCATCTGCCGTCCTACCTGGTCGATCGCGGCCTCTCGGTCGAGGTCGGCGGGTGGACGCTCGCGATCATCGGGCTTTTCAATATTGTGGGTTCGCTCGGATCCGGCTACCTCGCAACGATCATGCCGAAGCGCTACATCCTCTCCGTCATCTATTTCGTGCGGGCGCTGTCGATCGTCGCCTTTATCATGCTGCCGGCGAGCCCGGTGGCGACGTTGATTTTCGGCGCGGTCACGGGCCTTCTGTGGCTCTCGACCGTGCCGCCGACGTCGGGGCTCGTTGCGCTGATGTTCGGCACGCGCTGGCTGACGATGCTGTTCGGCTTCGCCTTCTTCAGTCATCAGGTCGGAGGCTTCCTCGGCGTGTGGCTCGGGGGCCTCGTGTTCGAGCGCACCGGCTCCTACGACGCGATCTGGTGGCTTTCAGTGCTGTTCGGCGTGCTGTCGGCCGTCATCAACCTGCCGATCGTCGAAAAGCCTGTACGGCGGCTTGCGCAGGCGGCGGCCTGATCAGCATACTGCGGGGATGCAGAGTCCCGCTGTAAAGCGCCGCGCAGCCGACTGACCCTTGGATGTACGGCAACACTCCAACCGACACTCCCAAGCCTACCGCGACCGGCGCATGGCGCACGCCGGCGGTCATCGTCGCGTGCGGCTGCGTGATTGCGGTCATCAGCTATGGACCGCGGTCGTCGTTCGGTTTCTTCATGGCCCCGATGACGGTGGAGAATGGCTGGGGACGCGACGTCTTCGCGTTCTCAGTGGCGATGCAGACACTGATCTACGGCATGGTGCAGCCGTTTTCGGGCGCGATCGCCGACCGGTTCGGCACCATTCGCGTGATCATCGTGGGGGCGCTGTCCTATGCCTCCGGCGTCTACATGATGGCGCATGCGGCGACGGCCGGGCAGCTCTACCTCACGTCGGGCGTGCTGATTGGATTCGGCCTCACCGGCTGCTCGTTCAATCTCATCATTTCGTCGTTCGGCAAGCTTCTACCCGAAAGCTGGCGCTCGATTTCGTTCGGCGCCGGTACCGCGGCCGGCTCGTTTGGGCAGTTCTTGTTCTCGCCGCTCGGCGTGAGCCTGATCGATACGGTGGGCTGGCGGACGACGCTGGAGATTTTCGCCGGCGTTCTTCTCCTGATCATCCCGTTGTCGTTGGCGATCGCGACGCCGAGTCAGGATGCCAAGCCCGGCGGCCCAGAGAGCGTGGTAACCGTACAAACCTATCGGGAAGCGCTGGCGGAAGCCTTCGCGCACCGCTCGTTCGTGCTGCTCGTGCTCGGATATTTCACCTGCGGCTTTCAGCTCAATTTCGTCACGCTTCACCTGCCGTCCTATCTCATCGATCGAGGCCTCTCGGCTCAGGTCGGCGGATGGACGCTCGGCGTCATCGGGCTGTTCAACATCGTTGGCGCATTGACGTCCGGCTGGCTCGCCGGCCGGATGCCGAAACGCTACATTCTGGCGTTCATCTATTCGACGCGCGCGTTGGCCATTGTCTTTCTCATCACGATGCCGGCTTCGCCGGCGGTCGCGCTCATCTACGGAGCCATCACCGGCCTGCTCTGGCTCTCGTCGGTGCCGCCCACATCCGGTCTCGTCGCAGTGATGTTCGGCACGCGCTGGCTCGCGATGCTGGTCGGCCTGGCGTTCCTAAGCCATCAGGTCGGCGGCTCGCTCGGGGTCTATCTCGGAGGGCTGCTCTACGAGACGACCGGCTCCTACAACATAATCTGGTGGTCAGCAGTTTTCTTTGGCGTGCTCTCGGCCCTGATCAACCTGCCGATCGTCGAAAAGCCGGTAGCGCGGCCGATCTCGGCTTCCGCCAGCGCCTGACAACCGAGGACGGACGATCGAGATCGGAATGGAAGAGGTCCGCGAACTTATCTGCCGTCCGTCGGTTGTCTTGGTGCCTGCGTGCGGCTCAATCTCGTTGAGGAGAACAGTCTTGGCCACGTTCAAGGCAATCGTGATCGAGAAGGCGGAGGGCGGGCAAAAGGTCGCGCTCACCGATTTCGACGAAGCCAATCTCATGGACGGCGACGTCACCGTTCGCGTCGAATGGTCGACCGTCAACTACAAGGATGGTCTCGCCGTCACCGGCAAGGCGCCGGTGGTGCGCCGATGGCCGATGATCGCCGGCGTCGATTTCTCCGGCATCGTCGAAGCCTCCTCGCATCCTGACTGGAAGCCCGGCGACAAGGTGATCCTCAACGGCTGGGGCCTTGGCGAGACTCATCTCGGCGCCTACGCGCAGAAGGCGCGCGTGAAGGGCGACTGGCTGGTGCGACTGCCAGCGAGCATGTCGACGCGCGACGCGATGGCGATCGGCACTGCCGGCTACACCGCGATGCTCTCGGTGATCGCGCTCGAGCGCTATGGCCTTAAGCTGGGGAGCGGGCCGGTGGTGGTGACGGGCGCCGCTGGCGGCGTGGGTTCGGTTGCGGTCGCGATCCTGGCCAAGCTCGGCTACCAAGTGACCGCCTCGACCGGCCGGCCGGAGGAGGCCGACTATCTCAAGCGGCTCGGGGCGTCGGAAATCATCGAGCGTAAAGAGCTCGCCGGCCCGGTGCGGCCGCTGGCGAAGGAGCGCTGGGCCGGCGGCATCGACACGGTCGGCTCGGCCACGCTCGCCAATGTCCTGTCGATGATCAGGTACCGGGGTGCAGTGGCGGCCTGCGGACTCGCCGGCGGTATGGACCTGCCGACGAGCGTCGCGCCCTTCATCTTGCGCGGAGTCGCGTTGCTCGGTATCGACTCGGTCCAATGCCCCCGCGCCGATCGCGAAGAGGCGTGGAAACGGCTCGAATTCGATCTCGATCGCGGGAAACTTGGGGAAATGACGACTGAGATCGGGCTCGCCGACGTCGTCGAGGCCGGCAGGCAGATCGTGGACGGCCGCATTCGCGGCCGAATCGTGGTCAAGATCGGGTAACGACGTTCAGGATTTGGCGACGAAGCTTGGCGATACTTCCGACAGATTCGTATGGTTAGGAAATCGTTAAGCGACTAGGATCGTCGACGGGAACGGGGGGTCGTGATGTTTGTACGTCCAGTGGTCGTCGTAGCCGGTCTCATCGCGGCGGGCGCGGCCGCGGCCGAGCCGATGAATGCCGATGCGGCGCGGCGTTTCGTGGTCGGCAAATACTTCGCCTATACATGCTTTGACGGCACGCGCGGCGCCGGCCGGATCAACGGTGATGGGTCGGTTGCCGGCACGATCCAGATGCGCGGCACCGGGCCGGTGCGGTACGCGATGCTGCCGCCGGGAACGCTCCGGGTCAAAGGCGAGGCGGTCTGCGCGTCGGTGCGCGGCATGCCGTTCGAGCCCTGCTTCAACCTCAACAAGACCGACCCCCAGAGCTTCCGCGGTTCGGTGTCAGGCCTGGGCTTTGCCTATTGCGACTTCATCCGTCGCCACAACCGCCCGGGCGTCGTGCGCACGACGTCGCGGACGCAGCAGCCGTCCGAGCCGCTGCCGATCACGGCGGCGTCGGCGCCGGCCGCCGAGTAAGCGCGACCGATCTACCAAGCGCGGCGCATCTCCGGCTGGCTCAGCTTAGCCCCTCGATGATTTCTTTACGCTTTGCAATCTCGGCGGCGCAGAAATCGATGAAGGCGCGCACGCGCGCCGTGTTGCGCAGATCGGGATGGGTGAGCAACCACAATTCGCCTTCAAGCTCGGGAAGGGGCGGGGTGAGCTGTGCAAGGCCCGGCGCTCCGTCGCCGATGAAGCAGGGCAGCAAGGCGAGACCGACCCCGCCCGCGACCGCTTCCGCGATGCCCAGCATCGTGTTGACCTTGTAGACGACGCACTCCTCGTCGACGCCATGGTCCCTCAGCCACTTCGAGGCGCGGGCGATCGCGATGTGGTCTGCGAAAGCGACCCAGGTGTGGCGCGTCAGGTCAGATCGCGGATCGAACGGCGTTCCCGCCATCCCCTTCGCACCGAACACCGCCCAGGCAATACGGGCGATGCGGCGGCTCGCGAGCGTGTCCGGAGCATGATAGGTCGCGCGTACGGCGACGTCGGCGTCGCGCTTGGACAGGTTGAGCATCGCGTTCGACACCACGATGTCGATCACGATCTCCGGGTAGGCGTGGCGGAAGCCGACCAGCACCTCGGTGAGCAGGTAGAGCAGCACGGTGTCGGTCGTTGTGATCCGAAGCTCGCCCGATGGCCGCAAATCCCGGCCGGTGATCCTGCGCTCGAACGAGGTGATGTCGTCACCGACGCGCTCCGCGAGCTCTACCATTTCCTCACCGCTCGGCGTCAGCGCATAGCCGCCGCGGCCGCGCTCGAATAGGCGCGAGCCGAGCTGCTTCTCGATCTGACCAAGGCGCCGGAACACGGTGGAATGATTGACGCCAAGCGCGGCCGCCGCACCGCCGAGGGAGCGCGTGTCAGCGATCGCTTTCACGTAGCGGAAATCATCCCAGGAGAGCATGCAGCGTCGTCTGGCTTTGCACAATTGCAAGCTGAACTAGTGAATCACAACCATCTTTCGTGGAATATTGCAAGCTAGCATGGCAGCAAGGCGGGCCGCCGCAGCGATCCAGGCTGGTCGCCGCGACCCGCTCAGCTCGACGTTGGAGTGGCCGGGAGGCGCCGCGGGAACAGCAGCCGCTGGTAGAACCACCCGATCCCGAGCAGCACCACGCCCAGTCCGAGGGCCGATAGCGCCTGCCACAGGCCAGTGAGGTCGCTCATGTCCACGAAGAAGACCTTGAACACGGTGAGCACCACGACCGCAGCAGATGCGAACCGCACCGACTGAGCGCGCAGGAAATAGCCGATCGCCAGAAGTACCACCCCGAAGGCGAGCCAGACCGCCGAGTAGGTGTATTGCTCAGCATCCGTGGTCAGTCCGACCGTGAGCACCGGGCCGTGATAGAGCGTTCTCACTTCGAGCGTGAGATACACAAGCGCCAGCCCCACCGCGACGACCGCCGCGGCGACGCTGTAGCCTCGCGGCCGCAGGCCCCATGTGGTCAGCGCCAGCACGACCGTGAGCACGGCCGGAAGCGCATAGCCGAGCAGGATCAGGTTAAAGAACGGGCCGCCGACCGGACGCGGCCAGAGCATCGGATTGCCAATGAGCCCGAGACCGAACACGATCGCGACGAGCGTTAGGCCGGCGATGATGAGGGCGCCGACGTCGTGCACAACGCTCATGGTGCGCTGGCGCAGCCATTCGAGGCCGGTCGTCATCGCAAGCCCGGCCGATACGTGCAGCGCGATTTCGGTGAGCGTGGTCGAGATCTGATAGAGGTCGCCCGAGGTGATGTAGTGGCGGATTTCGAGGAATACGAGCAGCACCGCGAACAGCAGCGCAGCGGAGTCGCATAAGCGCGCTGGCCCGTCGTCGGCGCGCCGGCGCAGGAGGTAACCGCCGAGCCAGAATGCGGCCAAAGGGACACCGTAGCCGTAGAGAATCCAGTTGAAGATCGGCGTTGCGCCGACGGCGTCTCCCACGATCCGTGGATCCCAGGCGACTCGCGCGAGCACGAGCACCACCAGCACGCCTATCAGTGTTCGCAGCGCTGGCAGCGGCCGTCGCAGTGACACCCAGGCCACGCCCGGAACCATCAGCGCAAGGGCGATCGTGAGCCAACCTCTTTCGAGGGCCATGGTGAGCGCCAGCGCCAGCGCCGCGACCGCGCCGGTCGCGAAGATCGCGCCCGACGCGGCGATGCCCGGTCGTGGCGCGCGTTTGCCGAGGGCCTCGGTGGCAAACGAGAACAGCACGGCCAAGAGCAGCGCGATGCCGGCGAACGGGATCGAACGGTCGAAATTGGCGATGCGAAAATAGAGCGCGACCAGGATGGCGAGTGGCGTGAACACCGCGCAGGCGGCCCACACCATCGGGATGTCGGCTCGCTCCGAGCGTCCCTGCGCGAGAAAGCCCGAGCCGAAGAATAGCGCCGCGAACAGCGCGCCGAGCGTAAGGTGCCAGGTGACATTCACGAGCGGCGGCTCGGGGATCGCCGGGGCGGTCACGCCCGAGGGCGCGACGAGCGTGAAGAAGTTGAACTCGAGAGCCCAATCGACGAACACGATCAAGGTCAGCAACGAGGCCGCCGGCAACGCGCCGGTCGCCGCCTCGGCGCGCCAGGCGATGGCGATGGTCGCGCAGACAAGGACCACGTAGGTCGTCAACGGCAATGGATGGTGGCCGCTTGCAAGCACCAGAAGCGTCGAGGCGGACAGATAGGCCGCGATCGAGAACGACGATACCGGTTCGATCTTGCCGGGCTCGGCGTCCGGCCCGAAGAACAGGCCGGAGACGATGAAGATCGCGACGAGGACAAAACCTCCGACGACGTGGAAATTGTGCGGCGTGAGCCAGTCCACGCGATAGTCGGCGATGCCTGGCAATGTCCACAGGACGCCCAACACCACGGCCGTGAGGGCGAGCCAGCGCCATAGCCGCGCCCGTGCCAGCGCAAGGGCGGCTGCGGTCACAACCATCAGGTAAACATAGAGTGCCCAGTAGTTCGGCACATTGGTGGAGACCGCTAAGGGCGTGACGTAGGCCCCGACGAGGCCGAGGCCGGCGAGCGCCGGTCCATGCAGCAGGGCCGCAGCGAGCGTCGCGAGCGCGACCAGCCCGAGCAGGATGAAGGCCACACCAGGGGAGAGGAATTTATAGAGCTCGTAGGCTGCCCAGATGTCGGCATACGCGATGGTCGTGCCGGCGGCCGTGAGGATGCTGGGGATGTGGGCGGTCGGAAGGCCGGTGATGCCGGTAAGCACCTCTCTCCTGCGAGTCAATTCACCGGCTGCGATCAGCCCAAGCGCGAGCAGCGCGCCCAGGAACACGCGCATGCCGGGCCCGAACCATCCCTGCTCGATCGAATAGCGCAGCAGCAGGAGACCACCGATCGCAACCGCGATACCGCCGGCCCACACGGCCCATTGCGTGCCAAAGCGCTCTTCAAAACTCGGACCTGGCGCGCTTGGGCCTTCCGGGGGCGGAGGGGGCGAAGGTGGCGCAGCCGCGGGCTCCGGCCGCGACGGAGGCTCGGGTTGCGGCGGCGGGACCGGGGGCATCGCTGTCTGGGTTGGAGGCAGCTCGGCGACGGGAGGCGCCGCAGGTTGAGGCGGCGGCGCGGCCGCTGGTGGCGGCTCGGGTAGGGCCGCGCCGGCCGCACCTTCGCGCAGGCGTCGCTCGATCAGTGCCAGCCGAAACTCGAGGGTGCGGATGCGATCGCGCGTGCCGATTCCTAGCACCACGCCGACGATGGCGAGGACCAACACGACCAAGGTCATGAGCCCAAACATGGTCGCGCCCTCAGCCTTCAAAAGCCCCGCTTGATGCTAGTCGGTGGGGGAGATGCTTGGAAGCGCGGTTGCCGAGATTTGCACCGGTGATCTTGAGCTGAAATCTATCATTCCACGGCCCGGATTCGCGACTGTGCAATGTAGCGAAAATGGTCGCAGGCGCGGTGCGAATTTAGTCGCGGTTCGTCATGCGTGCACTCATTCGCCACGATTGGATGCAGCACGCAGAGGCAGCACAACGCTCAGCCGACGAGACTCTCTGCGCACTGAACGCATCGCGGCCGGAGCCAGTCGCAAAAAAATGTTCGCATATCGAGATACCGTCGCGTTGCCGCACAATAATCAGAATCACATCACACCCACGACAAATTCCTTGCGAAGGTTGGACGGTCCGCGCGAGGCGCCGCGATCTCAACGTGCGCAGGACGCGTGGTGGTAAGCGTCAGCAACCTTTCGGGTCTGCTACGCCAGTGTGTGTGTTGCGTAGAGTAGGCTCGCCGCACGGGGGTGCGTATGTGGGGATGTTTGCGGCGGCCCAAGGGGCCATTCGCGTTGTCTCGATTACCGACTTGCGCGCAGGATCGCCGGGCACGCCGGCGAGTCCGAGACAGGCCAACCTAGGGTGTCTCGGGATGCGCAATTCCATCAATCGCGATCGTTGCGGGCGTTCCTGAACGCTTGGCTGTCTGACGATCGTCATTATTCCGTCTTGGCTGTCACCCGGATCGGCTCCGGCCGCGCGGCAATGCGCGATCGGCTGGGTGCTGCCCATGAAACACGGTGACAGGCATGACCCTTATCGATATCGCCGAAGTTCGTCGTGGAAACCCGCTCGAAGTGGTCGAGCACATGGCGACTACGCATCAATGGTCGTTCGAGCGCGCATGCGAGGACGAACTCACCATTGTGGTGCGCGGGAAGTGGACCGACTATCAGCTCTCCTTCACCTGGATGCACGACATCGAGGCGATGCATGTCGCCTGCGCTTTCGAGCTCAAGGTGCCAGAGCGCAGCCACGCCGAAGTCGAGCGACTGATCGCGATGATCAACGCCCAGATGTGGATCGGGCACTTCGATCTCTGGTCCAACGATGGGCTCGTGATGTTTCGTCATTCGCTCGTGCTTGCGGGCGGCGTCGAAGCCTCGGGGCGGCAGTGCGAGGTGCTGCTGTCGAACGCCCTTGATGCCTGCGAGCGCTATTACCCGGCGTTCCAGTTCGTCGTCTGGGCGGGCGAGGGCGCCCGCGAAGCGCTCGAAGCCGCCATGTTCGAGACCGCCGGCCAGGCGTAGTCCGGACGAATTCGACGCTGATGTGCTCGCGGCGCCCGCCGCGGGTTCCGCTTTTCCCATTGCATGCCGTCGGACTCATCCGCGGCCACCAAGCCGGAAGCCCGCCGCCGGGCGTTCGGCCAGAACCTCGCGACGAAAGCGGAACAGTGCCGCCGGCCGTCCGCCGGTGGCCGTCGACATGTCGCCGGTCGGCTCCACGAGCGCCGCGGTTTCCACTAGGCGGCGGAAATTCTGCTTGTGCAGGTGCCGTCCGGAGATCGCTTCGACCGTGCGCTGCAGCTCGGTGAGCGTGAATTCCTGTGACATCAGCTCGAACACGACCGGGCGGTATTTGAGCTTGGCGCGCAGCCGAGCAATCGCAGTCGCCAGAATGCGCCGATGGTCGAAGCGCATCGGCTCGCCAAGCGCCGGGAACGGATTTCGGGCCAGTGCCGCCTCGCGGCCGTCGCGGCGCGCCTCAACGACCAGCCCTGCGTCGTAGAGCAGCTCGTAGCGGTCGAGTACCTTCTCTTCGTCCCACGGGCTGCCGCCGGCCCCGAAGCACAGTCGAAGCCGCTCGCGGCGTCCGAGCACGCGGCCCGGCTCCGGTCGATCCGAGCGGCCGGCCCATTCGGCGAGCAGCGGCAAGATCAGCTTGTTGAGAATTTCCGGCCGCTGCTCACGCCAGTCCTCCCAGGGGAAGAACCGGTACCAGGGCTCGAAGCCGGCGCCGGCCGCACGCAGCGGCGCGGCGTTGTCGGGCATGCGGGTGAGCGCGAGATAGCCGACCGACACCATATGCGGCCCGGTATCGTCGGGCCGCGCGTGGCGGCCGCGGTCGCCGAACGTGTAGAGCTGTTCGACATAGCCTACGGTAAGCGCGGTCTGTGCCTCGACGAAGGCGCGCAGACCGATCTCGAAGGTGCGGTGTGCGAGCGGGTCGAACGGGCCGAATGGCAGTCCCGCCTGCCGCTCTGACTCCTCGCCAGTGACCAGGATCGCGGGCTCCTCGTCCTCGACGGTGACGATTGCGGCGGTGAGGCCGATCTCGATCGGGGTGAGGGGAGACTCGGGCATGCGGCGATATTAGCGCCTGTCCTCACAACCTGCAGCGCGAGGACGCGTCCGTCCGCCAACATTCGGGAAGGGCGCTGTTCGGCCTATTCATTCGTAGATCGCCCTGGCCTTTGCGGCGATCTCGGCCGGCACATTGGCCATCTTTGCGACCACTGCCTCTGCTTCCTCGCCACGCAGCGGGTAAACCGGGAGCTGCTGTTTCTCCATCTCGGCAAGGAAGGCCGCGTCCTTCATGGTCGCGTTAAAGGCGTTGCGCAGGATGGCGAGGCGCTCCGCCGGCACCTGCTTCGACACGATGAAAGGCCGGCCGATCTGATCGGCGGCATTGAGTACATCGAGAAGTTGTCGTTGCTCCTCGGTATTGGCGAAGGTGTTGATGAAGGCTGCCCCTTCGGGCATTTCCGCCGGCTTCTTCTCGGTGAAGCGCACGAACGGATGGGCTTTGCGCTCGTTGATCCAGGCGGCCGGGATGCTCGAGAACGAGCCGCAGTCGCCATCCAGCTCGCCGCGCTCGATTGCGATGCGCTGCTCGGCGCTGCCCGGGAACCCCAGGATCTGGCGTACGGGTGCGTTGAAGACGTGCTTGAGGGTGGCGCCGTTGATGTAGTTGCCAGCGCCCTTCGCGGTCGAACCCAGGATGAACTCCTTGCGGCTCATCATGTCGGCCCAGCTCTTCACGCCGCTCGGGCCGAAGCCGTAACAAACCCGAAAATCGGCGGTGATGATGCCGACCCAGGAGAGTTTGCGGAAATCGACATTGACCTTTTCCGGCTCAACGACCGACTGGGTGACGAGGCCGGGGTTGAACACCGTCACCGCGGTGCCGTCCTTGGGCGCCGTCGCATCGAGGTAGCGCACCGACGTGAGGCTGCCAGCGCCGGGCATGTTCTGCACGATAACGCTCGGATTACCCGGAATGTACTTACCGAAGTAACGCGAGACTGCGCGCGCGTTGACGTCATAGCCGCCGCCGGGCGTGAAGCCGACCACGATGTTGATGGTCTTGCCCTTGTAGAACGGGTCCTGCGCCTGGGCGGGCACGGGGCCCGTGAGGATAAGCGGGAGCAAAAGGGCAGTGCGGTGGAGCATCGGGGTTCTCTCAATTCATGGCGCCGCTCTGCGCCACGCTACGTCTGCTCGCGGGCATGAACAATGGGACGCAGTAGCGCAGCGCGCGCCAGCGGACGGAGAGATCCTTCACTCCAGATCGAGCCGGAAAGGATTGGCTTCGATCGCCACCGCGCCCCGGCCGATCGTCTCGATCGCCGCGGTCATGCGGCCATTGCGGCCCAGCACGCGGTCGGCGAGCGACACGATGCGCATGTTCGGGGTCGCGGTCTCCGACGCCAGGCGCAGCGCCTGTGCAATCGCGAGTTCCTTGCGCCGCGGATTGAGCGCGCATGCGGCGACGAATGCGCCAGCGGTCGACCGGCTGATGCCCGCGTAACAGTGGATGATCAGCGGCTTCGCGCGGTCCCAGCCGCGCACGAATGCGATGAGCTGGGTGACGTGCTCATCGGCCGGAGCGATATAGCCGTCGAGCGGCTCGGTAATATCATCCATGCCGAGAATCAGGTGATTGCCTGGTGCGATGATGCCGGGCCGCTGCACCAGGTCGACGTCCTTGAGGAGCGTCACGACATGGCGGGCGCCAGTATCTTCAACGGTCTTGTGGAGACGTGCGAGGGAGCAGACGTGAATCATAGCGTTGTTGTCGTGGAATGTGAACCATCCTTATCCTCACTATATAGGGCGGCACAGTCCCGCATGGAAGCGTGGAACCGTTGTCATTCTCGCGTCAGTTTTGTGAAGCGTTCGATGTAGCGGGCTTCGGCGACGTCGGCAGGCCAAGGCGTAAGATAATCGCGCTGGATGACTGCCGAGAACCGTGGCGGCCGCCCGAAGAAACGGGTGGCCTCGGCAGCCGCAAAGCCGGCAAGCCGCGTCGCCTCGAGGTAGGCAGCGGCGCGATCGGCGGTTTTGATCACCGCGAGCAGGTCTGTGGGCGGCTTGAGGGGCAGGCCGAAGCGCACGTGGATAGCGGCGAGAAGCCGAGCTTCGACGGCCTTGTAGGTGTCGCCGATCACGGCCTTGAATGGCGTTATCATGTCTCCGATCACATATTCCGGCGCGTCATGCAGGAGCACGGCGAGACGGCGCTTGCGATCGATGCGTCCGCTCTGGTGCGCGATCGTTTCGACCAGCAGCGAGTGCTGCGCAACCGAATAGATATGCGCGCCCTTAGTCTGGCCGTTCCAGCGCGCGACGCGCGCAAGGCCGTGCGCGATGTCCGCGATCTCGATGTCGAGCGGGGAGGGGTCGAGCAGGTCGAGGCGCCGTCCCGACAACATGCGCTGCCAGGCGCGCGGCGCTTCGTGTTGTGCGCGCTTGCGGAATCGTGGCAAAGGGGCCGTCATCATTTCCCGGCAAGCTTGGCGCATGCCGCATGCCGATGGCAGGTCACCAGATGGTCATTGACCATGCCGACGGCCTGCATGAAGGCGTAGACGATGGTCGGGCCGCAGAACTTGAACCCACGGCTCGCCAGATCCTTGGAGATTTTCTGCGATAGGGTCGTCTCGGCGGGGATCTGCTTGATGCTGCGGAAGCTGTTGGTCTTGGGCTTGCCGTCGACGAAATCCCACAGCAGCTGCGAGAAGCCGGCGCCCTTCTCCATCACGTCGAGCCAGGCGCGCGCGGAGAGAACAGTACCCTCGATCTTCATGCGGTTGCGTACGATGCCCTCGTCCTTCATCAACCGCTCGACCTTCTTCGGCGTGTAGCGGGCGACCTTTTCCGGTGCGAAGCCATCGAAGGCACGGCGGAAATTCTCGCGCTTGCGCAGGATAATGATCCAGGAGAGACCGGCCTGGAAGCCGTCGAGCACGAGCTTTTCGTAAAGCGCGCGATCATCGTACTCCGGCACGCCCCATTCCTGGTCGTGATAGGCGACGTAGAGCGGGTCTAGCTTGGGCCAGGGACAGCGCGAAAGCCCATCGGGATGCAGGAGAGGCGCTTTCATTCCGCCGCCTTTGCTTCGCCGGGAAACGCGAAACGCGCCCATGCCGGCTTGACAAGGTGAAGCTTTATGCCACCGGCGAGGAGCGCGGCGCGGTTCGCCAATGCCTCCTCGACGCGGTCGAGGCGAAGGGCCGCGAGGCCACAGCCGGACACACCTGAGCCCATCATGCCGACGTTCTTCTCGCCGGCCATCACCGGGAGGCCGGTCTCCGGGGGCGGACCGTCGAAAAACAGCCCTTGTCGAAATCGACGCCGCGAAGCTGGTCCATGTCGCTCTCGTGCGGGAATGCATCGCCATAGACGAAGTCGGCACCGCCGCGCGGCACGCCGAGCGCGATCCGGTGCACCTCGTAAGCTGACGTGTCGACGATCTCGGCCCCAAGGTCGGCGGCGGCCTTGCCAGCGAGATGCGGCGGCAGCATGCAGCGCGCGCCGAGCGCAGGGAGGCGGGGATCGGGATAGCACAGGCCATAGTCGGTCTTGCCGCCGCTATCCCAGATCGCCAGCACGCCGAGGGTTTCGGACAGGTCCTCGACCATGACCTTGGCCCTGAGCTTGTAGAAGTTGAGGCGCTCGGTCAGCGCCGGAGCAAGCGCGCGCGGACAGTCGAGGAGGAAGCCGGCGCCATCGGCCGCTTCGGCCTCAGCCACGATGAAGTCGACGATGATCTTGCCTTGCGGCGTGAGCAGCGCGGCAAAGCGCGGCTCCGCCGGCGCCACCTTGGCGACGTCGGTTGTCACGAGGCCATTGAGAAACTTGCGGGCGTCGGAGCCCGTGACCTTGACCACGCCGCGGTCTGGGAGAAGCGCTGCCTTCATAGGTAAGTACTTGCCAGATGTCATAGAGAAACGTAAGGCGCTCGACGCGCGGTCACAAGAGCGGCGTCCTGGAATGGCCCCAACCTACGACCTAGTCCTCAAGGGCGGCATCGTCGTCAATCACGACGGTGAAGGCCTGCGCGATCTCGGCATCGCGGGTGGCAGCATCGCGGCGATCGGCGACCTCTCGCAGGCCGCGGCGGGCACGACCATCGACTGCCGCGGACTGCACATTCTGCCCGGCGTGATCGACACTCAGGTCCATTTCCGCGAGCCCGGTCTGACCCACAAGGAGGACCTGGAATCGGGCTCGCGCAGCGCAGTGATGGGCGGCGTCACGGCCGTGTTCGAAATGCCGAACACCAACCCGACTACGACGAGCGCGGAGGCGCTCGCCGACAAGGTCGCCCGCGGCCATCATCGGATGCATTGCGACTTCGCTTTCTTCATGGGAGGCACCCGCGAGAACACCAAGGATCTGCCGGAGTTCGAGCGCCTGCCGGGATGCGCCGGCGTGAAGGTATTCATGGGTTCCTCGACCGGCTCGCTGCTGGTCGAGGACGACGAAGGCGTGCGCGATATCCTCAAGGCCATTCGGCGCCGCGCCTCGTTCCATTCCGAGGACGAATACCGGATGAACGAGCGCAAGCACCTGCGTATCGAGGGCGACCCGCGCTCGCATCCGGTATGGCGCGACGACGTTGCCGCGCTCACCTGCACGCGCCGCCTGGTCCGGCTCGCGCGCGAGACCGGCAAGCGCGTGCACGTGCTGCACATTTCGACGGCGCAGGAGATGGACTTCCTTCGGGACTATAAGGACGTGGCCTCAGTCGAGGCGACCCCGCATCACCTCACGCTGGAGGCGCCAGGCTGCTACGAGACGCTCGGTGCTCGTGCCCAGATGAATCCGCCGGTTCGGGATCGTGCCCATCAGGAGGGGATCTGGCGGAGCCTCAATCAAGGTATCGTCGATGTACTCGGGTCCGACCACGCCCCGCACACCGCAGAGGAGAAGGCCAAGATCTATCCGGCGACGCCGTCCGGCATGACCGGCGTGCAGACGCTGGTTCCGGTCATGCTCGATCACGTCAATGCGCGTCGGCTCACGCTGGCACGCTTCGTCGACCTCACCAGTCACGGGCCCGCGCGCCTGTTCGGAATCGCGCGCAAGGGCCGGATTGCCGTGGGATATGACGCCGATCTGACGGTGGTTGATCTCAAGCGCCGACAGACCATCAACAACCGCTGGATCGCCTCGCGCGCGGGGTGGACGCCCTACGACGGCGTCAGCGTTACTGGCTGGCCGGTTGGCGCCGTGGTGCGTGGCACATGCGTGATGTGGGAGGGCGAGCTATCGGCTCCGGCGACAGGCGAGGCGGTGCGATTCCTCGAGACACTTACTCCCGCGTAGCGGGCCCGGACATGCACATGGAACTTTCAGTTGTCCCCAGCCATTTGCTTATGGACGCGGGAGTCACAATTGCAAAAGCCGCCTCGATCATTGAATTGGAATATCGGCGGCGCCATGGGGTTCGCCTGCCCGGGTGCGTGTCGTTGCACGCTCGCACGTGATCTCTGGCCGTATTGCTTTCGGGGTCTCGGGAGGGCGACGGCGGGAGATGCTGTCCCCCTTCAGGCTTGAATCGCATGAGTGGCGATCTCGTTTCGCTTCGGATATTGACCGTGTGCGCCTCTGCGGCTGATCGCGACCTGTTGCGGCAGGGGGCTGCGGCCGTTTCAATTCCGATCGATGTCGTGCACGCTGACAATGCCAAGGCCGCTGGCGGGATTATCGCTGGGGGCGATATCGACCTTGTCTTTATCGATCCTGCACTTGCGGCGCCCGAATGTGCGGCCGTCATTGCGGCCGCGCGCAACGCCGAGCCATTACCCCCATTCGCCATTTTAACCGCGGCATCGCAAGAGCAGGCCGATGAACTGGCAGTTAGCGCTGCCGCAGATGCCATTGTGGTGAGGCCCGCCTGGCCGCTGGAGGCAAAGGGCTTCGTCGAGCGCTGCATTCGCGTGCGCCTGCCAACCCGAGTGCTCGTGGTCGACGATTCCGCCACGATGCGCAGCATCGTGCGCAAGATCCTGTCGGCGAGCCGCTTCCGCCTCGACATCGCCGAGGCGACGGAAGGGGTCGAGGCGCTCAAGCAGATCGCGACCGGAAAATTCGACCTGGCGATCGTGGACTACAACATGCCAGGTCTCAACGGCATCGAGACCGTTTCTGAAATCAAACGTCAATTTCCGCGTCTCAGCGTCGTCATGATGACGTCGACGCCGGACGGGGCGATCGCTGAGAGGGCGCGGGTGGCAGGCGCCACAGCGTTCTTGAAGAAACCGTTCTATCCCGCCGACCTCGATGCGGTACTCTATAGCGTCTTTGGTCTGCGCGTCCCCGCTAAGCGGTGAGGCCGGCGGTGCTCAATCGCCGGTGACGAAGAATTGCCAGCTGCCGTCCGGCGCGATTCCAACCCGAAAGAACCCATAGGCGCCGCCGCCGAGCATTTCGTTGTAGTCGCCGCCGGTGACGATCCGAAACAGCTCGACCTTCCGTTCGGGCGACAGCTCTTTGAGGGGGATGCGCGCGAAGTACGGCCACAAATAGACCTCTTGCGGGGTGCCCTGGTCGACATGAACGAAGCGGGTCTCAAGGATGGTGATCAGTATCGCCAGCACCTCGACGCCTTCAGAGTCGGGATAGTTCGCCCTCCAGTACGCGACCGGATCCTTCTCTCCGGAGAACGAAAAGACCGTCTCATTCATTAGCGCAACCGCGGCAAGGCTATGCACATTGCCGCTGCGCGCTGCCGCGAGCATCCGGTCGCGCGTCTGCGCGACCGCCGGGGGCAGTCGTGCGAGATCGCCGATGATCTCGGGGGCCGCGCTCGACGCGGCGGGCACGATCACGCGACCGTCGGACTTGAACTTGCCGGCGGCCGGCTGCACTGGCGCGGGCGGCCTGATGGTCTCGGTACGAATCGACGTCTGGCCAACTGCAGGCGCGTTAGCGATCA
>WNGB01003395.1_pt1 | contig 25840 bp, 2 predicted proteins | sample 5400681 | NCBI WGS metagenome assembly WNGB01 (sample SAMN13153367, study PRJNA577476) | soil metagenome | isolation source: 115 cm soil or saprolite under grassland replicate 2 | place: USA:California | collected 2016-06-15
CGGCTCGAAAACCTCTACGGCCCGACCGAGGCCGCGGTCGACGTCACCGCCTGGAATTGCGCCGCGGTCGCCCGCGGTGGCGTCGTGCCGATCGGCCGGCCGGTGGCCAACACCCGCATCCACCTGCTCGACCGGTCGTTCCGGCCCGTGCCGGCCGGCGTGGCCGGGGAGCTGTGCATCGGCGGCGTGCAGCTCGCCCGCGGCTATCTCGACCGCCCGGCGCTGACGGCGGAGAGGTTCGTTCCCGATGCTTGCGGCGACCGCCTCTACCGCACGGGCGACCTCGCCCGCCACCTGCCCGACGGCGCGGTCGAGTACCTGGGCCGCATCGACCACCAGGTGAAGATTCGCGGCGTCCGCATCGAGCTCGGCGAGATCGAAGCGGTCCTGGCGAGCCACCCTTGCGTGCGCGAGTGCGTGGTCCTGGCCCGGGAGGACGCTCCCGGCGAGCGCCGGCTCGCCGCCTACGTCGTCCTCGCTCCGGGCGCGGACAGCCGGGACCTGCGGGAATTCCTGGCGGCGCGCCTCCCCGACTCCATGGTCCCTGCCTGCTTCGTGCCGCTCGACGCGCTGCCGCTCTCCGCGAACGGCAAGGTCGACCGCAAGGCCCTGCCGGCCCCGGAAGCGCCGGAGCCGGCCGGGCAGATCGCGCCGCGCACCCCGGTTGAGCAGGCGCTCGCGGGGATCTGGGCCGAGGTGCTGCGGACCAACCGGATCGGGGTCGCCGACAGCTTCTTCGCCCTCGGCGGCGACTCGATCAGGGCGGTGCGCCTGGTCAGCCGCATCAACCAGCGGCTCGGCGCCGAGCTGCGCGTCGAGGACGTCCGCGGCCGGAGCGCACGCTCGCCGAGGAGCGCGCCGCCGGCCTCGCCGAGATCGAGCGCCTGCAGAGCCGGGTGCTGGCCGACGAGCGGCAGCGCGACCGCCTGCCGGCCGGCTGGGAGGACTTCTTCCCGCTGAGCGGCATCGAGAAGGGGATGATCTACTACACCCTCCTCCTGCCGGACCAGCCGATCTACCACGACCAGCACGCCTACCCGCTGTCGATCCCGGACCTCGACGCCTTCTACCGGGCACTTGAGCTGGCGGTGGGGCGCCACGCCGTGCTGCGCAGCGGCTTCCACTTCGACGATTTCGAGGAGCCGCTCAAGGTGGTCCACGCGGAGGTCCGCCCGCCGCGCGACGTCGAGGACCTTTCCGGGCTCCCGCCCGCCGAGCAGTGGCGGCGGATCGACCTCTACCGGGCCGCGGACCTCCGCCGCCGCTTCCTCTTCCGCGGCGAGCTGCTGTGGCGTCTGAAGCTCTTCCGTCTCGGCGGCGAGCGCTGCTGTGCGGTGTGGACCTGGCACCACGCGATCCTCGACGGCTGGGCGAACCTCGCCTTCTGGCTGGAGCTCAACGAGCTCTGCGCCCGGCCGGACCTCGCCGCGATCGAGGAGCTGGCGCCGCTCGAGAGCAGCTACAAGGACTACCTGGCGATCACCCTCGGCCGCCGGCGGTCACCCGCGACCGAGGCGTTCTGGCGCGCGACCCTGGCCGGCCTGGAGCGCAACAAGCTGCCGTTCCAGCGCACCGTCCGCGCCCGCGCCGCCCTCGGCATGCGCACCGTCGAGCGCGCCCTGCCCGACGAGCTGCTCGCCGGGCTGCGGGCGCGCGCCGCCGAGCTCGACGCCCCGCTCAAGGCCTCCTTCCTCGCCGCCCACCTCCACCTGCTCCGCGTCACCGCGGGCGAGGACGACGTGATCACCGGCGTGGTCTCGCACGACCGGCCCGGCCTGCCCGACGCCGACAAGATCGTCGGCTGCTTCCTGAACACCGTGCCGGTCCGCCTGCGCATCTCTCCCGCCGAGAGCGGCCGGTCGCTGATCCGGCGGGTGAGCCGCCATCTCGCCGACGAAAAGGAGCACGAGATCCCGCTGGTCGACATCGCCGCCCTGGTCGGCGCCCGCGAATCGGCCGGCAACCCGCTCTTCGACACGCTGCTCAACTACATGGACTTCCACCTCCTCGAGGAGGTGGGGACCAACGTCCTCTTCCGGCCTGCCGGGGAGAGCGGCGCCGCGACGCCCCGCCTCGAACGCAACGAGATGACGAACACGCTGTTCGATCTCGAGGTCTCGGCGACCCTCGGCCGGCTGCTGCTGCGCATCAAGTACTCGCCGCGCCATTTCGAGGACGCCGACGTCGAACGGGCGCTCAGGCTCTACCGGCGCATCCTCGAGGAGCTGGCCCGCGACCTCGACGCTCCGCTCGGCGCCGAGTCGCTCCTCGCACCCGCCGAGGTCGAGCAGCTCGTCCATGCCTACAACGACACGGCGCGTGCCTATCCGCGCGAGCGCCCCCTGCACAGCTTCTTCGAGGAACGGGCCGCGCTCCACCCCGACCTTCCCGCGGTCCTCTGCGGCGACCGCTCGCTCACCTACGGCGAGCTCGAGCGGCTGGCCAACCGGGTGGCGCGGCTCCTCCTCGCGCGCGGCGTGCAGCCGGGCGACAACGTGGGAGTCTGCCTGGAGCGCTCCCCGGAGCTGGTCGCGGCTCTCTTCGGCGTGCTCAAGGCGGGCGCCGCCTACGTCCCGCTGGAGCCCTCGTACCCGCCGGCCCGCAGGAGCTCCATCGCCCGGCAGTCCGCGGTCGCGCTCCTGCTGGAGGAGCTGCCGGAGGAGCTGGCCGCCGTCTCGGACGCGCCCGTGCCGGTGCGCCCCCGGCCGGACGACCTCGCCTACACCATCTACACCTCCGGCTCGACCGGCGCCCCCAAGGGGGTGATGATCGCGCACGGGAGCGCCGTCAACCTGATCGGCTGGGTCAACCGCGAGATGGCCGTCGGCCCCGGCGACCGCGCTCTGATGGTCTCTTCGGTCTGCTTCGACCTCTCGGTCTACGACCTCTTCGGCACTCTCGGCGCCGGGGGGACGGTGGTCGTCGCGCGGCAGGAGGAGGTGCAGGACCCGGCGGCCCTGAAGCGGCTGGTCGTCGAGCGCGGGATCACCTTCTGGAGCTCGGTTCCCTCGACCCTCGGCCTGCTGGTGCAGTACCTGGAGGACACCGACCCGGGCTTTTGCGGCGAGGACCTCCGCCTCGCCTTCCTGAGCGGCGACTGGATCCCGCTGTCGCTGCCCGAGCGCTCCAGGCGGTTCTTCCCCAACCTGCGCGTCGTCAGCCTGGGCGGCGCCACCGAGGGCACGGTCTGGTCCATCTTCCACCCCGTCGAGACGATCGACGAGGCCTGGCTCAGCATCCCCTACGGCAGGCCGCTCGACAACAACAGCTTCTACATCCTGGACCGCAGCCTGGAGCTGGCACCACCCGGGGTGGTGGGCGACCTCTACATCGGCGGCGCCGGCGTGGCCCGCGGCTATGCCGCCGACCCGGAGAAGACGGCGGCCTCCTACCTCCCCGATCCCTTCAGCGGCCCCGGCCGGCGCCTGTACCGCACGGGCGACCTGGGGCGGATGCTGCCGGAAGGCGAGATCGAGCTCCTCGGCCGCAGCGATCACCAGGTCAAGGTCCGCGGCTTCCGCATCGAGCTGGGCGAGATCGAGAGCCAGCTCTCCAGGGCTCCCGGCGTGCGCGAGGCCGTGGTGGTGGCGCGCACCGACCGGACGGGACAGAAGTACCTGTGCGGCTACGTGGTGGCCGCCGGCGCGGTCTCGATCGCCGAGCTCCAGGAGCATCTGGCCGGATCGCTGCCGGGCTACATGATCCCGGACACCTTCGTCGTCCTTTCCGAGCTGCCGCTGACGGCCAACGGCAAGATCGATCGCAAGGCCCTGCCCGAGCCCGCGGCGGTCGACGGCGCCGGCGGCTGGGTCGAGCCGGCCGGCGAGGTCGAGCGGGCGCTCGCCGAGATCTGGGAGGAGGTGCTGGGGATCGGCGGGATCGGAGCCCGGCACGACTTCTTCGCCCTCGGCGGCCACTCGCTCTCCGCCATTCAGGTCCTGACCCGCGTGCGCCGCCGCTTCGCGGTCGACCTCCCCCTGCCCGACTTCTTCGCGAGCCCCACGGTGGCCGGTCTCGCCGCCGCCGTCGAGCGGCTGCGGGGAACCGGGGTGGCGGCCTTGCCGCTCCGCCGCGCCGGACGGCCCGAACGGCTGCCGCTGTCCTTCGCCCAGGAGCGGCTCTGGTTCCTCGACCGCCTCCAGCCGGGCAGCCCGTTCTACAACCTGCCCATGGCCGTCGAGATGCGCGGCGCCCTCTCCGTGCCCGCCCTGGCCGCCAGCCTCGGCGAGGTCGTCCGCCGCCACGAGGCGCTGCGCACCTCCTTCCCCCTGATGGCCGGCAGCCCGGCGCAGCTCGTCGCGCCCGCCCTCGACGCGGCACCCCCGCTGGTCGACCTGGGCGGCCTGCCCGCCGCCGCCAGCGAGTCCGAGGCCGCCCGGCTGATGCGCGCCTCGGCGGTCCGGCCGTTCGACCTCGCCGCCGGGCCCCTGCTGAGGAGCGTCCTGCTGCGCCTCGCCGGCGAGCGCCACGTGCTGCTGCTCGACCTGCACCACATCGTCACCGACGGCTGGTCGATGGCCCTGCTGATGCAGGAGGTGTCCGCGCTGTACCGGTCCGCCGTCTCCGGCGAGCCTTCGTCCGTGCCCGAGCTGCCCGTCCAGTACGCCGATTTCGCCCTCTGGCAGCGCGAGTGGCTCTCCGGAGCCGTCCTGGAAGAGCAGATCGCCTGGTGGCGCCGCAGCTTGGCCGGCGCTCCCCACGTGCTCGCGCTGCCCACCGACCGGCCGCGGCCGGCCCTGCAGAGCCTGCGCGGCGCCCACGCCTCGGCCCTCCTGCCCGCCGGCCTCACCCGCGACCTCCAGGGGCTGTCGCAGCGGCAGGGCGTCACCCCCTTCATGACCTTGCTCGCCCTCTTCGGCGTGCTCCTGCACCGCGCCACCGGCGTCGAGGACCTGCTCATCGGCTCGCCGGTCGCCGGCCGCGGCCACGCCGAGGTCGAGCGCCTCATCGGGCTCTTCGTCAACACCGTCGTCCTGCGGGTCGAGATGCCGGGAGACCCGCCCCTGGCCGCATTGCTCGGGCGTGTGCGCGACATGACCGTGGGCGCCTATGGCCACCAGGACCTGCCGTTCGAGAAACTCGTCGAGGAGCTGCAGCCGGCGAGGAGCCTCGCCCACACGCCCCTCTTCCAGGTCATGCTGGTCCAGCAGAACGCTCCGGTGGGCGCCGTCGAGATCCCCGGGCTTCGCTTCCGTCCGTTGCCTGCCGAGAGCGGCACCGCCCGCTTCGACCTCCACTTGGCCGTCACCGAGTCCCCCTCGGGGCTGCTGACCCACATGGAGTACAACCGGGACCTCTTCGACGCGGCCACGATGGCCCGCCTGCTCGGCCATCTGCGGCTCCTCGCCGAGGGCGCGGTGCGCAACCCGCAGGCCCGGCTCTCCGAGCTGCCGCTCCTGTCCGACGGCGAGAGCCACCAGCTCCGGCTCGGCTGGAACGACACCGGGGTGGAGCGCCGGCCCGGGCTGACTCTGCCCACCCTCTTCGCTGGGCGGGTGGCCCGGGCGCCCGAGGCCCCGGCCGTCGCCTTCGACGGCAGGACGCTCTCCTACCGCGAGCTGGACCTCCTGTCCGGCCGCCTGGCCTCCCGCCTCCTGGATCTGGGGGTCGCGCCCGACACGGCCGTGGGGGTGCTGATGGAGCGCTCGGTCGAGATGGTCGTGGCCCTCCTCGGCGTGATGAAAGCCGGGGCCGCCTACCTGCCCCTCGATCCCGAGCACCCGGCGGAGCGGCTCGGCTGGGTCCTCGCCGACGCCCGCGTGAGCGTCCTGCTCGCCCAGGAACGCCTCCTGCCGGCCCTCCCGCCCACGGAAGCCCGCGTGCTCTGTCTCGAAGCGGGATGGGAGGGAGACGGCGCGCCCGGGGGCCGCACCGGCCTGTCCGACCAGAGCCTGGCCTACGTGCTCTACACCTCCGGCTCGACGGGTAGGCCCAAGGGGGTGATGATCCCCCACCGCGGCATCGTCAACCGCCTGCTCTGGATGCAGGAGGCCTACGGCCTGACCGCGGACGACCGGGTCCTCCAGAAGACCCCCTACAGCTTCGACGTCTCGGTCTGGGAATTCTTCTGGCCCCTCACGACCGGCGCCCGCCTCGTCGTGGCCCGGCCCGGAGGGCACCGCGACAGCGCCTACCTCGCCGGATTGATCGAGCGCGAGCGCGTCACGGTGACGCACTTCGTCCCGTCCATGCTCCAGGCCTTCCTGGAGGCGCCGGACCTGTCCGGCTGCGCCGGCGTACGCCTGGTGGTGGCCAGCGGCGAGGCCCTCACCCCCGAGCTGCGCCGCCGCTTCCGCGAGCGCCTCGGCGCCCGGCTGGAGAACCTCTACGGCCCGACCGAGGCCTCGGTCGACGTCACCTCCTGGAGCTGCTCCATGGATGCCCGGGGCGGCATCGTCCCGATCGGCCGGCCGGTCGCCAATACCCGCATCCACCTGCTCGACCGCGCGCTGCGGCCGGTGCCCATCGGCGTCCCCGGCGAGCTCTGCATCGGCGGCGTCCAGCTCGCCCGCGGCTATCTCGACCGCCCGGACCTCACCGCCGAGCGCTTCGTGCCCGATCCCTGCGGCGAGACGGCCGGCGACCGCCTCTACCGCACCGGCGACCTCGCCCGCCACCTCTCTGACGGAGCCGTCGAGTTCCTGGGACGGATCGACCATCAGGTGAAGATCCGTGGCTTCCGGATCGAGCTGGGGGAGGTCGAGGCGGCCATCACCGCCTTCCCCGGCATCCGCGAGGCGGCCGTCGCGGTGCGGGAGGACCGGCGCGGCGACCCGGCGCTGGCGGCTTGGATCGCGGCGCCCGCCCCGCGCCCGTCCGCCAGGGAGCTGCGCGCCTTCCTCCGCCAGCGGCTCCCGGAGCCCATGGTGCCGGCCGCGTTCGTCTTCCTGGACGGCCTGCCGCTCACGGCCAGCGGCAAGGTGGACCGCCGCGGCCTCCCCGCGCCGGACGGCGCGGGCGCCGCGGAGACGGCCCAGGCCGCACCCGCGACCGCGGTCGAGCGCAAGATCGCCGCAGCCTGGCAGGAGGTGCTCGGGGTCGAGCGGGTCGGGATGGACGACAACTTCTTCGATCTCGGAGGGCACTCCCTGCGGCTCGTCGAGGTCCAGACGCGCCTGCGCCACTCCCTCGGCCGCGACATCCCGGTCGTGGAGCTGTTCCGCCATCCCACGGTGGCCGCGCTCGCCGCCCATCTGGAGGGGAAGGGGGCGGCGGACGACGGCGGGATCGAGCGCGCGCGGGAGCGGGCGGCAGAGCGGACCGGGGCGTCCGCGCCAGCCGGCCGCTCCGGTTTCGCCGTGATCGGCATGGCCGGCCGCTTCCCGGGCGCCGCCGACCTCGAACGGTTCTGGGACAACCTGCGCCGCGGCGTCGAGTCGATCCGCCCGCTCGCCGACGAGGAGATGCTCGCCGAGGGCGTCGATCCCGCGCTCCTCGCCTCGGACCGCTACGTCAAGGCGACGGCCGACCTCGCGGACGTCGACCTGTTCGACGCCGAGCTCTTCGGCTTCAGCCCGCGCGAGGCCGAGGCCCTCGACCCGCAGCAGCGGCTGTTCCTCGAATGCGCCTGGCAGGCCCTCGAGAGCGCCGGCTACGGCGCGCGCCGGCTGGCGATTCCGGTCGGGGTCTATGCCGGCGCGCAGATGAGCACCTACCTGTTCAACCTCCTGTCGCGGCCCGACATCGTGGCGTCGCTCGGCTCCCTGGCGCTCCAGGCGAGCGTCGACAAGGACTTCGTGGCTCCCCGCACCTCCTACGCGCTCGACTTGAAGGGGCCGAGCGTGGCGGTGCAGACCGCGTGCTCGACCTCGCTCGTGGCCGTCCACTTCGCCTGTCAGGGCCTGGCGAGCCGCGAATGCGACATGGCCCTCGCGGGCGGTGTCACGGTGCGCGTGCCGCAGCGGACCGGGTACACCTACGAGGACGCGGGCGTGCAGTCGCCGGACGGCCACTGCCGCGCCTTCGACGCCCGGGCGCGCGGCACCGTCTCCGGCAACGGCGTCGGGGTGGTCGTGCTCAAGCGCCTGGAGGACGCCCTGCGCGACGGCGACACCATCCACGCCGTGGTCAGGGGCTCGGCGGTCAACAACGACGGCTCGCTCAAGGTCGGGTTCACCGCCCCCGGTGTCGACGGGCAGGCGCAGGTGATCGCCGCCGCCCAGGCCGCGGCCAGCGTCTCCCCCGGCAGCATCTCCTACGTCGAGGCGCACGGCACGGGCACGCAGCTCGGCGATCCCATCGAGGTGGCCGCCCTGACCCGCGCCTTCCGCGCCGGCGGGACGGAGCGGACCGGCTTCTGCGCCCTGGGCTCGGTGAAGACCAACATCGGCCACCTCGACGCCGCCGCGGGGATCGCCGGCTTCCTCAAGACCGTGCTCGCCCTGGAGCGCCGGCAGATCCCGCCCAGCCTCCACTTCGAGGAGCCCAATCCGGAGATCGACTTCGCCGCGAGCCCCTTCTACGTCAACGCCCGGCTCGCCGACTGGCCGGCCGGAGACGGGCCGCGCCGCGCCGGTGTGAGCTCGTTCGGCATCGGCGGCACGAACGCGCACGTGGTCCTCGAGGAGGCGCCCGCGCCCGCGCCGTCCGGCCCGTCCCGGCCCTGGCAGCTCCTCGTCCTCTCCGCCCGCACCCCGGCCGCGCTCGAGGAGGCGACCGACCGGCTGGCCGGATTCCTCGCCCATCTCCCCGAGGACGGCCCCGCAGCGGGCCTCGCCGACGCCGCCTACACGCTCCAGGTCGCGCGCCGGACCTTCCCGTACCGGCGGGCCCTGGCCTGCGCCGCGCCGGGCGAGGCGGCGGCAGCGCTGCGGCAGCGCGACCCCGAGCGGCTCCGCGAGCGCCGCGCCGGAGACCGCCGGCGCGTCGCCTTCCTCCTGCCCGGACAGGGCGCGCAGCACCCCGGCATGGGCCGCGGCCTCTACGCGGGCGAAGAGGTCTTCCGCCGCGAGCTCGACGCCTGCGCCGAGCGGCTCGCGCCGCGGCTGGGATGCGACCTGCGCTCGCTGCTCTATCCGGCCGGGGGAGAGGCGGAGGCCGCGGCCGTCCTGCGCCAGACCCGCTTCGCCCAGCCGGCCCTCTTCGCGGTCGAGCACGCTCTGGCACGCCTCTGGCTCTCCTGGGGGGTGACTCCTGCCGCGATGATCGGCCACAGCCTCGGCGAGTACGTGGCGGCCTGCCTCGCCGGCGTCCTCTCCCTGGAGGACGCCCTCGACCTGGTCGCCGCGCGCGGCGAGCTGATGCAGGAGCTCCCCCCCGGCGCCATGCTCTCGGTCGACCTGCCGGAGGCGGAGATCGCGCCGGAGCTCCAGGGCGGTCTGGCCCTCGCCGCGGTCAACGGGCCGGGCTTCTGCGTCGTCGCCGGACCGGACGAGGAGATCGCGCTCCTCGAGCGGCGCCTGGCCGCCCGGGGCGCCGTCGCGCGCCGCCTGCACACTTCGCACGCCTTCCATTCGGCCCAGATGGAGCCGGTCCTCCGCCCCTTCGCCGAGCGGGTGGCGCGGGTCGCGCTGCGCGCCCCCGCGATCCCGTACCTGTCCAATCTCACCGGGACGTGGATCACCGCCGGGCAGGCGACCGATCCCGCCTACTGGGTGCGCCACCTGCGCGAGACGGTGCGCTTCGGGCCGGGTCTCGAGCGGCTCCTGGCCGACGCGCCCGAGGGGTTGACGCTGCTCGAGGTCGGCCCGGGCCGCGCGCTCGGCGAGCTGGCGCGACCCCTGATCGCACCGCGGTTGGGGCACGACGTGGTCGCCTCGATGCGCCACCCGCGCGAGGAGGAGGCGGACGGCGCCGTGCTGCTGCGGAGCCTGGGCCGGCTGTGGCTGGCCGGGGCCGAGATCGACTGGGGAGCCTTCCACGCCGGGGAGGTGCGGCGGCGCATCCCGCTGCCCACCTATCCGTTCCAGCGCCGGCGCTACTGGATCGAGCGGCGGACGCCGCCGGCGGCGTCCGCTCCGGCGCCCGTGCTCTCCCCTCCCGCGCCGCTCCCCGCCGGGCACGAGCGGCCGGACCTCTCCACGCTCTGGGTCGCGCCGTGGAGCGCGACCGAGCGGCGCCTCGCCGGGATCTGGCAGGAGCTCCTCGGGATCGCGGGCATCGGCGCTCACGACGACTTCTTCGAGCTCGGCGGCAACTCCCTCATGGGGACGCGTCTCGCCTCGCGCGTCCGCGACGACTTCGGCCGCGAGATGCCCCTCGAGACCCTGTTCACCGCCCCCACGGTCGCACGGCTCGCCGCCTGGCTCGACGCGGCGGAAGCCGCGCCCGGCCGGGCGGCGGCGATCCCGCCGGCCCCGCGCACCGGCGAGCTGCCTCTCTCGTTCGCCCAGCAGCGCCTGCTCTTCCTCGACATCCTGGCGCACGGAGACGTGGCCTACAACCTTCCTCTGGGACTGCGGCTCGCCGGCCCGCTGCAGCCGGCGGCGCTGCGCCGTGCCCTCGCCCGGCTGATCCTGCGCCACGAGGTTCTCCGCACCACGTTCCGGGTCGCCGGCGGCCGGGCCTGGCAGGTGGTCTCGCCCGAGGTCCCGGCGGAGGCGGCCTGTCTGCCGGTCGTCGACCTGGCGATCGTCGACCGGGCCGCGGGCGAACGGCAGGCGCGGCAGATCGCGGGCGCGGACGCCGCGCGGCGCATCGACCTGTCCACCGGGCCGGTGCTGCGGGCGCTGCTGCTGCGTCTCTCTCCGATCGAGCATGTGCTGGTGCTCACCGTCCATCACATCGCGGGAGACGGCTGGTCCTGGGGGATCCTCCTCGGCGATCTCGTCGAGCTCTACGAGGCCGAGGTGGAGGAGCGAGCGCCGCGGCTGCCCGAGCTCCCCCTCCAGTACGCCGACTTCGCCGCCTGGCAGCGCGGCTGGCTCCAGGGAGAGGTCCTGGACCGGCAGGTCGCCTACTGGCAGCGGCGGCTCGCCGGTCTGCCGGTCGTGGAGGTCTCGCCCGACCACCCGCGCCCGGCGCTGCGCGGGGGCCGGGGGGCGGTCGAGAGCCTGGCTCTCCCCGCGGAGCTGGTGGACGCCCTCCGCCGCCTCGGCCGCGAGGAGGACGCGACCCTCTTCATGGTCCTGCTGTCCGCTTTTTACGTCCTCCTGCACCACTCCACCGGGGAGGACGACCTGATCGTGGGCACCGACGTCGCCAACCGGAACCGCAGCGAGACCGAGGGGATCCTCGGCCTCTTCGTCAACCAGCTCGTGCTGCGCGCCGACCTCTCCGGCGATCCGGGCTTCCGCGAGATCCTGCGCCGGGTGCGCGGCACCGCCTTCGAGGCGTTCGCCCATCAGGACGCGCCCTTCGACAAGCTGGTCGAGGTCCTGAACCCGGTGCGCGACATGAGCCGCACACCGCTCTTCCAGGTGAAGCTGGTGCTCCAGAACACCCCCCTGGAGGCGCGGTCGCTGCGGGATCTGGAGGTCGCCCTGCTCGACCTCCACAACCAGACGGCGAAGTTCGATCTGCTGCTCAACCTCAACGAGGGGCCCGCGGGGATCGCCGGGACGCTGGAGTTCGATACGGATCTCTACGAGCCGGCCACGATCCAGCGCCTGCTCGCGGGGTTCTGCGCGGTCCTCACCCGGGTCGCGGCGCGGCCCGACGATCGGCTCGCCGAGATTGAGGAGGACCTCCGCGCGCGCGACCACCAGGCGGCGGAGCAGCGGGCACGGGAGCGCCGGGAATTGAAGAGCCGGACGATCGAGCGGGTGCGGCGCAAGGCCATTGCGACCCCATGATGAAGGCCATCGCGGAGAGCACGATGCAGGAGATGCAGACCACCGATGTCATCCAGGGTTTTCGCCTCTCTCCCCTCCAGCAGCAGGTCTGGCGGACGGGGAGTGGCCTCTGCTCCCAATGCGCGGTCGAGATCGAGGGGGGCCTCGACCCGGCCCGGCTACGCCATGCCCTGGCGCGGGTGATCGAGCGCCACGAGATCCTGCGCACCACGTTCCGGCTCCTCTCGGGGATGACTCTCCCCGTGCAGGTCGTGGCGGAGCAGGGCGGCTTCGACCTCGCGGACGGGCGCTGGGAAGGACCGGCCTGGGGCAGCCTCGGCGAGGAGGAGAGGCACGAGGCGGTCGAGATCCTCCTCGCGACGGCGCGGTCGCAACCGTTCGACCTCGCCGCCGGACCGCTGCTGCGGGTCGCGAGGATCGAGGTGGAGGCCGGGCGCCACCTGCTGCTCCTCACGCTGCCGGTCCTGGCGGCCGACGGAGCCTCGGTGCGCCGGCTGGCCGCGGAAGTGGTCGCAGGGCTGACCGGCGCCGCTCCCTCCGGCGAGGTCCTCCAGTACGCCGACGTGGCCGAGATCCTCCACGAATGGCTGGAGGCCGGCGGCGAGGGGGAGGCCTTCTGGGCGCGCCAGGACCTGGCGCCTCTCGCGCGGCTCGCCCTGGGACGGCCGGGCGCCGTCGACCTCGTTCCACCGCGCACGGTGTGCCGCCTGCTGGGACGGGAGCGGACGGCGGCGGTGGAGACCCTCGCCGAGGCCCTGGGCGCTCCGCCGTGGCTGCTCCTCCTCGCCGTCTGGCACGCCACCCTCTGGTACTCGACCGGGGAGACTGAGATCGTAGTGGGGACCGTCTTGGACGGCCGGACGGTCGCCGAATTCGCGACCGCCCTGGGGCTCTTCGCCCGGGTCCTGCCCGTGCGCTGCGCCGTGGGCTCGGAGTCGATGCTGGCCGGCCTCGTCTCTTCCCTGGCGGCGACCGTGGCCGAGGCGGCGGAATGGCAGGACGCCTTTGCTCCGTCCACGGCCGCGTGGCCCGCCGGCTTCGAGCACGACTCCGGCCCCGAGGATCCGCCCGCCGGCCTCCTCGTGCGGGGCGGTCGCTCCGGGGCCGGGCCCTTCGGCCTCCTCCTCTCGGTTCAGCCCGGTGACGGAGGGCTGCGGACCGGCCTCTCCTACGACCCCGGGCGATTCTCCGCCGGCGAGGCGGACCGCTTCCTCGCCAGGTTCCTGCGCCTGCTGGATGAGCTGGTCGCCGAGTCGGATACGCCGCTGGCCGAGGTCGACGTCCTTTCGGAGGAGGAACGGCGCGAGCTCCTCGCGGCGTTCAACGACACGGCGAGCACGGTCGCCGCAGGGTGGACGGCCCACGGCCTGTTCGCAGCGCAGGCGCGGACCGCTCCGGACGCCACCGCCCTGGTCGCCGGAGAGCTGCGGTTGACCTACGCCGCGCTCGACGCCCGCGCCAACCGGCTCGCCCACCACCTGCGGTCCCTCGGTGTGGGGCCGGGCGCACACGTGGCGATCTGCCTGGAGCGCTCGGCCTCTCTCGTCGAGGCCCTGCTCGCGGTGCTCAAGGCCGGCGGCGCCTACGTCCCGATCGATCCGGCCTACCCGGCCGACCGGCTGGCCTGGATGCTGGCCGATTCGGGAGCCGTGGTCCTGTTGACCCAGGAGCGGCTCGTTCCCCTGCTCCACCCGTTGACCCCCGCCGGGACCCGGCTCGTGCGCCTCGACGCGGAGGCGCCCGAGGCGGCCGAAATCGCGGCGCGGAGCGGAGCGGACCCCGCTCCCCGGGCCACTCCCGAGGATCTGGCCTACGTCATCTACACCTCCGGCTCCACCGGCCGGCCCAAGGGCGTGATGGTCCCCCATCGCGGCCTGGCCAACTACCTGGTCTGGGCGCGGCAGGCCTACCGCGCGGGCGAGGGGGACGGCGCCCCGGTCCACTCCGCGTTCGGCTTCGACCTGACCGTCACCAGCCTGCTCGTGCCCCTGGTCGCCGGCACCAGCGTCACCCTTCTCCCGGAGGAGCAGGGCGTCGGCGCGCTGGCCGCCTCCTTCCGCCAGGCCCGGGGGCTCAGCCTGGCCAAGATCACGCCCGCCCACCTCGAGGTGCTGCGCCAGGTGCTGGCGCCCGCCGAGTGCGCCGGCCGCACCCGGGCCCTGGTGATCGGCGGCGAGGCCCTCTCGGCCGAGAGCCTCGCGTTCTGGCGCGAGAACGCCCCCGGCACGCGCCTGATCAACGAGTACGGCCCCACCGAGGCCACGGTCGGCTGCTGCGTCTACGAGGTGCGGGCGGACGATCCCGCGGCCGGGCCGGTGCCGATCGGCCGTCCGATCGCCAATACCCGCCTGTTCGTCGTCGGGCCGGGGCTGCGCCCGGTGCCGGCCGGCGCCCCCGGCGAGCTGTGGATCGGCGGCGACGGCCTCGCCCGCGGCTACCTGGGCCGCCCCGATCTCACGGCCGAGCGGTTCGTGCCCGACCCCTTTGCCCCCCTGGGCGGCGGCGCGCCGGGGGGCCGCCTCTACCGCACCGGCGACCTGGCGCGGCTCCTGCCTGCGGGTGAGCTGGAGTACCTCGGCCGGATCGACACCCAGATCAAGGTCCGCGGCTTCCGCATCGAGCCGGGCGAGATCGAGGCGGCCCTCGACGCCCACCCCGCGGTCGCCGGGTCCGTGGTCGTGGCCCGCGACGGCGAGGCGGGCCGGCGACTCGTCGCCTACGTGGTCCCGCGCGCGGGCGAGCCGCCGCCCACCGCGGCCGACCTGCGGCTCTTCCTGTCCCACCGGCTACCCGAGCACATGGTGCCGGCCACCTACGTCCCGCTCGCGGCCCTCCCCCTCACGGCCCACGGCAAGGTCGACCGCCGCGCCCTTCCCGAGCCGGCGCGCCACGAGGACGCGGCGGTCTATGCGCCCCCCCGCACCCTGGAGGAGCTCCTGCTCTGCGAGATCTGGTCGCACGTCCTCGGGGTCGATCCGGTGGGCATCGACGACCAGTTCTTCAGCCTCGGCGGCGATTCGATCCGCTCGATCCAGGTGCTCTCCCTCGCCCAGGAGCGTGGGCTCGATCTGGATCTCCAGCAGCTCTTCCGGCAGCCGACGATCCGCCGGCTCGCCGAGGGGCTGCGGATGAGCTCGGAGAGCATCGTTCCCCACGCGGCCGAGCCCTTCTCGCTGATCGCCCCGGCCGACCGCGAGCGCCTGCCGGCCGGCGTCGTCGACGCCTATCCGCTCGCCCGCCTCCAGGACGGCATGCTGTTCCACACCGAGCTCGACCCGGGCTCGGCCATCTACCACGACCAGCACAGCTTCCACCTGCGCGGGTCGCTGGACCTCGGGCTGATGCAGGCGGCGGTCGACCAGGTCGTCCGCCGCCATCCCATCCTGCGCACCTCCTTCGACCTCGCCACCGCGGGCGAGCCCCTGCAGCTCGTGCACGAGACCGTGCCGGTGCCCGTGGGGATGGACGACGTGTCCCACCTGCCGCGCGAGGAGCAGGAGCGGGAGGTGCTCGCCTGGCTGGAGGCCGAGAGCCTCCGCCGCTTCGACTGGGCGCAGGCGCCGCTGGTGCGGCTGCACGTCCACCGCCGGAGCGCCGAGACCTTCCAGTTCTCCCTGAGCTTCCACCACTCCATCCTCGACGGCTGGAGCGCCCGCTCGCTGCTGACCGAGCTGTTCGTCCGCTACATGTCCCTGCTGGAGGACGCGGCGCGGCCGGAGGAGCCGCCGCCGGTCGCCACCTTCCGCCAGTTCGTGGCCCTGGAACGGGAGACCCTCGGCTCCGCGGAGTCACGCGATTTCTGGCGCCGGCTGCTCGACGGCGCCACGGCGACCCACCTCCCCCGCAGGCCGGCGCCCGACGTGCCGATGAGCCGCTCCCAGCTCCTCCCGGTGCACATCTCCCAGGAGCTGGCCGAGGGTCTGCGCCGCCTCGCGCGCGCCGCGGGCGTCCCGATCAAGAGCGTGCTGCTCGCCGCCCATCTCAAGGTGGTGGGGTTCGTCGCCGGGCAGGACGACGTGGTGACCGCCCTGATCTCCAACGGCCGGCCGGAGCAGGCCGACGGCGACCAGGTGATGGGCCTGTTCCTCAACAGCCTGCCGTTCCGCCTGCGGCTGGAGGAGGAGACCTGGCTGGAGCTGATCCAGAGGACCTTCGACCTCGAACGCGAGATGCTCCCCCACCGCCGCCTGCCGCTGGCCGAGCTGGGGGCGCAGCCTCTGCTCGAGACCGCCTTCAACTTCATCCACTACCACATCTATCAGGCCCTGCGGAACTTCCGCGGCCTGGAGCTGGTCGACGCCTACGCCTATGAGGAGATCAACTTCCAGCTCGGGGTCAACTTCCAGCTCGACCTCCACGGCTCGCAGGTCCTCCTCGCCCTCAACTACCCCGACGCGGTGTTCCCCCGCGAGCAGGTCGAAGCTCTCGGCGGCTACTTCCTGCGCGCCATGGAGGCCATGGCCGGCCGGCCCGAGGACCGGCACGGAGGCGCGCTGCTCCTCTCCACGCACGAGCAGCAGCAGGTCCTCCACGAATGGGGGGAGGGAGGAGCGCTGGAAGCTCCCCTCCGGCCAGTCTTCCTCGCTTTCGAGGAGCAGGCCGCACGGCGGCCCGAGGCGCCCGCGGTCGCCGGCGGCGGCGCCTCGCTGACCTACGGCGCGCTGAACCGGCAGGCTGACCGCCTGGCGCGCCGCCTGCGCTCCCTGGGGGTGGGGCCCGAGACCCTGGTCGGCCTGTTCCTGGAGCGCACGCCCGCCCTGCCGGCCGCCATCCTCGGCGTCTGGAAGGCGGGCGGCGCCTACCTCCCCCTCGATCCGGCCCACCCCGCGGAGCGCCTGGCCTTCGTGGCCGGCGACGCGGGCCTCCGCGCCCTGGTGACGGAGGGATCTCTCCTCCCCGTCCTCCCGCCGGCGATCCGCGACGGCGGCGTGGCCGTCGTCTGCCTGGAGGACCTGGCGGCCGGGGACGACGAGGGGAGCCTCGAGCCGCTCGCCGGGCCGGAGAGCCTCGCCTACACGATCTACACCTCGGGCTCCACCGGCCGGCCCAAGGGGGTGCTGGTGGAGCACCGCCAGCTCGCCGCGGTGCTGGCGGCGAGCCAGGCCGCATTCGGCTTCCAGGAGGACGACGCCATGCCCTGCCTGGCGCCGTTCTCCTTCGACATCTCGCTCTTCGAGCTGATGAATCCGCTGCTTGCCGGCGGCTCGGTCCACCTCGCCGGCCTGCGCCCGGCCCTCGACATCGCCGGCCTGGTGGCCAGGCTCGGCGAGATGACCCGGCTCCATGCGGTGCCCGCCCTGATGCGCCAGATCGCGGAAGGGGTCCGCGCCGCGCCCGTCGATGTCTCCCGCCTGCGCACCCTGTTCGTGGGCGGCGACGCGGTGCCCGACGACCTCCTGGCCGAGATGCGGCGCGCCTTCCCGGCGGCGGAGATCCGCATCCTCTACGGCCCCACCGAGGCGACGATCATCTGCGCCAGCCACCGGGTGCCGGCCCAGAGCCCCAGGTCGCTCCTCGGCCGCCCCCAGCCGGGCGCCGCGATCCGCCTCTGCGACGCCGCGGGACGGCCGGTCCCGACCGGCACGCCCGGCGAGATCTGGATCGGCGGCGCGGGCGTCACCCGCGGCTATCTCGGCCAGCCGGAGCTCACCGCCGAGCGCTTCCCCGTGATGGACGGCCGGCGCTTCTACCGCACGGGCGACCTCGCCCGCTGGCTCCCGGGCGGCGAGCTCGAGTTCCTCGGCCGCGCCGACGACCAGGTCAAGATCCGTGGCTTCCGGATCGAGCCGGGCGAGATCGAGGCCGCCCTGGCTTCCCACCCGGCGGTGGGCCAGGCCGTGGTCGCTGCGCAGACGGCCGAGGGCGGCAAGCGGCTCGTGGGCTACGTCGTCCCCGCGGGCGGCGCCGACCCCGACCCGGCCGCCCTGCGCGACCACCTGCGCGCGAAGCTGCCGGATTACATGATCCCCGCGGTCTTCGTGATCCTGCGCGCCCTGCCGCTGTCGGCCAACGGCAAGGTGGACCGCCGGCGGCTGCCCGCTCCGGAATCCGTGCGCACGGCCCTCCCGGCAGGCTCGTGGGTGCCGCCCCGCGGCCCGGTGGAAGAGGCCCTCGCCGGCCTGTGGGCCGAGGTCCTCGGCGTCGAGGCCGTGGGCGCCCACGACCACTTCTTCGAGCTCGGCGGCCACTCCCTGCTGGCCACCCGAGTGGTCTCGCGGGTGCGCACGGCGTTCGGCGTCGAGATGCCGCTGCGCACGCTGTTCGACCGGCCGCTGCTCGCCGACATGGCCGCGGCCGTGGATACCGCCCTGCGCAGCGAGCGGGGCCAGAAGGCTCCTCCGCTCGCCTCGCGGCGGCGCGACGACCATCCGCCGCTGTCGTTCGCCCAGCAGCGGCTCTGGTTCGTCGACCAGCTGCAGCCGGGGAGCACGGCCTACAACATCCCATTCGCCGCGCGCCTGCGGGGTCCTCTCGATCCGGCGGCGCTCGCCGCCAGCCTCGGCGAGGTGGCACGCCGCCACGAAGTGCTGCGGACGACCTTCGAGCTGCGGGACCTGGAGTCCGGCGAGCCGGTGCAGATCATCGCCCCGGCCGCTCCCCGGCCGCTGCCGGTCATCGATCTGTCGGCCCTGCCCGATCCGGACGCCACCGCCGTCCGCCTCGCCGCGGCGGAGGCCGGCCGCCCCTTCGACCTCGCCCGCGGCCCGCTGCTGCGGTCGCTCCTCCTCCGCCTGGCGGCCGAGGAGCACGTCCTGCTGCTGACTCTCCACCACGCCGTCTCCGACGGCTGGTCCACCGGCGTCCTGGTGCGCGAGCTGGCGGCGCTCTATCCCGGCCTCGCGGCCGGCCGGCCGGCCCTCCTGCCGCCGCCGCCCGTGCAGTACGCGGACTTCGCCCTCTGGCAGCGCGAGTGGCTGCGCGACGACGTGCTCGCCCGGCAGCTCGACTTCTGGCGGGAGCTCCTGGCGGGGGCGCCGACGGTGCTCGATCTCCCCACCGACTTCCCGCGGCCGGCGGTGGCCCGCTTCCGCGGCGCCCGGCTCGACGCGCCGGTCCCGGACGAGCTCGCCGCCGCCGTGCGCACCCTGGGCCGCCGCCAGGGCGCCACGGTGTTCATGACCTTCCTCGCGGCCTTCGGCGCGCTGCTCGCCCGCACCTCGGGCCAGGAGGACGTCCTCGTGGCTTCGGCCATCGCCAACCGCAACCGCGAGGAGGTCGAGGGGCTGATCGGCCTCTTCGCCAATACGCTCGCCCTGCGGGTGGGCACCGGCGGCGCTCCCACCTTCCTCCAGGTGCTGGCGGCGGTGCGCGAGACGACCCTCGCCGCCTATGCCCACCAGGACCTCCCCTTCGAGAAGCTGATCGACGCGCTGGAGCTCTCCCGCGACCTGAGCCGCAACCCCCTGTGCCAGGTGATGCTGACGGTGCAGAACCTGCCGGGCGCCCTGGGGCAGATCCCGGGCTTGGAGGTCGCCCCCCTGGGCTCCGGGAGCGGTCTCGACGGCGGCACCACCAAATTCGATCTCAGCCTCTTCGTCTGGGACCAGGGCGGCGCTCTGTCCGCCAGCCTGGAGCACGACACCGACCTCTTCGAGCCCGCCACGGCCGAGCGCCTCCTCGGGCACCTGTGGACGCTCCTCGCCGCCGCGCTGGCTTCTCCCGGCTCCCGGGTGGCGGACCTGCCTCTCCTCACCGCGGCCGAGCGGGACGAGATCGCCCGCTGGAACGACACGGCCCGCGAGTACGCCCTGCCGGCCCGGGGCACGCTGGCCGAGCTGATCGCCTCCCAGGCGGCGCGCTCTCCGGAGGCGCCGGCGGTGACCTTCGAGGGGGAGACGGTCTCCTACGCCGAGCTGCGCCTCCGGGCCGGCCGGCTGGCGCGGAGGCTGCGCCGCATGGGCTGCGGGCCCGACGCTCCCGTGGGCGTGCTGATGGAGCGCTCCGTCGAGATGGTGGTCGCCCTGCTGGGCGTGCTGGAGGCCGGCGGAGCCTACCTCCCGCTCGATCCGGAGTCCCCGCGGGAGCGGCTGGCCTGGATGATCGAGGACTCCGGGATCTCGCTCCTCCTCACCCAGGAGCCCCTCCCCGGCTGGCTCGCGGAGCACGGCGTCACGGTCCTGACGCTGCCGGCGGGCTGGCGCGGCGAGCCGGCGGACGACGAGCCGCTGCCTCCCTCCGGCGCTCTGGGGGACACGCTGGCCTACGTGCTCTACACCTCCGGCTCCACGGGCCGGCCCAAGGCGGTGATGATCCCGCACCGCGGGATCGTCAACCGCCTCCTCTGGATGCAGGAGGCCTATGGGCTGGCTCCCGGAGACCGGGTCCTCCAGAAGACCCCCTACAGCTTCGACGTCTCCGTCTGGGAATTCTTCTGGCCGCTGACGACCGGCGCCGCCCTGGTGGTGGCCCGGCCCGGCGGGCACCGGGATGCCGGCTATCTCGCCGGCCTCATCGCCCGCGAGCGGATCACCGTCCTGCACTTCGTCCCCTCGCTGCTCCAGGTCTTCCTGGAGGAGCCGGACCTCTCCGGCTGCTCCTCCCTGCGCCTGGTGGTGGCGAGCGGTGAGGCGCTGCCTCCCGAGCTGCGGCTGCGCTTCCGGGAGCGCCTGCCGGCCCGGCTGGAGAACCTCTACGGCCCCACCGAGGCGTCCGTGGACGTCACCTCCTGGGACTGCGCCGAGGAAGCCCCCCGCGGGGTCGTGCCCATCGGCCGGCCGATCGCCAACCTCCGGATCCACCTGCTGGACCGGGAGCTGTCGCCCGTCCCCGTGGGCGTGCCCGGCGAGCTGCACATCGCCGGCGTGGGCCTCGCCCGCGGCTACCTCAACCGCCCGGCGCTGACGGCGGAGAGGTTCATCCCCGATCCTTTCGGAGGGCGCCTGTACAGAACGGGCGACCTGGCCCGCCGGCTGCCCGGCGGCGCGATCGAGTTCCTGGGGCGTCTCGACCACCAGGTGAAGATCCGCGGCTTCCGCATCGAGCTGGGAGAGATCGAGGCCGCGCTCGCCGCCCGGCCCGACGTGCACGCCGCGGTCGTCCTCGCCCGTACGGACGGCCCTTCGCCCCGGCTGGTCGCCTACGTGGTGCCCCGGCCGGGCCGCGACCTCGACACCGAGGCGCTGCGCGCCGCCCTGGCGGAGCGCCTGCCCGAGCACATGGTGCCGGCGGCCTGGGTGACGCTCGCCGAGCTCCCCCTCTCGCCCAACGGCAAGGTGGACCGCCGCGCCCTGCCCGCGCCGGAGGCCCCCGCCCTGGCGGCCGGCGGTGACGCGGTGCCGCGCAACCGGATCGAGGAACGGCTGGCCGCCATCTGGGCCGAGGTCCTGCGCCTCCCGCGGGTGGGCATCCACGACAACTTCTTCTCGTTGGGCGGCGACTCGATCCTCAGCATCCAGATCACCACCCGGGCGCGGCGGGCCGATATCCTCATCACCCCGCGCCAGCTCTTCCAGCACCAGACCGTGGCCGAGCTGGCCGCCGTGGCCAACGCCGCGCCGGTGGCCCGGGCCGAGCAGGGCCCCGTCTCCGGTCCCGTGCCCCTCACCCCGATCCAGCGCTGGTTCCTGGACGCGGATCCGGTCGATCCGCAGCACTTCAACCAGGCCGTGCTCCTGGCGACCGCCCGCCGGCTCGATCCGGCGCATCTCGGCACCGCCCTCGCCCGCCTCGCCGTCCACCACGACGCCCTGCGGCTCCGCTTCCGCTGCGAGGCCGGTGGCTGGCTCCAGGAGGCGCTGCCGCCCGAGGCGCCGGGTGCCCTCCCGGTGCTGGAGGTGGTCGACCTCTCGGACCTGCCTGAAGGGGAACGCGGCGCCGCGGTCGAGGCCCGGGCCGCGGAGGCCCAGGCCGGGCTCGACCTGGCCGCGGGCCCGGTGCAGCGCGCGGTCTTCTTCGACCTCGGCGCGGACCGGCCCGGCCGCTTCCTGTGGGTCCTCCACCACCTAATGGTGGACGGCGTCTCCTGGCGCGTGCTGCTCGAGGACCTGGTGACGGTGTACGACGCCCTGGAGCGGGGAGAGGAGCCCCGCCTGCCGGCCAAGACGAGCTCCTACCGGGAGTGGTCCGAGCGGCTGGCCGGCCATGCCGGCTCGCCGCGCCTGCTCGCCGAGCTCCCCTCCTGGCGCGGCCTCCCCTGGAGCGCTGCGGCGCCCCTGCCGGCGGACGGGGCCGGGGAGCCGGGCGCCGGGACCGTGGGTGCGCAGCGCACGGCCACAGTCACCCTCGACCCCGAGGAGACCCGCGCCCTCCTCCAGGAGGTCCCGAGGGTCTACAACACCCGGATCAACGACGCGCTGCTCTCGGCCCTGGCGCGGGCGTTCGCGGAGTGGAGCGGCGCGCCGGCCCTGGCCGTCGACCTCGAAGGGCACGGACGCGAGGAGATCTTCGAGGACGTCGACCTGTCGCGCACGGTCGGCTGGTTCACCAGCGTCTTCCCCGTGGTCCTCGACCTGCGCGAGGGCGCGGACGCGGCCGGGGCGCTCAAGGCAGTCAAGGAGCAGCTGCGACGGATCCCGCAGAGTGGCCTCGGCTGGGGGCTGCTGCGCCACGCCACGCACCATGGCGCGGAGCTCGCCGCCCTGCCGCGGCCCGAGGTGCTGTTCAACTACCTTGGCCAGCTCGATCAGGCGGTCGCGGCCGGAGCGCCGTTCCACCTCGCGCCGGAATCCCCGGGACCGGCGCGCAGCCCGCGCGCGGAGCGGCGTCACCCGATCGAGGTCGCGGCCAGCGTGCTCGGAGGCCGGCTGCGCCTCGAGCTGACCTACAGCGCCGACCGCCACCGTCCCGCGACGATCGAGCGGCTGGCGGAGCGGGTGGGAGCCCTGCTGCGCGAGCTGATCGACCACTGCCGGACCCCGGAGGCCGGGGGGGTCACCCCCTCTGACTTCCCCCTGGCCGGCCTCGACCAGAGCCGCCTCGATCAAATCGTGGCGGCCCGGCGCAGGGGAGCCCGGTGAGCGCCGAGCAATCGATCGAGGATCTCTATCCGCTGTCTCCCATGCAGCAGGGCATGCTGTTCCATGCCCTGTACGCCCCGCGGGGAGGCGTCCACGTCTGGCAGCTCTCCTGCTCGCTGGCGGGCCCGCTCGACGCGGACGCGTTCCGGCGCGCCCTGGCCCGGCTCCTCGAACGGCACCCCGCGCTGCGCACCTCGTTCCTCTGGGAGGACCTGGAGCAGCCGCTCCAGGTGGTGGAGCGCGCGGTCCCTCTCCCGCTGCTGGAGGAGGACTGGAGCGATCTGCCCGAGGGCGAGCTCCGGCGGCGCTTCGCGGACCGGCTGGAGGACGAGCGCACCCGCGGCTTCGATCCCGGCCAGCCGCCCCTCACCCGCCTCCTCCTGATCCGCGAGGGCGCCGAGCGGCACCGCCTGGTGTGGAGCGCCCACCTGCTCCTCGCCGACGGCTGGTCGCTGGCCGCTCTGGTGCGCGACCTCTTCCGCCACTATGAAGCGTTCCGCGCGGGGCAGGACCCGCGCTTCGAGACGCCGCGCCGCTTCCGCGACTACATCGCCTGGCTCCAGCAGCAGGACCCGGCGGCCACCGCGGCCTTCTGGCGGCGGGAGCTCGCCGGGCTCCGGGCGCCGACGCCGATCCCGTGCGATCTCGGACCCGGCCGCGAGCCCGCCGTGGCCGAGCAGGGGATCTTCCTGACCGAGGCGGAGACCGCCTCCCTCCAGGCCTTCGCCCGGGCGGAGCGGCTCACGGTCAACACGCTCGTCCAGGGCGCCTGGGCCCTCCTCCTGGCCCGCACGAGCGGGGAGCGCGACATCGTCTTCGGCGCCACCGTCTCCGGCCGCCCGCCGGCCGTGCCGGGCGTCGAGTCGATGGTGGGGGTCTTCATCAACAGCCTTCCCGTGCGGGTGGAGGTCGACCCCGGGGAGGACCTCCGGGGCTGGCTGCGCCGCCTCCAGGACCGCCATGCCGAGGCCCGGCAGCACGAGCATGCGCCACTGGTGGACATCCAGGGATGGAGCGACGTGCCTCGCGGCACGCCCCTGTTCGAGAGCCTGCTGGTGTTCGAGAGCTACCCCGTCGAGGAGTCGATGGAGGGCGCCCGGGCCAGCCTCGAGGTCCGCGACCTGCGCCAGCTCGAGGTGACCAGCTTCCCCCTGACGCTGCAGGTGAACCCCGGCCGTGCCCTCTGGCTCCGCCTGGCGCACGACCGTCGGCGGATCGACGTGCCGGCCGCCCGCCGCCTGCTGGCGCAGCTCCGGACGCTCCTCGCCGGCATGGCCGCCCGGCCGGAGGCGCGGCTGCGTGACCTGCATCTGACCACGCCGGCCGAGCGCCACCAGCTCATCGCCGAGTGGAACGATACGGCCCGCGAGCACGTCCTGCCTCCCGGTGGCACGCTGACGGAGCTGATCGCGGCCCAGGCGGCGCGGACGCCCGAGGCGCCGGCCGTGGTCTTCGCGGGCGCGGCGATCTCGTACGCCGAGCTGGACCGCCGGTCCCACCGCCTCGCCCGGCGGCTGCGCGACCTCGGCTGCCGCGCCGACGCGCCCGTGGGCGTCCTGATGGAGCGCTCGGTCGAGATGGTGGTCGCCCTGCTGGGCGTGCTGAAGGCCGGAGGCGCCTACCTCCCCCTCGATCCGGAGCACCCGCGGGAGAGGCTGGCCTGGATGATGGAGGATGCGGGGATCTCCCTCCTCGTCGCACAGGAGCCCCTCCTCGACCGGTTGCCGGATCGCGGCGCGGAGCCCGGCGCCACGGTCGTGACCCTCGAGCCGGGCTGGCGCGGCAGCGCTCCGGACGACGAGCCGCTCGCGCCCTCCGGCGCCTCGGACGGCACCCTGGCCTACGTCCTCTACACCTCCGGCTCCACGGGCCGGCCCAAGGGGGTCATGGTCCCGCATCGCGGGATCGTCAACCGCCTCCTCTGGATGCAGGAGGCGTATGGCCTGACGGCCTCGGACCGCGTCCTCCAGAAGACCCCCTACGGCTTCGACGTCTCCGTCTGGGAATTCTTCTGGCCCCTGATGACCGGCGCCACTCTGGTCATGGCACGGCCCGGCGGACACCGGGATGCCGCCTATCTCGCGGGGCTCATCGGCTCCGAGCGGGTCACCGTCCTCCATTTCGTCCCTTCCATGCTCCAGATCTTCCTGGAGGAGACGGACCTCGCGGGCTGCGCCTCCCTGCGCCTGGTGGTGGCGAGCGGCGAGGCCCTGCCCCCGGAGCTGCGGCTGCGCTTCCGGGAACGTCTCGCCGCCCGGCTGGAGAACCTCTACGGCCCCACCGAGGCGTCGGTGGACGTCACCTCGTGGAACTGCGCTCAAGAGGCTCCCCGGGGCGTAGTGCCGATCGGCCGGCCGATCGCCAACACCCGGATCCATCTGCTCGACCGGTCGTTCCGGCCCGTCCCGGTCGGCGTGGCCGGGGAGCTGTGCATCGGCGGCGTGCAGCTCGCCCGCGGCTATCTGAAGCGGCCGGAGCTGACGGCCGAGCGCTTCGTGCCGGATCCTTTTCAGAATCCGACCGATCCGTCCGATCGCCTCTACCGCACCGGCGACCTGGCCCGCCGGCTACCGGACGGCGCGATCGAGTTCCTCGGCCGCCTCGATCACCAGGTGAAGATCCGCGGCGTCCGCATCGAGCCGGGCGAGATCGAGGCCGCGCTCGCCGCCCAGCCCGGCGTGCGCGAGGCCGTCGTCCTCGCCCGCACGGACGGCCCCTCGCCGCGGCTCGTCGCCTACCTCGTCCCCCAGGCCGGGCGGCAGCTCGACCCGGCCGCCCTGCGGACCGCCCTCGGGCGCCGCCTGCCGGAGCCCATGCTCCCGAGCGCCTGGGTGACGCTCGCCGAGCTCCCCCTGTCGTCCAACGGCAAGGTCGACCGCCGCGCGCTGCCCGCGCCGGAGGCGCCGCCCCCGGTCTCGGGCGAAGAGGCCAGACCCCGCGGCGAGGTGGAAGAGATCGTGGCCGCCGCCTGGCGCGACGTGCTCCACCGCGACGCCGTGGGACGCCAGGACAACTTCTTCGACCTCGGCGGCCATTCGCTGCTGCTGATCCAGGTCCAGGGCCGGCTGCGCAAGGCCCTGGAGCGGGAGATCGACCTGGTGGACCTGTTCCGCCACCCCACCGTGGCGGCCACGGCGGCGTTCCTCTCCCCGC